>WNFR01014866.1_pt1 | contig 11010 bp, 12 predicted proteins | sample 5400221 | NCBI WGS metagenome assembly WNFR01 (sample SAMN13153357, study PRJNA577476) | soil metagenome | isolation source: 40 cm soil under Madrone tree | place: USA:California | collected 2016-06-14 | reverse complement strand
TAAACCCGATCGCTTGCGCGTCAACGAGATATTTCACTCGTTGCAAGGGGAGGCCGACGCGGTCGGCTATCCGACGGTGTTCGTGCGGCTGACGGGATGTCCCCTGCGCTGCCAGTACTGCGACACCGAGTACGCATTTCACGCCGGCGATTGGCTGGATCTCGAAGCCATCGTGGAGAAGGTGAGAAGCTATGGCGCGCAGCATGTCTGCGTGACGGGCGGAGAGCCCTTGGCGCAGCCGGGTTGCCTGAAGCTGCTCGAACGCCTGTGCGACGCCGGCTTCCAGGTGTCGCTCGAAACCAGCGGTGCGCTGGATATCGCCCCGGTCGATAGCCGCGTCTTTCGCGTGGTCGATGTGAAGACCCCGGGCTCGCACGAGGCTACACGCAATAGAATTGAAAATTTCGGGTTGCTGACCCAGCGCGATCAGCTGAAGTTCGTGATCTGCTCCCGCGAAGACTACGATTGGAGCAAGGCGTTTCTGCAGGAGCACGGATTGGCCGCGCGCTGCCGGATACTATTCTCGCCCAGCTACAACGAAATAACCCCGACCCAGTTGGCGGACTGGATTTTGGCGGACCGGCTGCAAGTGCGTTTCCAACTACAGCTTCACAAAGTCCTGTGGGGCGACACTCCGGGCAAGTGACCGCCGCCAGCTCAACCGCGCAATCCAGGCGCGCCGTCGTATTGCTTTCCGGCGGACTCGACTCGGCCACCGTGTTAGGTCTGGCCCGTGCACGCGGTTTCGAGTGCTATGCCTTGAGCGTGCACTATGGCCAACGCCACAGCGCGGAACTCGCGGCCGCCCGGCAGGTTGCGCAGGCTCTGGGCGCTCGAGAACATCGAATCATGGGGGTGGACCTCGCCGGTATCGGCGGTTCGGCGCTGACCGACACCGGCATCGCGATACCTGAATCCGGGAGCACCGGCATCCCCATCACCTATGTGCCGGCCCGCAACACGCTGCTGCTGTCGCTCGCGCTGGGTTGGGCTGAGATCGTGGACGCCGCCGATATTTTCGTGGGTGTGAATGCCGTCGACTATTCGGGCTACCCGGACTGCCGGCCGGCATTCATCGAGGCGTTCGAGAATCTGGCACGACTCGCGACCAAGGCGGGCGTCGAGGGCGTGCCGTTCAAGATCCAGGCTCCGCTGATCGACATGTCAAAGGCTGACATCATCCGTACGGGTACGAAACTCGGCATAGACTTCGCCATGACCGTGTCGTGCTACCAGGCCGGGCCCGACGGCGCCGCCTGCGCAAAGTGCGATTCCTGCCGCCTGCGGGCCGCCGGCTTTGCGGCCGCGGGCGTACCCGACCCGACCCGTTACCGCTGAAAATACATTGCCGGTGATCTGGAGCCCAAGTTCGGCTATTATGCGCGGCCCATTGGGACGGTAGCTCAGTTGGTAGAGCAAGGCCCTTTTAAGGCTTTGGTCCTGGGTTCGAGTCCCAGCCGTCCCACCATAACTTCATGAATTATAACGAGAAATAGATTCCAGATTCGGCGCGGATCCCAGGACACGGCTTGTCAAGCGCGCGCCAATAGCCGCGAGCGTTAAGCAAGAACCGGTGAAAAAAAGGCTATCCGACGTATGAGACGCCGGATAGCCGAGTCGGCCGGAGAACAGGACAAACAGGGGGAGAACAGTTCTCTCAAGGCCAAACCTACTGCCGGATAGCTGTAGGTTCTAGCTCGTCAGTGTAGTGGCACGCGCTGGCGGCAACTATGAACCAAAGGGCAATGTCACTTTCCAGCCGGCACCGTAGACTAGGGCGGCTGCGCTCCGCTGAGCGGAAGGGCTATCCGTGCTTCGTTTGGATGGGCGCGCTGCTTGAGTCATAGGGATATGTAGATAGCATTACCTATGAGGACGGGGTTACAAAGTCATGAACGGTACAGCGCGAACAGTGTTTGTAGTGGATGACGTCCGCGAGGTGCGCGTCGGATTATCACGCGTTTTGACCGCCGCTGGTTATCAGGTGCGTGCATTCGTGCACTACCAGCGGCGGCTGCGAGGTTGGGGATGAATCCGGCACGGAGCTCTGCGCAAGCGAATTTCCCAGAGACCCGAAGCAGGCAAGAATTGCGCAAACACATGCCTGCTTGAACATTGCTGATTTGCTCCGAATTCCCACGCGGTGCGACGCCTCCGGCGCGAGACTTGGTGGATTCGCGACCTTAAACATTGGGGCGCAAAGGATCCATGCGACCAAAGTCCCCTTGCGACAGGATTCTGGTCAAGCCTGTAGATGTCAACGTGCTGCTGCGCGAGATTGAGAATCTACTGCGCGAGCGGCAGGAATCTGTTCATATGCTTTCAAACTGATTTGCGTTTTGACGTGCGATGTTCTTCTGCGACTGCGGATTGCCTCCCGCGCGCGAATGTTCAGCTGTATGAGACCGTGAAGGTGTTCCTTGAAATTCGCTTTGCCATTTGGGCACGGTGAAGTGAAACGTCGCGCCATGCGGCGCCTGATTCTGAGCCCACAACCGGCCTCCATGCGCGACTACGATTGAGCGGCTCATTGACAGGCCTAACCCCAGGCCTCGAGTTTTTGTGGTGTGATAGGGCTCGAAGATTTTCTCCTCTCTGCCCGACGGGATACCTCCTCCGGTGTCTGCCACGGAAATGAGGATTTCTTTGCCTTCAACTTGCATTGACCGAATCGTCAGGGTGCGCGTGTTATTAGCCGCTTCGGACATGGCATCAACCGCATTCAGAATCAAATTGATCAATACCTGCTGGAGTTCCACGTGATCGCCTCGAATAGAGGGCAGGCCGGCGTTTAAATCCTTGACGACCCTGACCTGGTGAGCCATCAATTCATAATGCACCAATTCGAGCACCTCCTGAATCAGGTCGTTCGCTTCGAGAGCCCGCGGCTGAAATTCACCCTTCTTTAACAGCGTGCGCAACCGAAAAATGACTTTGGCTGCACGTCTGTCGGCCGTAACAATGTCGTGCAGGATTTGGCCAATTTCGTCCGAGTCGATTTCATCGTGGGAGAGAAGGATCTCTGCTGCTTGCGCATTGTTCAAGATCGCCGCGAGCGGTTGGCTGAGCTCATGCGCGAGTGCACAGGAGAGATCGCTCAGGCTCGCCACTCGCAGCAGGTGCGCAACCTCGCTGCGGTGGGTCTGTGCGGCTAGAGCTATCCGTTGTTCGCTCGCGCGCAAATCTCGGGCGAGCTGCGCCGTCCGCAACACCTGACCGCCGAGCTCGTAGCCCATTGCCAGAATGATGGCAAGGAAGAACAAACTTGGCGTCGAGGACCACTGGGCATCTCCCCAGACGATGAATTCGGTCTGTGCAGCTGCCGCCGATACAAAAAGCACGACACTGCCTCCAACGTTCAGCGCGGCTCGCCGCTCACCACGCCGCCAAGCCGTGATTGCAGCGTCCACGACGAAAATCACCAGCGCCAATACGCTCAACTGGCCGACCACCAACCACTGATTGGGTACCCCATGCGCAATCGAAGAGACGGTTTCGCCGGAAATTGGGACGTGACTGAGATTGGAGATTTTGCGATAGTAAAAATTTTCACCAGTTAGCAAATTGAGCGGCAACGAAACCGTTCGCAGAGCAAATACCGTCCACAGGAGCCACATCCTTCCCGCGCGAAGATAGAGCCGTACAAATCCTGCCAACGAGAGAACGATTATCCAGAACGACAGATTCGACCAGAGGGCCACAGAGCTGAACTCCGCGGTCGTCTGCACGAAATTCAGCATCAAGTCTTGCCACGCTAGAGCCGCGGTCCCCATCGATGCCAGCGCGAAGAGCAGGTAGGCCCACTCATCCCGCTGCCACCACCACATGAATCCGTAGATCAATGCCACGGTCAAACATGCCGAGGCTGTCATGGAGAAAATAACGGTTACCCAACTCATATGGCCGCGGCGCTTACTGGCATGAGATTTCGCGTGGGAGACATCGATAAGTTGGGTTTTCTGACAGCGTTCGGGCTGTGAGCCCCGCAACGAAAAAGAAATATGCGGTCGCCGATCTCCCCGCTCTCGATGGTCTATGCCGCAAGAACGACTCAATCGACAGCACTTCAAGAAATCCTGGCAATCCGGCACTCCTTGCTGAACATTTCCTTCTGCGGATTGAAATTGAAAAACCAGTTCAGGATCTGGTCTCAGCCTCGTATCAGTTATTTGTCATAATGCGGATTATGAACCTATTTTTGTTACAAAACAACGTGTTGTAGGGCAAACCACATAAATCAAATTGATAACCCTTGAATCGGCTGCAACTCTTTAAGCAATTGGTACACAGATACGAAGGCAATGACAACGAGCGATTTCACTTGATCAAGGCAAGCGCGCTCGGCCTCTTCTTCATATCCAGATGAGAGTCGCTCAGTCTTAAGCAGCGTTGGACCTTGTGCTAATTGTTCGCTGCGCTCCAGATCGCGAAGATAAATTGATTCCATGCGTCCGCCACGGGCGAGCACAATCGAGCGGCTCAACGACAAGCTTAGCCCGAGCCCTCTGGGCTTGGTGGTGTAATAACGCTCAAAGATCTTTTCCTCACAGCCAGGGACGATGCCCTTGCCAGTGTTCGCGACGGAAAGCCGAACAGCGCCGGCCGATTGCGGCGGATCTAACGCAGCAGGCGCTCGTCCATGAGCCCAACGAGACGTGCGCTTCGGTCGCGATCGGGAGATTCTGAACTGCGGTAAAGCCGATTGATTAGCTGGATGAGTTCGTCACCCAAAAACGGCTTGACCAGGACAGACAGACCATACGAGGCGATCGCCTCCATCGTCTTCGATCTGGTGTCACCGGTCATTACGATGGCAGGAAGATTCCAGGTAAGAGCGGCACGCAGTGACTTGATGCTCTCAACACCGTTCATTGGACCTGGGAGGTTGTAGTCACATAATACTAGATCTGGACACATGCCCCTCTGCTTGATCAGGGCGACCGCGTCACTCATCGTCGCAGCTGCAATGACGCCGATGCCCCTTGAGTTCAGCATCCTATCGAGCGCAGACCGTACAGACGATTCGTCTTCGATGACAAGGACAGTGCCGTGGAAGATCTCATCATCAAAATCAGACGTTGGTACTGATTCAGATACACCGATGTGTGCTCGCCCCCGCGGAACCTCGATGGAGAACGCGGTGCCCTTCCCCGGCGTAGAACGGACATCAACCCTGTGATCCAAGATTTCTCCCAGTCGCTTGACGATTGCAAGACCTAGTCCAAAGCCGCCGCGCTCGGCATCGCAATAATATTCTTCAAATATGTGAGGCATCTGATCCCCCGGGATGCCGATGCCAGTGTCCCAAACCTCGATCCGAATCTTGTCGCTAGCGCGTCGGCAACCCAACAGGATTTTCCCTCGATCGGTGTACCGAATTGCATTCGACAGTAGATTACGGATCATCTCCTCGAGCATGCGCTTGTCGCTACGGACTACAAGATCGGACGGCACAACGCGCCATTGCAAACCCTTTTCCTCAAGCGGCTGAAGAAGGTCAGTTGCGGCCGAAGCAAATATTGCATTGACGGTAAAGTCGCTCTTCGATGGGCGGAGATTTCCAGTTTCGAGGCGATTGATATCGAGCAGACTCGATAACATGCTAGACATGGTATCAATCGAGTGGCCCATGCCGGTGATAATCTTTTGCCCCTCGCCATCCGGATGCCGCTGTTCAAGTGCCTCGTGCAAGAGTCTCAAAGTTTGCAGGGGTTGTCGCAGATCGTGACTCGCGGCAGCGAGAAAAATCGATTTGGTGCGATCTGCTCGTTCTGCCAGTTTCTGTGCTCGCGAAATCTCGTCTTCGAACCGCTTTCGCTGGGTAATGTCGGTCGTCAAGCCCCGGATGCGCATTGGCAATCCGCCCGAGTCGAATTGGGCGGTAGCAACTTGCTCCAGCCACACCTCGCTATCGCGATCCGCTCGTTGGTGGCGGAATGTCACCGAATAAGAGGGTTTGTCGGGCTTGACGCCGTGTACGCAGGCTGCCACGTGGGGGCGATCATCCGGATGGACTTGTCCTAACATGTCAGATCCGCTGACAACATCTTTCGATCCAAATCCCAGGATTGGCACTGCGTTCTGGCTGAAACGCACTTGGTCGGCGTCCAGATCCCATTCGAAGGTCATCACGCCTCCGGCCCGAAGCGCCTCCTGGAGCCGGGCCTCCCTGTCCAGAAGTGCGACCCCTTGAAGCCTTCGCTCGCTAAACAGCGCAGTAAGAACCAGCGCGCCGAACGAGATTGCCAAAATGCTCGCTTGAGCAGCCTGGATGCGCTGCTCAATCGACCAGTGGGAATCGCCAAAAATGCCGATGGCAAATGTTGTTGTCGCGACGATCGTGATGGCGCAGATGCACGTTGCTGCACTGGTAATACCAGTCGGCAGGCGCGCCGCCATCCAAACGAATAAAGGGCACAGAGCGACAGTAGCCAGCTCGAGGGTCCAAGGCCTATGTGGCAAGAACACCAAGAATGCGCATAGGAGGCATACCGCCACGAGTGCCAAAGCACTTTCTGCGGCTTCCCGCGTCGACGGAACGTTGCGCATCAATGAAGCTAAACCGATCACGAGCGGTGCGACCGTGAGCGCGCCAAGCCCGTCCGAGGCGAACCAGTGAAGCCATACGGTCGGGGCGGATGCGGTCGCATCAGAGTGGAACCAGACGAACCCGATCGTGCCCAAAATACCCGAAATGGCTGTTCCCGCGATGGTCGCCGCAAACAGTCCGATGACGCGTCGTAGCGTATTGAGCTCGAATAGCGAGCCGTACCATCGCCCGATCAAGCCCGCAACTATGGCGGCCTCACCGGCATTGGCAACAGCGAAGAGAATGGAGCTCCAAATGTTGCGATCGCCTAGCAGATTCGCCAGGATGGTCGCAGCCATCACTCCGACGACAACGGGCCACCGAGCCGCCGAACCCGCGACTATTAAGGTGCCAGAGGCTACGCCCGCAGCCGGCCAGAATACGGCAACGCCGTCGGGCTTCTCGAGGAGGGCTAGGCTTAGCCGAGCTGACAGGAAATAAGCAATCGCGACTGCCGCCGTTGCAACGACAGAGATAGCCCACGGCTGTCTTGCCTGCTCGCGTACAGCGGCCCATATTCGTTCCGACAGCACTACCATAGGTGACATCCCGCTACGACCGGCCAATCCTACAATGATGAGGTCGCCGATAATATGTGTGTTGGCTGCTGCTAATCATGGCAACGCCTTCTCGTGTCGAATCCCCTGTCGCAGCGCGCGTGCGTCCAGCCGGCGGCGAATGATGTCCTGCCGGCGCCTGTCATAGCCGTTGACACCGACGTAGACCTCCAGAGCGGCAAGCGCCTCGGCGACCTTGTCGACTGCCGCTTCGATGACCGCTCGGTTCCATTCTGAGCGCTTCGTGGCAGTCATGGGGGCATCAACACATACTGCTGGATGAAAATAGGCGTGAAACCAGCGAACAGTCGCTTTAAGTGGTCAGCCGTCCCAATAAAATTTATATAATAAAATCAATATATTATAGAATATAATTCTATTCTACATTACATGCTGGACTGCTTCGTGCATGGGCTCTTGGCGCCGGAGTACAACATGGGTGGCTTTCTCAGACGCAACGAACTGAACGCATCCCAGCAGGACCGGCGAGATAGCGACGTGCAGCTCATCGATGAGGCCCGTACGAAGATATTGCTGGATAGTGTTAGGTCCGCCGCCAATGCGCACATCCATTCCGTTGGCTGCGTCGCGCGCCCGGTCAAGCGCCCGTGAATACCGCGCTTGATTGCGTTCTGCAGGAGCAGTTCGCCGAGTCCCTCCCCGCGGGCGGATACGGAAGGGCCTGCTTATAGTCAGGCGCGTAGCTAATTTGCTCGAATTGCTGCTCGACATGCACGTCGAACGCAAGAAGCGGACGGATTACCTTGGAACGGCAAGTAATCATTGAACAGATGAACTGATCATAGAGGGTTATTATCGAATGAGCATTATGCAGCAGTCCAGCAAAGCCCAGGACAGGGCGCTTGGTGTCTGGTTTCAAAACATACAACAGGGCGCGATCAAGTTGCCTCGGTTTCAGCGTTTTGAGGCATGGGATCGGGCCCGAGTTGCTAGTTTTCTAAATGTTGTCGTGAATAATCTCCCTGTGGGCGTGACCCTTGTGCTGCACGTCGCAGGTACGGAAAAATTCGAGTCGCGTTACATCGCTACTGCGGAACCCAAAGTGACGGGACCGGTCAATCAGCACGTACTCGATGGCCAGCAACGTCTAACGGCATTTTGGCGCGGGGTTCACAACAACTATGATAAAGAGACTTATTACATTTTCCTTCCTTGCTTCGAGCGCGGCGCAAGCGGCTCCATAGTAACCCCCGAAGTTCGTTGCGTCCCGCGATGGTTGAATAAGCTTCATGTGCGCATGCCACTTTGGGCCGACGATGCGGCGAAATGCCTCGAGCGTGGCTTCGTGCCGATGTCGCTTCTGAGGCCGGGGGATATGTCGCTGGAAATCGACCTGTAGCTCAACGCAGCGGTGAAATCACTAAAGCCGCTACCGACTGAACCCGATGCTTTTGCAAGGCTTGAACAATACAACGATTTTAAAGATCGAGTTAAGACGGAAATTGCAACACTGAGGGAGCGCGTAGCTCATTTCAATCTGCCGTATCTATCGGTGAGGTATCCGACCTCATTCTTTCGACGTCGGCTCTCCTTCAAGACAAACCGCCGAGTGCTCGTGGCATGGCCTCTCAGCACAGCAATTATCAGAGAGGCTCTTGGTGGAGGCCGCCATATCGCCAACGGCGCGCTCGGGCGGCAGTACCTTTCTCTATGTGATTCGATCGCTCTCAACGATGAACTGATGCAGGGCGAGCGGAAAAATTACCCTGACCATTTGTTTATCGAAGAAGAGGTTCCGAACCTTCGATCCGTGCGCGTCCGCAGATGTTCCGAGAAATCCACAATTTCTCGGGGCCTTTTTTGGGTCCTCGTAATGCGCAAGAAAATATTGTCTTCGTATAAACAAACGCTTATAGCGCGAATGCGGTGCCCAGCCGTCCACTAATTAAAACAATGACTTAGGTAGTGATCACCACGCTGAAACCGTCCGTACGGAAATCTGTACGGAAACATTTAAAGGTCTCGGTTTTAAATCCAGTCGGCGGACGAAATTCGTCTCCTTGGCGGCGAACTCCTGGGCGGTTTGCTAGCCGTTCATCGATTTCGCGAGCCGCGAGAGCCCTTCGCCCTTCCTTGCCTCGAAGTACGCCCGTAGGGGGGCCCTTGATTGCCGCCGAGGCGGGCACCTCCTTAAGAGGCGCGCGGCGCTTGCCGGCGATGGCGCTAACCGCGAGACACTCTTCGGGCTCGGGCGCGCTTCTTGACCGAAAGCAGTCGCGCATCGAAGGTGTAGGCATCAGGACCCGTCGTGACCCACTTCATTGAGAACTGAGGATGCAGGGGGTTAAGCAGGACATTCCATTCGCCTGGTGTGATGACGGTGGGCACGAGTATTGCCGGCGAAGTCTTCGCCTCGAGCCACGCATCTCCAAATGATCGACTGACTGCCATCCGACTCTTCCATCGCGCGGGATATGAATTAGGTTTCAAGATGAAAGCCTCTGGAATATCAGCGGAATAGGCGTAGAAGGGCTGAATGTCATTGGTCTGCTTGAGTCGGACCAAGATCTCGAGGGCAGCGAGTGAGAGAGACTGCGCCGTGTAGATGATCGGGTGGCCAGCGGTGTGCCAGCGCGCCGAGGCGTACAGACCGCCTTGTCCGCTGAAGGCTTGTTTCCGAGTTCGTGCAAACAGGGCCGCCCCGATGCGAAAAACCCTCATGCACGTCAGGCGAAGTGGCCGTAGGCCAACGCGCGTAGCAGATTTTCCACTTCTCGAGCACCCAGGTCGGTATCCAATAAATCGAGCGGCGCCATGTCGCCGAGGGCTGACTCAGGCTTCGACAACCATTCTGAAACCGCCTCGTCGGTCGTAAATAGCACGCGGCCGAGATTGCGTACGCGCGCCACCCGCAGAAGCTTCTCCGACGTTTCACTAGAGAGCGGCGCACCGTTACCCCGTTTCCGGGTGACGGTGCGCCGCGCTATCCCTAACTTCGCAGCCAATGTGCTCGTAGAGAGTCCCAACGTCGCGGCAACCTGCTCAAACATCGCGGCCGGCAATCCACTGCGAACCTGGGCGAGAATCTCCAGCATGGGTTTTTCAGCCAAAATGAACGCGGATTCCATTGAAAATTCCTTTGAGCCAAATGGCTCAACACTATGAGCCATACTACCAAAATATCGGGCAGCAGACAACATTGCCCGTAGGGGACCAACGTCTTGCCCTCGCTGATTGCATTGCCAAAACCATACATTGTCAGAAGATTGTAAGAGGGCGGGTTTGCCTGAGATCGCGATAGGCTGCCACACCGTGCTCGTCTGTCGCCTTAACTTCGCTGCCCTCGGTGAACAGTCGCTTCAAGATCACGCCGCTCACCTGGGGGCGCACTCGGCGATGCGGCAGGCCACCACTCGTCTTGAGTAATTATTCCACCGTCCTGCAGCTTCTTAAGGTTCCCCAGCTGCATGTACCTGGGGTCGTCTCCTGCATACGCTGTCTGAACACTTGGAACTGGGGCGGGCCCGCCATTTCAGTCGCGGTACTGGTATCAAACGTGCCGGACTGCTACCGCGGAAACCTGTCAGCATTCGAGGAAGTGGGACCGCCGAGCCAATGCAAACTCGTTAGTTAGCCACCAGTGCCTCATCCAGCCATTCGATCCAATGCTTCACGGGCGTTTCGGTGCCAGACTGCAAATGATGGATGCAGCCCACGTTTGCCGATAGTATGTACTGCGGCTCTAGCAAGCTTAGTTGCTGCAATTTGCGATCGCGCAATTCGAGCGCGATTTGCGGTTGCAAAATTGAATATGCTCCCGCGGAACCGCAACACAGGTGGCTGTCGCTGCGCGCGACGTCGACTTGGAGCCCGAGCCCTCGCAAGGCCGCCTCGACGCCGCCG
>WNFR01008158.1_pt1 | contig 11010 bp, 10 predicted proteins | sample 5400221 | NCBI WGS metagenome assembly WNFR01 (sample SAMN13153357, study PRJNA577476) | soil metagenome | isolation source: 40 cm soil under Madrone tree | place: USA:California | collected 2016-06-14 | reverse complement strand
CACCGGGCAGATGGTAAAGTGGATAGTGTCTGCTGACAGATAAGGGGCGAGCGACATTCTTAATGAGCGAAGACTATTTAAAGGCAGCCGTCGAAATAGCGCGAGAGGCGGGGGCGATCTTGTGCGAGGAGTTTGACGGCCCACTACAGATTTCGTACAAGGGCGACGTCGACCTGGTGACCCAAGCAGACAAGCGCTCCGAAGCCGCGATTGTAAAACGCCTGACGCAATATTTCCCCGAGCACGCCATCGTCGCCGAAGAAGGAAGCGGGCACGAAAGCGCATCTGATTCAGAATACCGCTGGTATGTCGACCCGTTGGACGGCACTACGAACTTTGCGCACGGCTATCCGTGTTTCTGCGTGTCCATTGCACTGGCGCGGCGCGACACGGTAATCGCCGGGGTCGTCTTCAATCCGTTTTACAATGAACTGTTCGCGGCGGCGCGTGGCGAAGGGGCAACGCTCAACGGTAAGAAGATCCATGTTTCAAAGGTCGCCACCCTTTCAACGAGCCTGCTTTGCACCGGCTTCCCTGTACACAAGCGCTCCGCCAACCCCAACATTCATTACTACTGGGATTTCACCTTGCGCTCTCACGGCGTGCGCCGCGATGGCTCCGCCGCCCTCGACCTTGCATGTGTGGCTGCCGGGCGCTTCGACGGCTTCTGGGAGTTCGGACTGCAGAAATGGGACACCGCTGCCGGCGCCTTACTCGTGGAAGAAGCAGGTGGGAAGATCAGCGATTTCTCCGGCCAGCCGTATCGGCTTGGCGGTCCAATGATTTTGGCCACCAATGGAAACATTCACGAAGAAATGCGTGAGGCAGCGGTGCAGATTTCGCAACGCGACCCCGCGGCTCCCCTGCGCCGATAAGAAGTCAGGTTGTAGGTCCTTCCATCCGGAGTGTATGTTACGGCTCGCAAGTTACCGAACGCTTGCAACCGAAGCGACCACCTTGGTAAGCAGTTCGTTCGGGAGACCCGCGTAGCCTCGGTCTTGTGCAATCTTTTGCCCGTCGGCGTAAATCCACCGTAGATAATCAGCCAACGCGCGGCGCCGTTCGGGGTCCTTTGACTTCGCCGGAATGTACAGCCACGTAAAACTGGTGATGGGATAGCTGTCAGTGCCCTGCGCGTTCGTCAGGGAAACGCGGAAGTCGCTCCGCATTTTTGCTCCGAGAGCCGCGGCAGTGATCGATTTCGTCGTGGGCAGCACAAATTCACCAGCGGGATTCTTGATGCGCGCCATCCTCAAGGAAGCCATCTCAGCAAGGTTCGACTCCGTATAGCCGATGGACCACGACGTTGCGCGCACTTTTTCAGCCATGTCCTGAGACCTGTTCGCACTCAGTCCAATCGGCCACTTCGGCGACTCTCCCCGGCCCGCTTTCGCCAGGAAGTCAGGGCTCGCCTTGCAGAGAAAATCCGAGAGTATGTAATTCGCACCTTTCCCGTCCGTTCGGTGAACCACATGGATCGGCTCCGCGGGAAGTTTCATCGCCGGATTCAGTTTGGCGATAGCGGGGTCGTTCCACGACTTCACCTTACCCAGAAAAATTTCCGCGAGCACCGGTCCGGAGAGCCGTAGGTCCCCGGGTGTGTTGGGCAGGTTATATACGATTGCGATGCCAATCAGAACGCTGGGCAATTCCAAGACAGCCGCGTCCTTTATGTCATTTTCCGGGATTGGCGCATCGCCGCCCCCCAGGTCGCCTACTCCTGCAAGAATTTTGCGCGCGCTCTCGCCGGTGCCTTCCGGAAGATAGCGCAGCTGCGTTTGTGGATGCTGCGCATGGTAGGCGTCACCCCAGGCGACATACAGCGGCTCCGGCAGGCTGGAGCCCGTGGCCACCAAAGTGACCGACGTCTGCGCCTGTCCAGTGGGAAGCAGGCCTGCAAGCAACATCGCAAGTGAAAAACACAACGGTCGTGCGCACAATTGAGCCCGTTTGTTCACGAGTTTCTCCTACTCAGGAAATGACCGCTGATGTGTCTAAGCTAAACCCGTAAGAGCTGCATCGGCCTGCCCCGATGTTGCTACCGTGCCGAAACCCGTATTGTCAGTAACGATTAGTACCCCGCCGTATTTGCTTGCCCGTGTGGATGATGACACTCTGCAACGGTTCCCCGTTTCGCGGCGTCAGAGAACTGACGCTACGCTGGGCCGGAGGCCGTGTGAGAACGATTTTTCTGCTGACCATCTCGAACATCTTTATGACGTTTGCCTGGTATGGCCATCTCAAATACCGCAGCGAAGCATTGTGGAAAGTTATCCTTGCCAGTTGGGGCATCGCCTTCTTCGAATATTGCTTCCAGGTGCCGGCAAATCGCATCGGCTCGTATGAATTCACGACTGCTCAGCTTAAGACTATTCAGGAAGTCATCACTTTATCGGTATTTTCCGTTTTTTCGATCCTGTACCTCGGCGAAAAACTGAAGTGGAACTACGTGGCCGGATTCGGCTGCATTGCCCTCGCCGTCTTTTTTGTATTTCACAAGTGGTGAGCACGTTCACGCAATCCGGTCTGGCGCCCACGCAACCATGTCCTGTCGCTTGGCGAAGTGCAAAAGCGGCGGCTCAGCGGGAAGAATTAGCCCCGCGGCTTCCGCCATCGAGTTTCGCGAGAATTGTGCTTCGGCCGGTTGCAGCAGCCACGGAGGGTGATGGATTTCGCCGCGATAAATGCGCCCTTCCGACGCCGCCGAATACAAGCAATAGCGCTCCGTAAGAAAGTGCGCCAGCGTTCCCGGCTGCGCTTCGAAGAATTCACCGGCCGGGCGGTATCGTCCCTCGAAGGCAGCATAAGTCGCGCCTCGATGCGAACGCTCGCTGCGATACCGAATCCACCCATCGACTTCCCTGCATTCCATGCGCGCCCGGAAATAAGGCAGATGGAACGAAAACCGAGCCGCGGCGACGGCTACGGCATTTGCTGCATCGAGGCTGAAGAACCAAACGCCGGGCTTCTCCTGTGCCTTCACATAGGTCCGGACATTTAGCTCCGGGAAAGCCGAAAGCCACGGCAGCGGCGGCGTCCAACGCAATCGCACGCCCCTCATACGGAAGGGCACAATGCCGAGCCATGCCTGTCCGCCGAATGTATCGATCTCAAGTTGCGCGGGAATGTGCGGCCTCAACACGGCCGCATCTATGGCCCAGTGCGCAAACAGAAGGTCGCGCCAGGACTGCGCCATAATCCAGGGGCTGCGTGGAACCGGCCAGGGCCGGTGCGCTGTGTGTCGAAAGATTGCTGGCATCATGGATGACGATCTGCACCTCGACAGCATCGCCCCGTTCAATATACCCTTCGAATGCGCCAAAGAATCGAATCCACATATTGCAAATCGTTCGAAATCTTCGACACGCAGTAAGGAGAGATATCATGCAACGCAAAGCAAGCGCCGTCTGGCAGGGTGACCTCAAGAGCGGAAAAGGCGCTATCTCCACCGATAGCGGCGTCCTCAAACAAACGCAATATTCCTTCAGCACGCGTTTTGAAAACGGCGTAGGGACTAATCCCGAAGAGCTGCTGGCCGCGGCCCATGCGGGATGTTTCACCATGGCGCTCTCAGCGCAGCTTGGCGCCGTCGGCTTGACCGCGCAAAAACTGGAAACCACCGCAACCGTAAGCCTGGAAAAAGTCGGCGAAGGCTTCAGCATCACCAAGAGCCACCTCGACCTGGTTGCCCGCGTTCCCGGCGCGGACAAAGCAAAGTTTGACGCCGCGGTGAAAGCAGCCGAAACCGGTTGCCCCGTTTCCAAACTTTTCAAAGCCGAGATCTCCGTCAGCGCGCGCCTGGAGTCCTGAGCCAAAGCCTACGGGTTCTGGTCCAACGAAAAATAAATGACCTCAGTAATTCCAGCTCCGGGCGAGTTTTTAGTAGGCGTCGTGCTTTTTCTCATCGTCGTCTGGGACGCCTTTGAAGCCATCATTCTCCCCCGCCGGGTAACAAGAAAATTTCGGCTGACCCGCGCCTTTTATCAGTCTACGTGGAGAACCTGGAAACTTTTCGTTAACCTCCTCCCCGCTCGCAAAACGCGCGAAGCGCTCTTCGGCTTTTACGGCCCCATATCCCTCATTTTATTGATCGGCGTTTGGGCGATCGGTCTGGTGCTTGGTTTCGGTCTGATGCAATACGGCACAGGCTCTGCCCTCATCGGTGGTGGCGCGCAACCTGGCTTCTGGACCGATATCTATCTCAGCGGCACAACGTTTTTCACGCTAGGGCTTGGTGATGTGGTTCCTCGCTCGGGCTTGGCGCGTGCGCTCGTTGTGGCCGAAGGCGGATTCGGTTTCGGGTTCCTCGCGGCGATCATCGGCTACCTCCCATTCATCTACAGCTCTTTCTCCCAGCGCGAGGTGAATATTTCGCTGCTGGATTCGCGTGCCGGCACTCCTCCGACCGCCGGGGAACTGCTGCGCCGCCACAGTTATGAAGGCGGCCATGATGCCTTGCGCGAGCTCCTGAAGGATTGGGAGTTGTGGTCCGCTGAATTGATGGAGAGCCATCTCTCCTACCCCGTCTTGGCGTTCTTTCGCTCCCAACACGATAACCAGTCGTGGATTGCCTCGCTAACCGCAATTCTCGACACCTGCGCGCTGCTCAAGGTCGGCATCGAAGACGCCTGCGAACGCCAGGCGGAACTCACCTTTGCTATCGCGCGCCACGCGGTCGTCGATCTATCACAGGTCTTTGGCACCGAACCGAAAGTGCTTCCCCACGACCGGCTTCCGCCCGCGGAATTGAGCCGCATCCGGGACACACTGGCGCAACATGGCTTGAAATTGAAGGACGGCGAGGAAGCGGATCGTCAGCTCATCGCTCTTCGCGGCATGTATGAGCCTTACATCTTCGCTCTGGCAACCTATTTGAATCAGTCCCTGCCTCCCTGGATTCCGCAAAAAAAGGGAAAAGACAATTGGCAGACTACCGCCTGGGGTGAAGCAGCAGGCCTGGTGGAAAAGAAAGCGCACCCCGTAGGAGTCGACGATCACTTCTAGGGCGGCGCGGTTCTGCGGTTGCTCTAACCTAAACTTCAGCTTTCAAAGTTCTAGATCACAATTCATTGGAGAAGAACTCGCATGAAAGCAATTCGCGTGCATCAATTCGGCGGACCCGAATTCCTGAAGTTCGAAGAAGTTCCCACCCCCAAGCCCGATGCGGGTCAAGTCCTGGTTCGTGTGCACGCCGCCGGCGTCAATCCCTACGACACCTACATGCGTGCCGGCACGTACGCCATCAAGCCCCAACTCCCATACACGCCAGGCTCTGACGCCGCCGGCACCGTTGAAGCTGTCGGCAGTGGCGTAACCAAGGTGAAGCCCGGCGATCGCGTTTACACGGCGCAAACCTTGACCGGAGCTTACGCCGAATATGCTCTGGCGCTCGAAGGCCAGGTGCACCCACTGCCGAAAAACGTCTCCTTTGAACAAGGCGCTGGCGTCTGGGTTCCCTATGGCACCGCATATCATGCGCTGCATCACTTCGCCAGGGCGCGCGCCGCGGAAACGCTCCTGGTGCACGGCGCCAGCGGTGGAGTGGGCACCGCGTCGCTGCAAATCGCTCGGGCAATGGGCCTGACCGTGTTCGGCACCGCCAGTACAGAAAAGGGACTAGAGTGCGTCAAGCGCGAAGGCGCGCATCAGGCGTTCAATCACACCAAACCTGGATATCAAGAAGAAATTCTGAAAGCGACCAACGGTCGAGGCGTGGATGTCATCCTCGAAATGCTCGCAAACGTAAATCTCGGCGGCGACCTCAAGATGCTGGCTCTGCATGGGCGGGTCGTCGTCATCGGTAGCCGTGGCGATGTCACCATAACTCCGCGCGACCTGATGGTGCGTCGCGCCTCCGTTCTCGCCTTCACTTTGTGGGCGGCACAGCCCGCGGAAGTTTCGGAAATTCACGCCGGGCTTATCGCCGGCATGGAAAATGGCACGCTCCGCCCTGTCGTCGCCAAGCAACTGCCGCTCGCGGAAGCAGCGCGCGCACACAAAGAAGTTCTCGAACCCGGTGCCGCGGGCAAAATCGTCCTCGTTCCCTGACTCTGTGGCAAGCTAACCCTGCAGCGGTCGCACGCCATTTCCGAATCGCCGCTAACGAGTCTCAGCTCGGCCGACGGCTCGCCACTGCGTATCGCTCTGCCGCGTTTGACACTTCGCGCTTGCCCCGTATAATCAATACCATCGCAGCCGATTACTAGTTCGGACCGAAGAAACGCTCGCTGTGTACACACTCCTTCTCACCTCGGCGCTGCTCGCCGCACACACCTCCAGCCTCAGCCAGTATTGGCACAAATTTACTGACCCCACTTTCAAGGGCATCTACCACGTCAACGCCTTTGACCTGGCGATGATGATTCCATACTTCCTGGTGCTTTTTGTTCTCGCCACCTACGGCTTGCACCGCTATTGGCTGGTCTACGACTACTACAAATACGCGCGCAACACGCCAGGCCCGCCGCCAGAGGTCACCCGCTGGCCGCGCGTCACCGTGCAGCTTCCCATTTTCAATGAGCGCTACGTAATCGAGCGCCTCGTCGAAGCCATTTCCCGCTTCGATTACCCTAGCGAGCTTCTTGATATTCAGGTTCTCGACGACTCAACCGACGAAACGCAGCAGGTCGCCAGCGCTTGTGTCGCGCGCTTCGCCGCGCAGGGCCTCCCGATTACCTACATTCATCGCACAAACCGCGAGGGCTACAAGGCCGGCGCGCTTGAGAACGGTTTGAAGACCGCGCAGGGCGATTTCGTCGCCATCTTTGACGCCGACTTTATCCCCGCTCCCGATTTTCTGCGGCGCAGCATTCCCTATTTCCAGAACGAAAAAATTGGAATGGTGCAAGCGCGCTGGACCTACTTAAATCGCGACTATTCGCTGCTCACGCAAGTGGAAACCATCCTGCTGGACGGTCATTTTGTTGTAGAGCATGGCGCTCGTTCGCGCCGCGGCACCTTCTTCAATTTCAACGGCACCGCAGGTGTATGGCGCCGCCAGGCCATCGAAGACGCCGGCGGCTGGGAACACGACACACTCACTGAAGACACCGATCTTTCCTATCGCGCCCAGTTGCACGGCTGGAAATTTCTCTACCTTCCCGACATCGAGTGCGCTTCGGAGCTTCCGGTCGACATGAACGGGTTCAAGGCGCAGCAGGCCCGCTGGGCCAAGGGCCTGATGCAAACGGCAAAGAAAATTCTTCCTCGCGTGATGAAGTCCGATGCGCCCTGGCATGTCAAAGCCGAAGCCTTCTTCCACCTCACCGCTAACATCAGCTACCCGCTCATGGTGCTGCTCTCGACCATGCTGCTGCCCGCTATGATTGTGCGGTTCTATCAGGGATGGCTTCAGATGCTGGTGATCGACTTGCCGCTGTTTCTCGCTTCCACCTGCTCGATCTCCAGTTTCTACCTCGTCGCGCAAAAGGAGCTGCGCCCCAAGAGTTGGTGGCGCACTTTCCTGTACATGCCGTTTGTAATGGCCACCGGCATCGGAATTTCCGTTCGCAACGCTCAGGCCGTCATCGAAGCCATCATCGGAAAGAAAAGCGAGTTCGCGCGCACCCCGAAATACAAAATCGAAGGCAAGGGCGATTCCTTCGTAGCAAAGAAATACAAAAACAAAGCCGGTTGGATGCCCTACGCGGAAGTTCTGCTCGGCGTCTACTTCTTCTTCACCGTTCTCTACGCCATCTTCAACGAAAACTACGCCACCGTGCCCTTTCTGCTCCTCTTCGTTTGGGGTTATCTCTACACCGGCTTCATGTCACTGGGACAAACGTACTTCGCGCATCTGCGCTTTGGCGTAAACGCGCCGGAAATGCGCCCTGCGTCCTCCGGCGCTCCCGGCTTCTAGATTTCACAAAACAAAAAACGAATCTCCGGGAATCACGGGTGGGTGAGGCGCGATTCCCGGAGGTCTGCTTGGCGCCGTGCTCCCTTCACTGAGCCGTCGCAGCAGAAACGGGGGTATACGGAGCACTCACTGGGGAAACTCGAAGCGCGCTCGCTGACGAAACTCTAAAAGCGCGCTCCCGCCGCGTCGCCAAAATGGCGTACGACACGATGGAAACCATGCCGGCAAACAGAATTAGCGCCACGCTGACATCAGCAATCTCCATGCGCATCACGTCTGCCTCAAGCGTCGCGTCGTCGCTGCTCGCAAGTGTCATCGCGCTCTGCGCCGGGGTATTTTCTTTCAGCGCCACGGGACTCTGCGCCGCTTGCCGCACAATGGCTTTGCTGACCGCCGGCGTTCCCGGGTTGATGTCGAAATATGTGGGATCCATATCCTGTTGCGCGTAAGCTGAACCGGCCAACAGCGCGCCTCCCAGCCCCACCATCATCATTTGCATGCAAATTCTCTTTTGGAATTTCATGTTCCCCTCCGCATCGCCATTAAATTCCTGGGATGTCGGGAACGATTGCAACTCCACTGCCAAGCCCTCCCGGAGCGAAGCGACTGAGCAGCGGCATCAAGAGCCTGATCGTCTACAACTTAACAAAGGTCTCTTGAGCCGCCGCCTTACAGACAGCCGCGCAAACTCTCCTTTCAGAGATGGCTGCCTATCTTTCCGGATACAGCTTCGCGAAGTGGTGGCTTTAGCGGGTTTTGGCGTTAGAATACGCAGCAGTTCGCGGCCCTTCTCGTCAGCTCGATCCGGCAAGGCGCATCCGTGCAACCTAAGCTCTTAGCTCTCGGCGGCCCTCTGGGGAAATCCGAATTCCGCTTCTCTGCCCCCCTGTTGATCGGCCGAGCCGCCTCCAATCCAATTTGTATCGAAGATCCCGGCGTCTCCCCGCTCCACTGCAAAATCGCCCATCAAGGCGACGGCTTTCTACTCACCGACCTGGACACCGCCTCCGGCACCTTCGTCAACGGCATTCCGGTCAGGCAGCGTCTTCTCGCTCCCGGCGACCAGATCGCGATTGGCGGCTGCTTATTCCTGTTTCAATTGGAAGGCAGCCCTGCCCCGGCAATTAGCCCCGTTCAGCTCGACGACGGCTCCGCTCCCAGCGGACAGGAGCAGCAACTCCGCACCGATGAACTGCTCTACTTGCACCCGGAGTCGTTGGCCGCTCTGCCGCAGTCCGCGCGTTTGGATCGCGCCCTCAGCACGCTATTGAAAATCAGTACAGCCATCGGCTCGATCCGTGATGTCGACTCGCTCCAATGGCAACTGCTTGGCATGATCTTCGACGTCATCCCCGCCGAGCGCGGCGCCATCCTCCTCTCAGACGACAACGCCGCGGAACTCTCTTCGCCCGTCGCCTGGGATCGCGTCTCTGGCCCGGACCATCCCGTCCACGTCAGCCGTTCACTGGTGCGCCGCGTGGTCAAGGACGGACTCGCCATCCTCGACAATGAAGTCTGCGAACTCGGTTCGCCTTCCGACGATCACGCCCCACGAGTGCGCGCGCTCCTCTGTGTTCCTCTGGCGGTAGCCGGCCGCGCCTTGGGCACCATCTATCTCGATTCCGCAAATCCCAGCGCCGCCTTCACAAAAGACGATCTGCAACTTCTCGCCGCCATCGCCGGAGTCGCCGCCATTGCCATAGAGAACGCCCGCCAATTCGAACGTCTGGGCAGCGAGAATCAGCGTCTGCGCGCCGAGGTCAGCCTGCAGCACGATATGGTCGGCCAGAGCCATCGCATGCGCCAGGTCTACCAATTTATCGAGAAGGTCGCCCCCAGTGAATCCACTGTCTTGATTCACGGCGAAAGTGGCACGGGCAAGGAGCTTGCTGCTCGCGCCATTCATAAGAATAGCCCCCGCAAGGATCAACCGTTTGTGGCCCTGAACTGCGCCGCGCTGACGGAAACGCTTCTGGAAAGCGAGCTGTTCGGGCACGAGAAAGGAGCATTCACCAGCGCCATCTGTCAGAAGAAAGGTTTGCTGGAAGTCGCCGAAGGCGGAAGCGTTTTCCTCGACGAAATCGGCGAGCTTTCTCTGACTCTGCAGGCCAAGCTGCTGCGCGTCCTTCAGGAGCGCGAATTCGTCCGCGTCGGCGGCACGCGCGCTATTCGGCTCAACGTGCGCTTCTTGGCCGCGACTAACAAGGACTTGCAAAAGGCCGTTCGCGAAGGCGCTTTCCGCGCCGACCTGTTCCATCGGCTAAACGTGATTTCGTTCACGCTTCCTGCCTTGCGCGACCACCCCGAAGACATTCCCCTTCTCGCCGAATACTTCGCCTCCCGTTATGCAAAGCGCTGCAATCGCGACATCAAAGGGATTTCCGCGGAGGCCCGCGCCTGCCTCGCACAATACGATTGGCCCGGCAATATTCGCGAGTTGGAAAATGCCATGGAGCGTGCGGTGGTCATCGGCTCTTCCAGTTTCATTCTTCCCGAAGACTTGCCCGAAACTTTGCTCGAAACTTCGCCCGTTCCCGCCGCGGCGGCCGACGGCCTCTCGCGGTACCACGATTCGGTGCGCAACCTCAAAAAGCAACTCATCCTCACCGCCTTCGAGCAAGCCGGCGGCAGCATAACCGAAGCCGCCAAGCTCCTAGGCCTAAACTCCAACTATCTCCATCACCGCCTTCGAGCAAGCCGGCGGCAGCATAACCGAAGCCGCCAAGCTCCTAGGCCTAAACTCCAACTATCTCCACCGCCTAATCCGCAACCTCGATCTCCGCCTAGCCCTCAGGAAAGACGCCAAAGCCTAGCCGCCTGCCTCTTTACGCCGGCCTCTTTACGCTTGTGTAGCGCCCGCTTTCTGAAGCGGGCTCTGGTCTTTCTTTAGGAGGGTGGGGGCTTCAAGAGCCTGTGTGGCAACTATTGTTTTTCGTCAGGGGACGCATTATAAAAGGGCGCCCCTTTTGGCGTAGGTTTTGAGTGTTCGAATCATCGCCTACAGGAAGGAGCACCCTCTATGCTGAACACGAAGTATATCGGGATGGATATTCACAAAGAAACGATTTCGATTGCGGTGCTGAGTGCTGGCGGGAAGTCCGTGATGGAATGCGTCATCGAGACGAAAGCGAGCACGATTCTGCAGTTCATCC
>WNFR01007608.1_pt1 | contig 11011 bp, 13 predicted proteins | sample 5400221 | NCBI WGS metagenome assembly WNFR01 (sample SAMN13153357, study PRJNA577476) | soil metagenome | isolation source: 40 cm soil under Madrone tree | place: USA:California | collected 2016-06-14 | reverse complement strand
AATCTCACCGACACTCACAAGCTCACCGACTACAACTTTACGATCAACGACGGACTCGGCGACAGCCGGCTGCGACGTGATTTCACGTTCCGGCCGCGGACCTTTGGCATCACGGCGATATTCCGCCAATAGCCGGGCCATAAACGAATTGCTGCAGGGGTAGTGCCGACGCCCGGTCGGCGCGCTACGGCGAGCTGTGGCCTTTTGAACCAGCGCCCGGATTTGCGACACTCACCGGCACGTCCAATAACCAAACAAGGAGTGTCGTCATGTGCCAGCTCACTCGAGCCCTGAGATACACGGCGCTGATCGTCCTCGCCGCAGCCTCCACGCTCACGCGCGCCGCTGAGGATGATTCGAGCGTCCCGCGCAACGCCTACGTGGTCGCGCCCCTGGTATCCAACGTGGCCGGTAGCGCCACGGTGCACGACCCGGTGCTGCGCAACGCTTGGGGCGTAGCCTTCAGCCCGGCGGGCAGTCCCTTCTGGGTCAACGACAATGGCACAGGATGTGCGACCCTCTACAGCGGCAATGGCACGAAGGTGCCACTGCAGGTGTCGATCCCGCTGCCGGGGAACGTCGTGCCTGCCGCCTCCTGCCAGCCGGTCGACCCGAATAATCCCCCAAATCCTGCTCCAGCGGCGCCGACCGGAATGGTGTGGAATCCTTCAGCGGCGTTCCTCGTGCCGGGCACGACGCTGCCGGCGGTGTTCATCTTCGCCACCGAGGATGGCACCGTTTCAGCGTGGGCCGGAGGTTTGAACCCAGCCGCCAATGCGGTCATCGCGGCCGACAACTCGTCCTCTCCCGCCGCCGGGAACGGCGCCGTCTACAAGGGCCTCGTGTTCGGGTTGAGCGCCAAGGGAGGGTTCCTGTACGCGACCAACTTCCACGCTGGGACGATCGATGTATTCGGGCCGACGGGCTCGGACGGGCTGTTCACGCCCGCGACCACGGACGGCGGCTTCGCCGATCCCGATATCCCGGCCGGCTACGCTCCGTTTGGCATCGCGAACATCGATGGCGACCTGTTCGTGACCTACGCGCAACAGAACGCCGCGAAACACGACGACGTGGCGGGGTCAGGCCATGGCTTTGTGGATGTTTTCGATACCGACGGCCATCTGCTGCGCCGGTTTGCCAGCCGCGGGTCGCTCAATTCACCCTGGGCTATCACCCGCGCTTCGTTCGCGTTTGGCCGGTTGAGCGGCAGGATCCTGATCGGCAATTTTGGCAACGGCCGGATCAACGCATTCGACGACAATGGCCGGTTTATCGATGAGCTTGACGATGCTCACGGCAAGCCGCTGGTCATCGATGGCCTGTGGACCCTGACCCTGGGCGGCGGCCGCGGCTCGAGCTCAGACACGCTGTACTTCACGGCCGGTCCGAACGGTGAGAGCGACGGATTGTTCGGCAACATTGTCCCCGCGCACTAATAGTCGGCTGACGGCGCAACACCGCTCGCGGCGAGCTGGCGCACCACTTCACGCCGCACCGCCTGCACGTCGGCAAGCGGTACGCGGCGCGCGCGCGTCACTTCCTCCTCGGTGAACGGCGCGGGGTGTGGCGCGTCCGCGGCGCCGTAACGCTCGGTGAGCCAGTTGAGCACCGCCGCAAGGCGCGCATCCGAGAGCGCCGAGTTGGCCGCGCCGGGTACCCGCAGCACGTAGTTGCGTCCCTCGCTGCTGCGCATGAAACGCGCGAGCGTCCCGGCGAGTGGTGGGATCTTGCCCGCCACGCCCTGGGCTTCGGCGCCGTGGCAGCCCATGCAATAGAGCATGTAGTCCTGGCCCGGGCTCGCGCTCGCCGCGCCGGCGAGGGCGCTCGTGGTTGCGGCGAGCACCAGCACGCGCCGCATGGTCTTCAGGGTCCGCCCGGTGCGACGCTCTTGCGGTGTGCGCGCACCGCGGTGCCATCCAGCGCTTGGGCGCGCTCGGCGGCGATTTCCTCGGCGGTGAGGGGTTTGACCTCCGGCGGCGCGTGCCCGAGATCGAACACGACGAAGTTGAGCGTAGCCGCCAGGGTCGCGTCATCCAGGCGCGCGAAATCGGGCATCTGGAAGTTGTAGTGCTTTTCCTCGACGGTTATGTCGCCGACCATGCCGTACAGCACGGTGAGTGCGAGCTGCCGGCGTCCCTCGAGGCTGGCGGCGTAGCGCGCCGGGTAAGACACCAAGGGCGGCGCCAGCGCCGGAACTCCTGCGCCGGCGGGTCCGTGGCACACGGCGCAGTTTGCCTGGAAGCTGCTGAAACCCGCCGGGTAGGCCGGGGGGGCAGCATCGGCAGCGCGTACGGCGGGCACGGCCGCGAGGCTCACCACCGCCGGCACGGCCCACGCGAGCGCGCCGCGCGTGCCGGCGCAGACCCCCGGGCGCCGACGCCTCATTTTTCCGCGACTCCCAGGATGACGGACACCGAGCAGTGATAGTTCGAGTCGGCGTTCGCCATGCACCAGTTGAGGTCGTTGTTGCGCGACGGCCGGTACATCGGCTTCTCGCGCTCGTTACGGTTGCACTCGCAGTTGCCGCAGCTGGTCTTCCCGCAACAGTCGTTGTAGGAGACGATGTAATCGCGGCCGTCGCCGGGGTTGTGGCACGTGCCGATCCAGGTGATGGGCGAGGTGGCGGTCCCCGGTGGACAGGAGCTGGAGGTTCCGCCGCAGCACGAGCACAGGAAGCCGTCGATGGCGCAGTACTTCCAGTACTCGCAGCTCTCCGGACTGTCCGGTTTGGCCTCGCTCCCCCAGGCACGGCCGCCACGATCCACCGGCAACAGCGGCAGGAGCGCGGCGCCGGTCAGCAGCTGACCCAGGGAAGCCAGCAGGCTGCGGCGTGAGGTTCGCCGCGCCAGCGAGCGCGAGGAGTGTTCGAACAGGTGATCGAGCGAGCGCATCGTGTGCCCCGTAATGTCAGGGATTCAGCATCATCCAGGGCGTCTGGCCGAGGTGCTTCTCCACGTGCCGCAGCTTGCCGGTGAGGGCATCGAACACGGCCACGTCCGCGGCGTCAGTGGCCGCGAACAGGATCGGCGCGGGATCCTGCGACACCTGCACCGCGAGCACCCGTGACAGGCCGGCCGCCTGCATCGGCCAGCGCGCCAGGCGCCGGTGTGCGGCCATGTCGAACACCCAGACTTCGGTGCCGCCGTCCTTGTGCGTGCCTTCGCCGCCCTGATGCATGGGCACGTACAGCCGGCCGAGCCCGCGGTGTACGGCGCCGACCTGGTCCGCACCCGGGCGCCACCGGCCCTGCTCGGCCGGGCTCACCAGTGACCAGGGCTGCGCAAAGGCGGGTTGTGCGCCGGACAGGTCGAGCTCGTGCACCTCGCCCAGGAAGGACAGGAACGCGTAGCCGCGGGCGGTTGGCACGCCCTGCACGAACACCGGGTCGCGGTCGGGATCGAAGAACGGCTCCGACAGCGCGCGCGCGGTTTCGTGACCCTGCGCGTCGAGGGTGACGGTGAGCAGCCGGCCGCTTTCGCACAGGGACGAGACGCGGTTCGCTCCCCAGGGGATCACCAGCACACAGCCGGCGGTGTCGATCTCCCCGAGCACCGCGCGCCGCGCGGGATCCAGCACGCCGAACGAGGCTGCGGGTGTCAGGTAGGCCGCGTACAGGAAGTGGCCGTCGGTGCTGTAGCCCATGTTGAAGATAGTGGGAGAGGTCTGGGCGCGCTTGGACGGCAGCACGATCTCACCGGTCGTGGCGAGGGTCGCGTTGTCGGTGAACTCGACCACGTCGGTGCGCGCACCGCGGCTGCCGCGCGCGAAATAGGTCGTGGCCACGGCGGTGGTCGTGCCGTCGGGCGAGACGCTGACGCTCGGGAGGAAGCCCGCGTCGATCTGCCCCAGTCGACGATAGCTGTCGCCGTCGAACAGGTGCACGCGGGCATCGATTTCGTTATCGAACGCTTCATCGTAGACGAACACCCAGTGCGGGCTCTTCGGCGGCAGCTGTTGCACGCTCAGATGCTCGGCGGGCAGCGGTGGCGGTGCCGCGTGCACCAGCACGCTCAACATCAGGCACAGCGTAGCTGCGCACCTGAGAGGCGGAGATCGCATCGGGCACCCCATGCAAAGCCGAATACGCGTCGTTGGGCTTGGCGCCGTGGCGCGCCGTGGCGCGCCGTGTAGCGCGGCCGTGCGGCGCCTTTGCGGCGCTGGCTTTGCACTCCAGTTTCGCACATCGGCACGGGCCGGAAAAGGCGCACCCTGTCGGGCGCGCGCGCAAGCGCGCTGGTTTGACCGTCCGCGTCGCCTGCCGTAGAGTCGGCCGCCCTTCGCCCGATAGTCAATAATCGATTATCGATAGACGCGATGCCCGCCGTGCCGCTGCAATCGCTGTGGTCCGTGACGGCGCCTGCCGGCCCGGCCTGCGAAGTACTCGCCAGCCCCCGGCGCGCCGAGGCCGCCGTCATCGGCGCCGGCTACACCGGCCTGTCGGCCGCGCTGCACCTGGCGCAGGCCGGCCGGGAGGTGGTGGTGCTGGAGGCCGCCGACATCGGCGCGGGTGCCTCCGGCAGCAACGGCGGCCAGGTCATCCCCGGGGTCAAGCACGATCCGGATACCCTCGAGCAGCTGTTCGGACCCGACGCCGGGGCGCGCGCGGTGGCGACCGTCGCGGCAGGGCCTGACCTGGTGTTCGAGCTGATTGCCCGACACGGGCTGCGCTGCGAGGCGGTGCGTGCCGGCTGGATTCAGCTGGCGGCCTCGGAGGCTGCGCTGATGCAGCTCGCCGCCCGGGTGCAGCAGTGGCGGCGCCGCGGGGCCGCGGTGGAACTACTGTCACGCGAGGAGGTGCTGCGGCTGACGGGATCCGGCTGCTACTGCGGCGGCCTGCTCGACCGCCGCGGCGGCACCGTGCAGCCGCTGTCTTACGCGCGCGGACTCGCCGCGGCCGTGGGGCGCTGCGGCGGACGCATCTTTGTCGGCAGCCCGGCGCTCAAGCTGACCCGCACCGCGGGAGCCTGGAGCATCGAGACACCTCGCGGGAGTGTCACCGCATCACTCGTCATCATTGCCACCAACGCCTACACCGGCGCGCTCATGGACGAGCTGCGTCGCACGGTAGTGGCGGTGCCCTCATTCCAGGTGGCCACGGCGCCGATTCCCGCGACGCTGCGCGCGGCAATCCTGCCCGGTGCACAGGCGGCCTCGGACACCCGGCGTCTGCTGCGGTACTTCCGCCTGGATGCGAGCGGACGGCTGGTGATGGGCTCGCGCGGCACGTTCGCGCCCGTCCCCGGCACGCGCTCGGTACGACACCACTACCGCGCCGTGCACGAGATCTATCCGCAGCTCGAAGGCGTGGTTTTCGAATATCACTGGGGAGGGCTCGTGGCGATGACGCGCGATCACCTGCCGCACCTGCATGAGCTGGCCCCGGGCCTGCTTGCCGGCCTCGGCTACAATGGTCGCGGCGTCGCCATGGCGACCGTGATGGGGCGCCTGCTGGCGCTACGTGCGCTCGGAACCCCCGCGGCGGAGCTGGGCTTTCCGGTCACGCCGCTGCGGGCCGTGCCGTTCCACGCCTTGAGCGGCCTCGGTGCGCGCGCGACCATCCAGTACCTGCGCCTGGCGGACGCGCTGGCTCGCGCGCCAGTCCTTGGGTCACGGAGACCGGCATGAACGCGACAAAAGTCGGGCTGCTGACCGTGCTGGTGCTGGTCAACATCGCGTTCGTCATCGGATGGGTCTGGGCCGCCAGGCGCTACCGGTTGAGTGAGCGCCCGGGGCTCGCCGACATCGCGATCGGCGTGGTGACCGACTTCCTCGATACGCTCGGCATCGGTTCATTCGCACCCACGACCGCGCTGTTCAAATTTCGCGGTGCGCCCGCCGACGAGCTGATACCGGGCACGCTCAACGTGGGGCACAACTCCTCCGCCTTTCTCGAGACCGTGCTGTTCGTCACGGCTGTGACGGTGGAGCCGGTGCTGCTCGCCTGCATGGTCGGGAGCGCCGCCGCCGGCGCCTGGCTCGGCGCCGGGCTGGTGAGCCGGCTCCCACGCCGCACGATCCAGCTGTTCATGGGGGTGGCCCTGCTGGTGGCGGCGTTCTTCTTCATATTGAAGAACCTCGGCGCGCTCGAGGTCGCCGGCGGCACCGCGTTCGCTCTCGGCGGCTGGCGCTTCGCGCTGGCGGTAGGTGTCAGCTTCGTGCTCGGCGCCTTGATGTGCATCGGCATCGGCAACTACGCGCCGCTCATGATCATGCTCGCCCTCCTGGGCATGCATCCGCTGGCGGCGTTCCCGATCATGATGGCGAGCGATGGCATCCTGCAGCCCGTGGCGAGCCTGGGCTTCTTCCGCTCGGGACGCTTCGCGCACGGGCCCTCGCTGGGGCTGCTCATCGGTGGCGTAGTCGGCGTGCTGATCGCCTTCTACATCGTCAAGCACCTGCCGCTCACGGCGATGCGCTGGCTGGTGATCGTCGTGGTGGGCTACGCGGCCGTCTCGATGCTGCGCTCGGCGCGCGCCGCCTCAACAACGGCGCCCGCTGTCGCGGTGGAGTGACACCCGCGCAGCGGCTTTCAGCCCGCTCCCCACCCCATGCGCACCTCGACTAGATAGCCGCGATGAGCCCGGGCCGGCCGATCGGGGGTATGCGTAGCGTGCAGGGTGCGCCCGGTGCACTGTGGGCGCTCGGCGGCGCGCGCCGGCGGCACGCTGAACACCACCGCCACCAGCACTCCCAGGACCAGATTGATAAGCAACGATCCCAACACCGCCCAGGGCGTGACTCTCATGGCGCTCTCCTCAGGGCAATTCTCCCTGCGCATATGAGACACCCTGGAGAACGGCGGCGTCAGCGCGGTGGCGTCGAATCCATCCTCGCGGCCAACGGGTTCGTCCCCGCGGGCCTGGCGGCGTTCCCGTGAGCGCACCCGTGGCTGCGGCGGCAGGCAGCGCAACGCTGGTACCGGTGCTCCCGAATCATCGATTCGATGAGGCCCGCCTGGTGCGCTATCTGAACGAGCGCCTGCCGGGCTTCGGCGCCGAGTGCGAGATCCGGCAATTCCAGGGCGGACAGTCGAATCCGACGTTTCATCTGGCGACGCCGGGTGCCGCCTACGTGCTGCGCAAGAAGCCGCCCGGCGTGCTGCTGCCGTCGGCACACGCCGTCGACCGGGAATTCATCGTCATGCGAGCACTCGCGGACACGGCCGTCCCGGTGCCGAAGATGCTGCTGTTGTGCACGGACGAGTCCCTCATCGGACAGATGTTCTACATAATGCAATACGTCGAGGGCCGGGTATTCACCGATCCGGGCCTGCCGCACCTGAGTGCAGGCGAGCGAGCGGCGCTCTACGCCTCGATGAACGAGACGCTCGCCAATCTGCATCAGGTCGACATCGCGCAGGTGGGGCTGACGGGCTTTGGGCGCCCGGAAGGGTTTCTCACCCGCCAGATCGCGCGCTGGTCACGGCAGTACGCCTCAGCACAACTGCCGCGCTGCACAGCAATGGATCAGCTCATGGCGTGGCTCGCCGCGCAGGACCCGGGTCCGGAAGAAGTGGCGATTCATCACGGCGACTTCAGGCTCGGCAATCTGATGATCCACCCGAGCGAGCCCCGGGTGATTGCGGTCCTCGATTGGGAGTTGGCCACCCTCGGCCACCCGTTGGCCGACCTCGCGTACAGCTGTCTCGTGTACCACGGACCGGTGTTCATGAGCGGCGCTACCCCGCTCGCGGCGAGCCCCGGCATTCCCTCCGAAGCGGACTTCGTCCGCGCCTACTGCCGCCGTGCGGGGCGCGGGCCGGTCGCCGCCTGGCCATACTTCCTCGCGTTCTCGCTGTTTCGGGCGGCGGCCATCCTCGCCGGGGTCTACCGCAGAGCCCTCGACGGCAACGCCGCCGACGCCAACGCACTCGCCCGCGGTGCGGTGTACCGGGAGGTCGCGGAGCTCGGGTGCTCGATCGCACGCAGTGCATGACTGCGGGCACGCCCCCCGGCGATGCCTCATCGGGGGGCCATCACATTCCGGAAGACACCACGCCCCCGTGCCTGTAATCTTCTGCCCCTGTTCGTGCAACCTCTGACATGGGGGGCAGATGGCGTCTGGGGGACACACGACAGTCATCCGCAGAGTCCTGGAGCGACGGGCGGCCAAGCCCGCGACGGTCGAGGAGGGGACTACCGCGACTGTCGCGGTCATGCTGCGGGTACTGCCGCCGCCGAAAGCGCTGCTGGTCTTTCAGGATGTGCCGCTGCGCGAGCACATGCAGCGGCGCATCACGCCGGACGTTCTGGAGTGCGAGTCGGTCGCGGACGACGACGAAGCCCTGCGCCGGTTTGCGGCCGAGTTTCGCCCGGTGGTGCTCACCGACAGCCTGGAGCTGGTACGCAAACTGCGGGCGCAGCGCACCGCACGCGTGGCCTTCATCGTCTTCGTGGCCGACGTGGATGACGCCCCGGAGCGGGAAGCGGGAATCCTCGCCGGGGCCGACGAATGCGTCGGGCGCCGGGTCAGCAACCTCGAGCTCGATGCGCGCATCCGCGCGGCGCGGCGCATCGTCGAGCTCGAGTCGGTACTGCGCATCACGCTGGAGGAGAACCGCAAGCTGTCGGCGACCGACGATCTGACGCGCGCAGCCAGCCGGCGCTTCTTCGGCCAGCACTTCCCGCGCGAGGTCGAACGGGCCGCGCGCTACAAGCGCGCCCTGTCCCTGGTCCTGTGCGACATCGATCATTTCAAGAAGATCAACGACACGCTTGGGCACGCGGTCGGCGACGAGATCCTGCAGCAGTTCGGCCCGCGCCTGCAGGAGGCGCTGCGCCGTGGGATTGACTGGGTGGCTCGGATCGGCGGGGAGGAATTTGCCATCGTCATGCCAGAGACCCCTTATGAGCCGGCGCTCGAGGTCGCGCGCAAGTTGCGGGCTGCCGTCTCCCACACCCACTTCAAGGCCGGCACGAAGAGCATCCAGGTGACCGCAAGCTTCGGCCTCTGCGGCATGGACCACGTCCCGAGTGGTGAGCACCAGGTGGCCGAGCAGGTGCTCAGGATCGCCGACGCCGCCCTGTACCGCAGCAAGGAGTCCGGCCGCAATCGCGTTACCGCCGCGATTCTCAAACCGGGAGGCTGAGAGCCTCGTCGGGCCCGTTCCCGGGGTGCTGCTGTGGTTACGGTTTGCAATTCCGAGGACTGTGAGTCAGGTCTCGGACCGGATCCGCGGTGCGCGTTTCAATCAGCGCCCGTCTGCCTTTCGTGCCGCGGTCCCGATGGAAACAGTCCGTTTGCGCAAGATCCAACAGCCCTCCCACGTGGAGCGACTGCTCGAGGCGTTTGCCTCGCGTGGAGATCTCCTGCCCAAAGACTGCTACCAGATCCGGGCCTCCGGCGCGCTGTCACCGCAACTGCAACGCATTGTGGAACGGGCGATCCAGAAGGGTCATGTGTGGGCGTGTTGGGCCGACAGCTACCACACCTGGCTATTCACCTGCGAGATGTCGCTCCCCCTGTCCCGCGAGCGTGGCTCACCCGTGCTCCAAGTGGATGTCTATGACGAAGCGGGCGAATTGAAAGATGCCGGAGCCTGGGTGAACCAGCAAGGCAAGTGGAGCCGTTGCGTCGCCTGAACTGCCGTCTCCCCGCGGCACCCGCAGTTCCCTGATCACCGCTGGCATCCGCGCCCGTTCGGGCTGCTCTTCCATGGCGCCGTCCCGAGCACCGGATCGGTGTCCGCGGCCTGATAGAATGAACACAAGCCACTGACTTGACCGCGGAGAGGTGGCAGAGCGGTTGATTGCACCGGTCTTGAAAACCGGAGGGCTCGCAAGAGCCTCGTGGGTTCGAATCCCACCCTCTCCGCCAGAGGACAATCTCGCCGCCCGCAGATGGGGCTCAACTCGCTGACGCCCTGCTGACGTGCCTGACATGGGGCACCCCTTACTGGGCCGCTGACAGCCGGCCGGTGCAATGCTCAATCAGTTTGTTGACTATCAATCGATGAGATGATATTAAACACACCAGATGAGCATGAAACCGGTGCCGCTGCAGCTGCTCTCCGAGAGCGCCCCGCCCGGCGCCGATGAGGCGCGGCTCGACGAGGTCTTTTCCGCGCTGGCCGACCCGGTGCGCCGCAGCATCCTCGAGCGGCTCGACGGGCACGAGCTGCTGGTGTCCGAGCTCGCCGCCGCATACGAGATCTCGCTGCAGGCGGTTTCGCGCCACATCCAGGTACTGGTGCGCGCCGGCCTCGTGCAGCAGGCGCGCAGCGGCCGGATCAGCCGGTGCAGCCTTGATGTCGGGCCCCTCTACGGGGCCGCCGTGTGGATGAACCGCTACAGCAAGTACTGGCAGGAGCAGTTCGACACGCTGGCGGCCACGCTGGCCCAAATTGATGCGCGGCCCAAGGTCGAACGCGCGCGCCGGCGCGGCGTCCAGCGTCCGGTCCGCCACAAGTAACGCACGATTGCACTAAGGAGCCCATCATGACCACCCACCGCGTCGTCTCCCCGCAAGAGTGGCTGGCCGCCCGCAGGCAGCTGCTGGAAAAAGAAAAGGCCTTTACCCGCGCCCGCGATGACCTGAATCGCGAGCGCCGCGCGCTGCCGTGGGAGCGCGTCGAGAAGACGTACGTGCGCTGGCGGGCCAGGGCGTGCGGGGTCTTGACCTGCGCGGTTCCTCGTCCCACGCTTGACCCGTACCATACGGTGTAATCAGGGGATGCGGATGCCGCGGGGGGCGCTCATCGCGATGCTTGGCTGCCTCGGTGCGGCAGCCGTAAATGCCGACAGCGTGCGTGCCGCGGGGGCTCGGGCGCCGGCCGACGAGGATGGCCAGTGGTCGATGCCGTCCAAGGACTACGCTGCGACCCGTTACAGCGGCCTCGCCGGAATCACCCGGCAGAATGCCGGCTCGCTGCATCCGGTGTGGACCTTCTCGACGGGCGTGCTCGGAGGACACGAGGGCCAACCGCTGGTCGTCGGCGACACCATGTATGTCGTCACGCCATGGCCCAACGTGCTGTACGCATTCGATCTCACCCGGGAGGGTTACCCGC
>WNFR01007607.1_pt1 | contig 11011 bp, 8 predicted proteins | sample 5400221 | NCBI WGS metagenome assembly WNFR01 (sample SAMN13153357, study PRJNA577476) | soil metagenome | isolation source: 40 cm soil under Madrone tree | place: USA:California | collected 2016-06-14 | reverse complement strand
ACTTCAAAGTCCGTCGAATGCGTACCTTCGTGGATGGAACGCAAGCAGTCTCGGATAACGCGAAGATCATTCCAGCAGATAATGACGACAGAGAGTTTCATCGATTTGATTTTCGGCAGGTAACGTTCAATCGGCTTAGACCTTTACCACTTTCCCTCTGAGCTTGAGGGACTCGTCAGCAGCCTCCAGCATGCGGACGATGCGCAGGCCCGCTTCGCCATCATTAAAGGGGCGCTTATCGTTCCGAATGCAATCGATAAAATACGAAGCTTCCACTTTCAGCGCTTCGATCTGCTCAATGTTCGGAGACCACATGTCGCCAGTCCGATAACTGACTAACTGTTGGTAGACAGCTTCGCCACTCATCATCTGCACGCCGCGGTCATACAGCTTGATCTTTTCATCAGCTTCCAAATCATTCCAGACCAACATCTTCTTCTCGCCGCCGAGCAACGTGGTGCGCACTTTCACCGGCGAAAGCCAATTCACGTTGATATGCGCAATCAAATTGTTAGGGTAATAGATGGTCAGGAAGGCGACGTCCGCATGGCCGTTCAGGTGGTTTGCGCCGGTTGCGACGATGGCTTCGGGTTTCGACATGATGAGGTGATCCATAATGGACAGGTCGTGAGGGGCCAGGTCCCAGATCACATTGCAATCGTGTTGAAAGAGTCCAAGGTTTACGCGAGTGGAGTCGTAATAATAAAGACCGCCCAAAGTTCCATCATCGACAAACTGCTTAATCCTCTTCACCGCCCCGGTGAAAAGGAATGTATGGTCGACCATGATCTTCAAGTTTTTTCGCTCGGCCAGCTCAATTAGCTGTTCGGCCTGCGCCGTCGTGGAAGTGAATGGTTTCTCCACGAAGACGTGCTTTCCATTCTCAAGGGCTAATTTCGCGAGTTCAAAATGCGTCCATACAGGAGTGACAACCGCAACAACGTCCACTTGCGTGCTGGTCAATACTTCCATTTGGTCAGAGGTAACAGGCACTTCAGGGTGAGCGCGACGCACTCGCGAAAGCGATTTGGGGTTCTTGTCACAGACCGCAACCACATCCGCTTTCTCGTGACCCTGGAAGTTGCGAACGATATTCGGCCCCCAATAGCCATAGCCTATGACGCCGACACGAAGCACGTCCCGAGTGAACCCTGAGCCCACCGGAAGATTAACGGACGTTCCAACGGTAAAGCTAGTAGCCATCCACATTCACCTTGAGTCGGGGATTTATATTGCAAAAGCACGGCGGAGTGGATGGGTGGCTCCGTCTCAGGACTGACAAATGCGAACAACTAGGCGTCGGCTTAGTCAATATGCGCCGTCGCCCGAAAAGACAGCTCTGGGAGTCTGTAGAAGAATCTTCAAATCGGAGATCGGCGAACACATTCGCGAGTAGCGTAGGTCGAGGCGGACCATTTCATCAAAAGTGGTTCTGCTACGGCCGTGAACCTGCCAAAGCCCGGTAATACCGGGCTTGGCTTCCAGCAAGCGCCTGCGGTGCCAGATCTCATACTCCTCAATTTCATAGCCAATGGGTGGGCGCGGTCCGACCAATGACATCTGCCCGACGAGGACGTTCCAGAATTGGGGAATTTCGTCCAAGCTGGTGCGCCGCATGAACCTGCCAATCCAGGTTACCCGCGGATCGTTAGTTAATTTGTAGACTCGCCGCTGTTGACCGCCCGTCGAGTTCGGCTCTGCGCGGCCAGCGATGAAATTTTTCACATACTCGCGGTGAATTTCGGCATCCGTCGTGACGTACATGGAGCGGAACTTTAGGAAAGCAAATGGAACCTGAAATTGGCCAAGACGCTGCTGCCGAAAAAATACCGGGCCTTTTGAGGTGAGCTTTACGAGCGCGGCCAGAATGGCAAAAATCGGGGCCAGAAGGATCAATGCGAAGACGCTGCCGACAATATCAATCAAGCGCTTCAAGAAGAGAGATGTTTTCTTACTCTCGTCGAGATCGAAAAGATCGGGATATAAGACGGGATCGAAAGTGATAGTAACGCCACCGTCTTTCCAGCTTTGTGGATAGGAATAAATTGACATTTCTAGATTTTCTACGTGATTAGTATTCAACGCATGTTGGAGCGCAACGAGCGCCTTGGATTCAATACTCTTTACAGCGGCACCAAGTTCAGCATCGCCGAGTTCATTGAAGATTACGCCAAGGGTAACATTCGACTCGAACCAACCAAGCGTATCGGTTTCACGAATGATCGTGCCAAGTGGCCTGACAACGCGCTCCAGACTAGGCTGTTCAGCTTGCAGTTTTGGGCCTTTGTGTCGCACGAGCATCAGCAAGAAGCTTTTGCGTGAGCGCTCCGAGCGTTTCCGCTCCTGTGATAACAGTCGACGAAATGCGGCTTGCGGAAGAGGCTCGACGACACTGCTAATGATACTTACGGCCTCGAGCTTATCTTCTACGTTGGCTGCTTTTGATTCCGGACTTATTGTTGCGTCTAACACTCTGGAAAGAAAGGACATCGTGGAAGTTCTCGTGATCTGAGCCGGGAAGTCGTTTACGAGCGGGCACTTTGAAGTGCGTGCACAATGCTGACCGCGTTTGAATCAATCTCCACTGCGACAGAGCGCTGCAGGAGGGTTATAGACAGAACAAGCCTTTTTTTACCCTTCACGTCCATCAAAATGCCTTCGATTCCCCTAAGGGCGCCGGCATCAATGCGAACCTTGCTCCCAACTTCCAGATAGGCGCATGGAAAATTGGGTACACCAGAAGCAACCAGCCTGCGAATCGCTGCGATCTCCTGTTCGTCAACAGGTATGGGAACGTGGTTGTAACCGACAATTTGCGTAACGCCCGGTGTTTTTAGGATTGGCAAGCGGTCATTAGGATTGAATCGGCAAAACAAATATCCAGGGAAAAGCGGGGCGTCGACTTCCTTAACGCGATCCGACCATCGGCGACGACTCTTGTAAAGAGGCAGGAACCACTCGTAGCCTTTGCCCTTGAGATGATCCGACACTCCAATCTCGTGTCGTGTTCGAACCTGCAACGCGAACCATGGGTAGCGAATCACGTCGTGGGGTGCGCATTCATCGCCCCCACTCTGCATTGAACCCGGAATGTCTCGAAGTTCTAATCGCGCCAAGCTACCGCCCTAAAAGTCCCAAAGGACATTTCTCATTCTCTGCTTTGACTAGTTCCCTAGGGCAGTGGTCCGCTAGGGGCAAACGGCTCTACTCAATCTATGTAGCACGACGCACGGTAAGTACCCATACCGTGCTTCCTTTAAGCCCAACAAGGGAACTGCTGTACCGCACTACGGCGAGAACGCACACATCCAGAAGTCGATCTCAAATTGATCACCATTCGCAGAAAAGGGCTGCGGGCTGGCAGTAAACTCTAGTTGACGATTCCGGTTTTTAGTTCTTCGCTGTAGTACGAGCCATATGATGTGCCTTCATCAGCACAATTGAGGGCGACACCGAGCAGATTCTTTTCGCGAAGCTGCTGGCACGATTTCTGAGCACTATCAAATCCAGTTTGCGCTGCGCGGATTACAGTCAGAACACCATCGCAGACTTCTGCCAGCGTCAGCGCGTCCGCAACCGGTAAAGTCGGCGGCGAGTCAAGTATCACCCAGTCAAAAACCGGCCCCACCGTTTCCAAGAGAGATTTTAGGCTTCCATTGGCAAGCAATTCGGCGGGATTCTGCGGTTTGTTGCCGCCACCAATGAAGCACAAATACTCCGGCAAGCCTCGTTGAATGACCGCCATTTCTGTCGCTTCGCCCTTCAAGTATTCTGAGAGTCCCGGAGTACTTGGAGCGCCGAAACCCAAGTGGAGATCGGGTCGTCGCAGATCGGCATCGATCAATAGAACCCGGCAATTTTGCTGGCGGGCCAAGGCATGAGCAAGATTGTTCGCAACGAAGGTTTTGCCTTCGCCCGGCAAGGAGCTCGTAACCAGAACACTTCGTAGCGGCTGCTTGTCGCGAATTTGATAGAGCCGCGAACGCAGCGTTCGGAATTGCTCCCTCACAGCTTGGGGCGCGGCGGGGTCGATGAAAACGTTCCGTTCAAGATTCAACCGCCACCCAGGATTCGCGCATTGTGCCCAAATGTCATCGAAACGAAGAAATTCACTCACTCTCGTTTTGGTATCGATGTGAGTGTGGACTAGCGGGTCCACCACTTGCGTCGGTGGAATAGACGGCAACTCCGGCAAGTCCGCAACATGACTGCCGACCTCCGGAACTATGGGAGGAGGTGGAGGAGCTACGGGAGGGGGAACCTCCATCGGCACAGTCCTTAGCTGTTCGGCGCGCTTTAAGGCTTCGTGGATCCTGCTCATGGCTTCCTTTCGTGTGCTCCGCTGGTTACGGAATTATTGCGACCCATTTCTTCTAACAGATGATTCAAACTACGCAAAAGGCCTTCCACAGTCTTGGATGGGTCTTCGCTGCTTCGGACTACGGGCCGGGCCATGGGATCTAGTTCGTCAAGCTCAAACTCGTGAGCGGCTTCATGGACAACTTTCGGCGGGACAGGTTTCACCTGATCGACGAAAGAACCGATGAGCGAATTCTCGCAAAGCAGATTTGCCACTCGAGGAATCCCGCGAGAGTACTTGTAAACAGCTTCCACGGCCTCCGGCGAAAAGATCGGAGTTCCATTAGCGCCGCCGATGCGCAGCCGTTCGTTTATATATCCGGTCATCTCTTCAAAGGAAAGGGGCTGCGTTCGACAGCGCATTGTGATGCGCTGGCGCAATTGACGCAGTCTCGGATCGCGGAGTTTTTCCTCTAGCTCGGGCTGGCCGGAAAGAACGATCTGCAAGAGTTTTTCGTTTGCTGTCTCGAAATTAGTGAGCAAACGAATTTCCTCCAACACTTCGAAGGAAAGGTTTTGCGCCTCATCCACGATCAAGACCGAGGTCTTACGATCACGATAACGCTGCAGCAGCCAATGGTTGAGGCGCATTAATACATGGCTTTTATCGCGGCTCTCACATGGGATGCCGAAGTCCGCCATCATGAAGTCAAAGAGCTGGCTGGTATCGAGCTGAGAGTTAAAGATGTAGGCAGTTGCGACGCCTTCCAGATTTAGCCAGTCCAGCAAGCGATTTAGCAGCGTGGTTTTGCCGGTGCCGACTTCACCAGTTAGCAAGATAAAACCTTTACGATTCTTAATGCCGTAGGCGAGTCCAGCCAAGGCCTCTTGAATCTCCCTGGTCAAAAACAGATACCGGGGATCCGGATTGGCGTTGAACGGATTTTCTCGCAATCCAAAAAACGATTTATACATTATTTATACTCAAGCACTCGCAACCAATCTCGGGCCATCAGCCGAATCTTTCCCAGCTGCATGGCGCCGGGCACCTTCCACTGAAGGAATGTTGGCGAGCGTGGGTAGTTGGAGGAAGAATTCGACGTCCTCCTCAGTTCGCAAAGTCTTATCGCGCAGTTCGCGTAGGGCAATGATTCCGATGCCAAGCGCGAGCCCGGCGGCCAGTCCACCCAGAGAAAAGTACAGCGGGTTGGGAAACGACGGCCCGTCGGGAAGATTGGCTGCGTCCAGAATGCGGAATTCCGCGCTCTCGGCCTGATGATTCATGTCGCTGACCATCGCTGATTCGCTGCGCTTCTTTAGCAAGTCGTTGTAGAAATCAAGCGCAGTTTGATGATCGCGAGTGAGTACCTTGTACTGCTCCTCCACGTTGGGGCTAAGTTGCAAGCGGCTCTGATACAAGGCGATCTGTCTTTGGACATCCCGCTGCTGTGCCGTCTTTTCCTTCATGACGGCGTCATACTGATGAACTTGCGCGCGCAATTGCTGAATTTCCGGAGTATCCGCGGTGGATCCGCCGACCGGGGACGCGCCTTGGGAAGAGCCCATCTTCTGCTTTAGATCCGCAATACTTTGCCGCATGCGGATCACATCGGGATGGTCTTCAGTGTCCTTGGCAAGCAGCGACGCAAGTTGGCTTTGCATATCGGCCAACTGCTTTTGCGCAGAAGGATTGTCAGCGGATTGCGAAGCAATTTGTTGCGCAAGCACCGATTCAGCAAAAGACTTGTCCTGCTGCGCGCGGCTAAGCGCTTGGGTGGCGGCATCGAGCTGCGTATTCAATCCCGCGAGTACACTTAGATTTGCTTGTTGTTCATCCGGAAGGGCTCCTGAGTAGCGCCCTTTGAACACCGCGAGTTTGGCGTCCTGATCATCCAGTTTGACTTTGGCGTCCTCGATCCGTTTGGACAGGAAGGCGGTGGTTCCGCTCGCTTGCTCATGCTTCACTCGTTGATTCTCTTGCATAAATACTGAAGCAACTTCATTGCAGAGCTTCTGAGCAAGCGCCGGGTCACGGTCAGTCACTTTGACAACAAATCCCGGGAGTTGCGTGCTATTCGATTCTGCCATGGGCTTTACGGGTGTCACGGCGATCTTCTTGCGCAGGCGATCTACCAATGCTTCCGTGGAAGCATGCTGCGCTTGTTCACGCGGGTAAAGACCGAACTTGCTGATCATCCCTTCAAGCCGGGAGCGGCTTAGTATCTGTTCCTGCAGTGTTGTTAGGCGCTGTTTTAAATCCCCGCTGCTAATTTCTGTTACATAGGCAGTGGGTACCGCGGGCTGCTCCACAAGGATTACCGTTTGCGATGTATATTCCTTTGGCAAAACAAGGCACAGGAGATAGCCCAGCGCTGGCCCCAGAATGGCCAGGAGAATGAAGGAGCGCTTGTGGCGGCGAAATATAGCCGTGTAGTCTTCCATAGTGAGTTGTCGATGTCCGATCATGTTCTCTTTTCTCCGATTACGTTCAACCAATAGGAACGGGTTTCAAGTGCCAGGCAAATCCAAAATTGAATTGATGCCCCACGAGGTCCGATCCCTTGCAGATGCCTTGCGGGCATACGGTGAAGCTGGCAGTTTGGTAGCGCCCCAGATAACCAAAGAACACTTCAGCATCCCTCCCGAATTGGCGGCGCAGCTCAAACCCTCCATAGACCGAATCATAGGTAGCATCGGCCGGCGTCAAAAGGACGTTATTGCTGAAAAGCGGGATCAAATTACGATTGTGAGCGTAGCTCATGGTCACATCCAGCTTCCAAGCGCGAGAAAGCTGTCGGTCTAGTCCTGCAAACACTCGATCGGTGATCGAACCGAGGAAGACGCCGCTGCCGCTATTCAAGAAATGATTGTAGCCGGCGCTCACACCAACATCTCTTCTGAGTTGGTAATGGATCAGGCTGTCCGCGGCCCAAGAGACGCGAGTGTCCGATGGTAACGCGCCAGGGGCAAGATTCGGGTCATGGATGAAGCTGATCTCCGGACCCGCGCCGATCTGAAAAAGCAACCGTTCCGCAACCTGCCGCTGATAGGCACCCTCCATCACGTTATCGCGAATGCTTATCGGCATCGCGTCATACCAAAGATCATTGAATCTGTAGACGAAGGCGAAGGTGTCCCGGCGAGAACGCTCGTAGCCAAAACCGGTTTGAAAACCCGCCGCGGAACTATTAATAAAGTTGCTGTCATAGAAATGCAGAACCTCGTAGTTCCCCACGATTGTGAAAAACGTACGTCGGCTCAGGTGATTATTCACTTGGGCCACCAACGCATTGCTCAAGCGAGGCCCGAAAACCGTGAAAATCCCCTGCCCCGGAAGAAACGAATTCCGCAGAACCACGGGACCCGTATTTGCGAGGCCGGCCACAGTGTTCAGACCCGCAATATCGAAGGGAGTAGCGCCTCCCAAGAATGCGGACTGGGAACTGTACAAAAATTTATCAACAATAAATCCGTCCCAGCGACCGCGCGACCACAACTCCGACGCGGCGGCTTCCTGGGTCGTTGAATTTAGCGGCCCTCCTCCGCTCGAAAAGGAACGTCCAGCGAGATATCCAATATCCAACTGTGAAGCGCGTCCCAGTTTCTGGATGGCAATGCTGCCCATCAGCGTATTGATAGATGCGAAATGGTAACCTCCTGAAATGGAGTTATTCGCATTGGAATCTAACTGCCCAAAGAAGAAGATGCTCGGACTAATGTAGCTACGGGAAGCAACAAGCCCGATGATCGGCTGCGAAGCACCTGTAATCGGAGCATTGGTTGAAGTCCCTGCCACGACCGGGGACGTAGGCAGTTGGTCTTGATTAGCACTGTTGTCGTCAGGAGATTTCGCGGGCTGCTGGGCCTGGGTCGGCTGCGTTGGCTCTTGTCCGGGCGAACTCTGGCTTTGCGAAGCGGCGCTCTGCGCATAAGTCCCCGAGAGCCCGACGAGCCCCAACACGAGTGCCATCAAGCATACGCGCAGCTTCGACATCCGACTCATCACGGCACAACGATCGTGTCGCCGGCCTTGACCGGCAAATTTTCTTCCGCCTTACGTCCGTCCAACACCTCCTTGTAGCTGAAGGGATACTTGGTTTGGATGTGGTTTTCATCCCGCATCAGAAATATTTTCTTGCTGTTAGCAAATGTCGTAAGTCCGCCGGCGCTAGAAATTGCCTGCAGGATCGTCATGCCAGGCAGCACAGGATACGCTCCCGGCCGCGTGACTTCGCCCGTCACGTAAACACGTTGACTGTTAATCTGGGTAAGGATGACTGTTACTTGGGGTGCAGTAAGATACTTCTTTAATTTATCGGTTACGTTCTGCGCCAACTGCCCAGGTGTGAGGCCGGCCGCCTGAACATCGCCAAGCAACGGCATGGAGATTTTGCCGTCCGGCCGCACTTGCAACGACCGAGTAAGTTCTTGCTCTTTCCACACGCTGACGTCGAGAACATCATCTGCGCCGATGATATAATCTTTACCTACCTTCGCCGGGGGATTGACCCCCTCCGGTCGGTTGGCTGTGGGTCTGGTTGACGCCGTTTGTGTGGTTTGCGTGGATTGTGGATTTTGTGATTGAGGAAGCACGGGCGCACTGCTGGCCGCCGCAATCGCCAACACTATGATGCAGCTTCGTTGCGTTTTCACACTCACTCCTTAAACCGTTAACCTGGCCTGATCCGGCGTTTGACATGGAGACGAAACTCTAGCCACGCCTAAAATTTCATTCTCGAATAACTGAGTGCGCTAAACATCACTGCGCCGCCGACTGCCGCTCGGGGTCAGGACTCAATTCCGTAAGCATCGAGGATGAAAGCACATACCGAGCCCTTCGTCCTTTGAGTGCGACAGTCCTGGGCCGCTCTCGGAAACAAACTGGCTCGCTCACAGTCCCACGTTTATCGCTTGTGCCTGCCTGAATGTCGATAAGGCCCTCCTTGTACGGTATTCCAGATTTTCCTGTACCCCCGGAGACCGAAAGCCAAGGCGGACAGCAACTTCCCAGGGTCGAAAGGTTATACGCATAAATCTGTATGGATATACCGTCTGTCACTTATCGACTTCTAGAGGCAATCCGATAGGTTGGGTAAGCGCGTTTTGTCACGTCTGCGGCGGTCAAAATCGTTGAAGACAGCGATCCCTAAGTCTGGCTCTCCGATGAGTCAGAACGCCGAGGTGAATCTGCGCTATTCCAAAAAAGAGGTTTGCCCTAATCAGTACAAATGAACCGTAGTTCCTATTATCTGAAGCAGAATGTCGTGGCGGAGCCCTTGGTCGATAGCTGGTATGCCTGGGCCCATTTGATGCCGCCGACTACTCTGTCTCGAAATATCACCGAACGGCACTTGAAAATCATGGATTCGTACATCGAATCGCCGGAGACCCATGAAGCCGCTGTTAAAGATCCAAAGCTTCTTGGCGGACCGTTCATGGACCTTAAACAGAGGCAAGTGGACAAAGTGGCGGAACTGCGCGAGCGCACTCTGCGGGAACGAGATCGTTTGATCACTTTATCCCGTGCGATTCAAGAATTGGATGCCCTGCTTAGACAGAAAGCGGCCGGCTTCAGTTTAGAGCCACTTTATTCTGAGGTGCCCGAAGCACTGCGCGGATATGTAGAACTCGTCTACGATCTCAACAATCAGCCTTCTTTTCGGCTTTTCGAACCGCTTCTGTACAAAAGCGCGTACTACGACACTTCGCTCCAGACCATGGCACTCTCTGAAATCAGCGGCGATGACCGGCCTTTTGTACTCAGTACGCCGCGGCTAGACGACGGCGATTCACTTCAACTACGCATTCCATTTGCGAGTGACGCTCTTGATGTGCTTTTTCGAATGAAGCACGTACTTACCTCCGAAGAGAAAATCAGCGAAGCTCTCAGCGTGTGTGACCACGATCGAGCGCGATTTCGCTCGTTTCTCACTACTGAACAGCCGCGACCTTACACTCACTATGATGGCGAAGGCGCTCGTTGGCGCTATTTCGGTCATGCATGCATCCTGCTGGAAACGAATGAGGTCAGCGTGCTTCTTGACCCCGTTCTTAGCTATACCTATGAGAGTGACATTTCCCGCTACACGTATGAAGACCTGCCCGAGGTCATCGATTACGTCCTGATCACGCACAATCATCAAGATCACATTTTGTTTGAGACCCTGTTGCAGCTTCGTCACCGCATCCGGCACATCGTCGTGCCACGGAACTGCACAGGCGCACTACAAGATCCTTCCCTGAAGCTTCTTTTGCAACAGTGCGGTTTCCGAAATGTTATTGAGATATCTGAGATGGAGGAGATTCCTTTCCCGCAAGGCTCCGTCACGGCACTGCCCTTCCTTGGAGAGCACGGCGACCTCAACGTTCTTACGAAATCTGTTTACCTCCTCAGGATGGGCAAGCACAAGCTCCTGTTCGCCGCAGATTCTTGCAATGTTTCACCAGAAGTCTACCGACATGTCCATGACGACGTCGGCGACGTCGATGCGTTGTTTGTGGGAATGGAATGCGATGGTGCACCGATGTCGTGGATTTATGGTCCTTTGCTTACGCAAAAGCTTGAGCGCCAAAAAGATCACTCTCGGCGCCTGGCCGGTTCCAACTACGAACGAGCTCTCTCTATCGTCGAACAGTTTCGCTGCAAAGAAGTCTACGTGTACGCCTTGGGGCAAGAGCCCTGGCTGAATTACATCATGAGCATCAAATACAC
>WNFR01007606.1_pt1 | contig 11011 bp, 6 predicted proteins | sample 5400221 | NCBI WGS metagenome assembly WNFR01 (sample SAMN13153357, study PRJNA577476) | soil metagenome | isolation source: 40 cm soil under Madrone tree | place: USA:California | collected 2016-06-14 | reverse complement strand
AAACCTCCAGCAGCAGCGAGATCAGTTTCTCCCGATCCACGGCGCGCGCGCCCCGGACGCCCTCGAGAAGCGCCTTGCCGCGGATCTCGTCGAGCATCTGTCCTGCCTGCGTGCGGTCGATCGGCAGGGTGCGGAAGACCACGTCCTTCAGGACCTCCACGAAGACGCCGCCAAGGCCAAACATCAGGACCTTGCCGAATTGCGGATCGTCGGTCACGCCCAGGATGACTTCCACGCCCTTGCCCGCCATGGGCGTCACCAGCACGCCGGCGATCTCGGCTTCGGGGCAGGCCTTGGCGATATGGGCGAGCAATGCCGCACTTTCCGCCTCGATGGCCTTGGCGCCGGTGACGCCGAGCCGGACGCCGCCGACGTCGGATTTATGCAGGATGTCCTTGGAGACGATCTTCAGGGCCACCGGCGCCTGCGTGAGGGAAGCAGGCAGCGCTGCCGCCCCGGCGGGCGTGCGCAGCAAAGCAAAGGGCGGGACCTTCACCTCGTGGCTGGCGAGCAGCTGCAGAGCCTCGGGCTCCAGCAGGCTGAGGCGCCCGGCCGCGCGTGCGCCGGCGATCAAGCCCGTCGCAGTTTCGTTGGCGGGCGCCGGCGTTGGCGCCGCGTTTGCGACACGGCCGGCGCTCGAAATCTCGTGGAATCGTTGCGCGCCCGCCAGGCTGGCTGCAGCAATCTCGATCGAGCGCACCACGACGATGTCGCCCGCCCGCAGGATGTCGATCGCCTCGGTCGGGAACTCGGCATAGTGGCACTGGACGATCACCGGCTTGCCGGATTGCCTGGCCAAGGCGACCAGTTCGTGCGCGGCGCTGTTCTCGACTTCCTTCATCGAGGCGCCGTAACGCACCTGGTAGCCGCCGAAATAGCCCACGATCAGCAAGGCATCGACGGCGGGATCGCCCAGGATCTCCTTGCTGCAGAGCGGCATATAGCGCGGATGGGGATCGGTGCCGCCGCCGGCATCCACGGGATTGTTGAGCTGGGTGGCGGCGGGCGTGATGGCCTTCAGGCGCAACTCGGTGTCCGCGGCAAGGCGGGGCAGGTCGAGCCCGCGCTCGGTGAGCGCATCGACAGCCTGCGAAATCGGACCGCCGCCTTCCGACAGGATGGCGACACGCTGCGTCGGCCGGCCGGCCGTGCGCGAGGCCATGTCGGCCACCACGAACATCTCGTCGGATCGTTCCACAACGATCGCCCCGGCCTGGCGTAGTGCCGCGCTGGCGACCGCGTAGTTGCCGGCGAGCGAGCCCGAATGCGAACGCGCCGCGCCTTCACCCTTGTCGGTGCGTCCCGCCTTGTAGAGCACCACGGGCTTACGGACGGCCACCTCGCGCAAGACGTCGAGGAAAGCCGGGCCGTTCTTGAAGCCTTCGACATAGACGATCACCGCGCCGGTATGGGGATCGTCACCGTAGAAGCGCAGATATTCGTGGAACTGGATGTCACCTTCGTTGCCGACGCCGATGAAGCTGCTGAAGCCGGCATGGCCGTTCTGCTGGCTCTGGGCGAGGAGGTGGATCGCCACGTTGCCCGATTGGCAGAGCGCCCCGAGCGTGCCGGCATAGACACCCGGCCATCCCACCAGATTGCAGCCGGAATGGGCGTCGAACATGCCGGCGGTGTTGGGTCCGATCACGCGCACGTTGCCCTGGCGCGCCGCCGCCATGCTGCGCGCTTCCAGATCAGCGCCGTCCGGTCCTGCTTCGCTGAAGCCGCCGGCCAGCACCAAGGCGGCCTGCACGCCGCGAGTGCCGCACAAGGCAATCACCTCGGGCACCGAGCGCGCCGGCGTGCAGACCAAGGCGAGGTCGATGTCACCGGGCGCCGACGCGAGATCGGCATAGCAGGGGAAACCGAGGATCTCGGTCTCCTTGGGATTGATCGGCAGGATCTTGCCGGTATAGCCGTCGTTGATCAGGGTCTGGATGGCGCGGTTGCCACGCTTCGCGGGATCGCGCGACGCACCGATGACGGCAACCGAACGCGGCTTGAGAAAATCCATAGGGGCGTTCATGGCGCTCACGTCATTGTCTTGGTGAATTTCACGGTCTGCGCCTGGGCATTGGCGTCGGTCAGGACGTTGACCAGCGCCGTACGTCCCGCCGCGACGGCGGCGGCCGCGCGCTCGAGGGCCGGACGGATGTCCTCCGGCCGCTCGACATATTCGCCGACGCAGCCCAGCGATTCGGCAAAATCGTGAAAGCGCGTATAGCCGAGGTCGCGTCCGGGCTTCATGCGCTTGGGATCGGCGGTCCAGCCGCCATTGAGGCTGATCACGACGATCACCGGCAGCTTGTGGCGCACGGCGGTGTCGAGTTCCATGCCGTTGAGGCCAAACGAGCCGTCACCATGCAGCACCAGCACGAAGGCGTCGGGTTTCGCGGCTTTGGCGCCGAGTCCGAACGGCAGGCCCACGCCCATGGTGCCGAAGGTGCCGGAATTCAGGCGATGGCCGGCGACGTAGGTCGGAATGGTCTGGCGGCCGAAATTCAGGATCTCCTGGCCATCGACCGCGAGAATGGCGTCGCGCGGCAGGAAATCGCGGATCTCCTTGCAGAGACGCAGCGGATGGATCGGCATCTGGTCGGTGGCGATCTGGGCCTCGAACTTCGCGGCCTTGTCGGTTTCGATCGTCGTCAAGCGTTCGCGCCAGGCGCTGTATTTGCCGGCGGCAACACGGTCGCCGGCGGCTTCGGTCAATTGCTCCAGCACCGCGCGGGCGTCGCCGACGATGCCGATCTCGATCTGCGGGGTGGCCGCGATCTCCGCCGGGTCGATATCGATGCGGATCAGCCGCGCGCCGCGGGCAAAGCGGGGCGCCTGACCATGACCAAAGACATAGTTGAGACGGGTGCCGACCACGAGCACCACGTCGGCTTCGCGCAACGCGGTCGAGCGGGCATTGGGGAACATGTTGGGATGATCCTCCGGCACGACGCCGCGGCCCTGCGGAGTCGTGTAGAGGGGCAGGCCGGCATGGTCGATCCAGCGTGTCAGCGCCGCCGAAGCGTCCGACCACAACACACCGCTGCCCGAGATGACCACGGGCCGCTCCGCGCCGGACAGCAACTCGATTGCCTTCTCGACGAGGACCGCATCTCCGAGGGGGTGGCCACGATGTCCGCCCGGTGGAAGGGTCGGCCACACCACCTTGGACTCGTCCACCTCGGCGTAGAGAACGTCGCTGGGGCAATCGAGATAGACCGGGCCGGGCTTGCCGGAGAGCGCCTGCCGGAACGCGAGATTGACCAGCTCGGGAATGCGATGGGCCTCGTAAATCCGGTCCGCCCACTTCACCAGCGGACGCATTGCCGCGAGTTGGTCGAATTCCTGGAAGGCGCCGCGACCGAACTCGGCAATGGGGCTGGCGCCGCCCAGGGCGACAACGGGCACGCAATCCATGAGGGCAGTGGCAAGACCGGTGCCGAAATTCAGCGTGCCGGGACCCGAGCAGGCCATGCAGACGCCCGGCCGGTTGCGGATGCGGGCATAGGCATGGGCCATCATGGCGGCGGCCTGCTCATGCCGCACGTCGATGCCGCGAATGCCGAGATCGATCGCGGCCTTCTCGGCCGACGACATGGGCGCACCCATGATGAAGAAAAAGGTATCGACGCCCTGCTGCTGAAGCGCGCGCGCCAGCAGCTCAAAACCCATCACACCCACGACGAAACCTCCGCCTTCATTATGTTTGCTGATCAAGCACGACCGACGGTCAGTCCGGTCTTGCCTCTTGCGTGCCCAAAGGCGCGCGTCATTCCATGGGAATCTTCGCGTCCGTGATGAGGGTGCGGAAGTCCGTGACCTCACTGGCGATGAAGGCGCTGAATTCGGTCGGCGTCGAGACTTTGACCTCCAGGCCAAGGTCGGTCAGCCGCTTGGTTACTGTCGGCGTGGCGACCGCCTTGCGCACGTCAGTATTCAGCTTGTCGATGATCGGCTGGGGGGTGCCTGCCGGCGCCGCCACACCCAGCCAGCCGCGGGACACGTAGTCCTTCACCCCCGCCTCCGACATAGTGGGCACGTCCGGCAGCTGCTTGGAGCGCTCGTCCACGGTGACGGCAAGCGCGCGGAGCTGTCCTGATTGAATGTAAGAGATCGAATTCGGGATGGTCTCGAACATGAGCTGGATTCGTCCGGCCACCAGATCCGCCATGGCCGGCCCGCCGCCTTTATAAGCGACATGGACGATGTCCACGCCGGTCCGGCTCTTGAACAGTTCGGCGGCCAGATGCTGGGAGGCGCCGATCCCCGAAGAGCCGAAATTCAGTGTGCCCGGATTGGCCTTGGCATAGGCGATCAGCTCGGCGACGGATTTCACCGGCAGCGAAGGATTGACCATCAGCACGTTGGGCTGCATCGCGACCAGGGAGATCGGCGCGAAATCCTTTAGCGGGTCATAGCCGATCGTGCGGTAGAGGCTGACATTCACGGCCATCGTCGAGCTTGCCATCATCAGGGTGTAGCCGTCGGGTTTGGCGCGGGCCACGGCCTCGAAGCCGATATTGCCGCCCGCACCGGCACGGTTCTCGACAACGATGGACTGACCCAGATCCTCACCCAGTTGTTGCCCCACAATGCGCGCAACGATGTCTACGCTGCCGCCCGGCGCGAAGGGCACCACGAGCTTGATCGGCTTGGTCGGGTAATCCTCCGCTTGGACCGCTGGAGCCAGCAACAGAACGAGAGAAGCGCCGATGGCGCCGAGAGCGTGCCGGATGTTGCTGATGGTGTGCCCTTCCGCAATGCAATCAGCGTATGCTATGGGGCTGCCCTTTTCATATCAAACAATTCCTGTTACGCATTATTGATGCTTTTATTGCATATATCTTGAAGACTTGTCGCACGACATGAAGCGCCTACCGCAGTCGCAAATGCCAAACCTGTCCGTTCGGCAACTGATGGCCATCGTGGCGGTTGCGAAGTATTCCAGCTTCATTGCCGCAGCGTCGGAATTGCGGATGTCGCAACCGGGCCTGTCGCGCATGATCCGCTCGGCAGAGGAGGAACTGGGAAGCGCTCTTTTCGAACGCACCACGCGGCAGGTTAACCTCACCGGCGCGGGCGCTGAATTCGTCCCCTTGGCGGAACGCATCCTTCACGACCTGGAGCTGAGCTCCGACGCCATCCGCGAATTGAGAGAGCAGACACGGGGACACCTTGCCATTTCGTGTCCGATGGCTTTCGCGACCAACATGCTCGCCGCCCTGATCATCAAGTACAAGCGCGTCAATCCCAACGTCATCCTGCATATCCATGAAGGCATACAGAGCAATACCCTCGGTCTGATCCGCTCGGGCCAGGTGGATTTCGGCATCGGCGCCTTGAGCGAGCCGCATGACGATCTGCTGGTCGAGAAATTGTGCCCGACCTGTTATCATGTCGTCTTCCACAAGAACCACCGCTTTGCCCAGTACGAGAAAATCAGCCTCAACGACCTGAGAGGCGAACCGCTGGTCTCCATTCCGCCGTCCTCGGATCTGCGACGGATCTTTGACGGCGCGGCGGCGAATGCCGGGTTCCGGTTGAACTACACCATCACCGTGAACACCTACAGCGCCCTGGCGCAGTTCGTGCGCAGCGGGGTAGGCGTCACAATTCTTGCGAGCACCTCGCTCCTCGACGACGCGCTGCTGGCTTCCCACCCGATCGATCCGAAGGAATTCAACGGAACCCTGGCCATCATGCGCCTGAAGGGAAGGCCCATGTCTGCCGCGGCCACGGGCTTCCAGGAACTCATAAAACGCCATTTTTTCGACATGCCCCAAACCGTTGCCCTTGGTTCGCACCGGCGCGCTCCGCGCGTTGCTCGTAAGCCATCGCAGCGAAAATCTGTGCCCGCTCCCGTTGCAACGAATGGGTGATGCGCTGACCGCCGGCTTGTCGTCCGTCTGAGCGTCGCCTATCGTCATGGACGAATGTCACTTTGAAGGATGCCGTCATGAATGGTCCTGATCGTCTGCGTACCCTGTTGGCCGAGCCCGGCTTTGTCGTGATGCCAGCGGTCTGGGACGGGCTGACCGCCAAGCTGGCAGCCGGCGCCGGGTTCAGGACGGCCTTCCTCTCAGGCTCCTGCGTGGCAGCGAGCCGGTTGGGCGGACCGGACCTCGATCTGATCTCCTTCGGTGAGATGTTCGAGTCGTTCAACATGGTCCATGCTGCCGCGCCACAGATGCTGGTGCTGGCCGATGGCGATCATGGTTACGGCAATGCCATGAACGTGCAGCGCACGGTGCGCGCCTATGGTCGCGCAGGCGCCGCTGCCGTCCTGATCGAGGACAAGATAACGCCGCGTGCCCTGACGGCGGCCGGCAAGCCTTGCCTGCCGCGTGAGGAAGCACGGATGAAGATCCGCGCGGCGGTGGAAGCCGCGAAGGAGTCGGGCATCCTCATCCTGGCACGCACCGATTGCCGGCCTACCCAAGGCATTGATGAGGCGGTGGCGCGGATCGAGATGTACGTGCAAGAGGGTGCCGACATTCTGTTCCTGGACTCTCCTGCCGATGACGCGGAAATCCGCCGCGCCGTCGCGGCCGCCGCCGGACGGCCTTCCTTCGCCGTGCTTTCGCCGGGCGCACCGCGGGCGACGCCATCGCAGAGCCAGGCGGCGGCACTGGGCTTCAAGATCGGTACCTATCCGACGGGCATGCTGTCGCCGGCAGCGGCCGGGATGAAGGCCGGGTTGGCGGCTCTGGCGGCCGGGGAGGCGGAGACGAAGAGTGCGCTGCCGCCGGCGGAATTGCGCGCGGCCTTGGGCTATGCGGATTACGATGCCCAGGGCAAGCGCTTCGTCCTGCCGGGCTGAAGCCTCGAGAAAGCGGCGACAGGTTGAAGAGACTGTCGCCGCTTCTCTTCGTGCTCCTCAGCGGCGGATGTTGGTGAGAGCCAGGTCGATGAGTTCGGTCGCGCGCCCATCCAGCACCGCTTTCATCATGAAGAGGCTGAAATGATAGGCTTCCCCGACCGTCATGTTCGGCGGCATGACCAGCTCTTGCCGGGCGCTGACCACGTCCACCAGGGCCGGACCGTCATGGGCCAGCGCATCGCGTAACGCGCCTTCCAGCTTTTGCGGGTCCTCGACGCGGACGCCGTGGATTCCCATCGCCTGGGCCATCGCCGCGAAGTTCGGATTCTTGAGGTCGACGGCGGTGTCGAGGAAGCCGCCTGCCTTCATCTCCAATTCCACGAAGCCCAGGGTGCCGTTGTTCAGGACGATCACCTTCACCGGCAAGCCGAGTTGGCTAAGGCTGATGAAGTCACCCATCATCATCGAGAAACCGCCGTCACCCGACATCGAGATCACCTGCCGGTCCTTGTAGGCCGACTGGGCGCCGATCGCTTGCAGCATGGCGTTGGCCATGGAGCCGTGATTGAAGGAGCCGATCAGCCGCCGCTTGCCGTTCATTTTCAGGTAGCGCGCGGCCCACACGGTCGGCGTGCCGACGTCACAGGTGAAAATCGCGTCTTCCGCGGCGAGCTCGCTGACCAGCCGCGAGACATACTGAGGGTGTATCCGCCCACTGCCGGGCTCCCCTTCGGCAAGCTTGTCGAGGTCCGCGCGCGCGCGTTTGTAGTTGTCCAAGGCGTCATCGAGGTGCGCGCGGTCGGATTTCGCCTTCAACTTCGGCAGGAGGGCCGCGACGGTGGCGCCGACGTCGCCCACGACGCCGAGGTCGATCCGGCACCGGTTGCCGAGGCTCTCGGCCCGCAGGTCGACCTGCGCGATCTTGGCGTTCTCCGGGTAGAACTGCCGATAAGGAAAGTCGGTTCCCAGCATCAGCAGCGTGTCGCAATCCATCATCGCCTTGTAGCCGGAAGGAAATCCGATGAAGCCGGTCATGCCGACATCGAACGGATTGTCGTATTCGATATGCTCCTTGCCGCGCAGCGGATGCACGATCGGTGCGCTCAGCGTGCGCGCCAGCTCGACGATCGCGTCGTGTTGGCCGGCACAGCCGGCGCCGCACAGCATGGTGACGCGCTTGGCGTCGTTGAGCAGCTTGGCCAACGCCTCGAGCTCGGCGTCGCCCGGCCGTACGACCGGAGGCTTCGGCAACAGCCAGCTCGCGGCCTTCATATCGGTCATCTTCAAGGCGACGTCGCCGGGAATGACCACCACCGACACGCCGCGCTCGGCGACCGCGATGCGGATCGCTTTTTCCAGAATGCGCGACATATGCTCGGGATTGGAGACGAGCTCCACATAGTGCGCGCACTCGGCGAACAGCTTCTCCGGATGCGTCTCCTGGAAGTAGGAACTTCCGATTTCGGCGCTGGGGATGTGCGCGGCGATCGCCAGAACCGGAACGCGGCTGCGCTGGCAATCGTACAGGCCGTTGATCAGATGGAGATTGCCGGGGCCGCAGCTGCCTGCGCAGACCGCGAGCTCACCGGTCAGATGAGCTTCGGCGCCGGCAGCGAAAGCGGCCGCCTCTTCGTGGCGCATATGCACCCAGTCGATCGTCTTCTGCCGGCGCAGCGAATCGGTAAACCCGTTCAGCGAATCTCCGGCCACGCCATAGACGCGTTTCACGCCGGCCACGTGCAGGGTGTCGGCCATCAGATCAGCAATTGTTTGCGACATGTCAGGCTCCTTGGTGGTATTCGGCCGGCCCACTGACTTTGCCTTTGAACGCGACGTAAACGACAAGCGTGTAGGCAAGTGTCAAAGGCAGGGCAAAAAGGCCAGCGCCCCAGAACATGAAGGAAAGGCTGGAATGGGGGGCGACCGCTTCGGCGATCGTCACGGAAAAGGGAATCATGTACGGCACGAACGAAATTGCCAAGGTTGCGAAGGCTGCGCAGAAAATGGCCGCGCCCATCAAGAAAGGGGTCAGGTCGGATCTTCTTCGAACGGCCAGGATCATGCCGCCACAGGCGACGACGCCGATGGCAGGAAAGATCAGCAAGACCGGGCGCTCGGTCCAGCGATGGATCACCCGCAGATCGAGACGCAATGCATACACGAAGGTTATGGCGAGGACCGCGAGGACGCCGGCCAACAGCCACGGCAGAATGCGGTAACCGAAGGCGCGGACGTCCTCCTCGGTCTTATAGGTAATCCAACCCGCGCCGAGCATCGCGTATCCCAGGCAAAGTCCGCCGCCGCAAATCAATGCGAACGGGCTGTACCAGCCGAACGATCCACCGGTGTAGAGACCGGCACGAATCGGAATTTCCTGCACCAGCGCACCCATGGTCATGCCTTGCACGAACGAGGCCGCGTAGGAGCCGGCGACGAAGCCTGCGTCCCAGACCCGACGCATGCGGACCGCCTTGTAGCGAAACTCGAAGGCCACGCCGCGCAGAATGAGCGCCAGAAGCATGACCAGTAACGGCAGATAGAAGGCGGAGAGCAGCACCGAATATACGAGCGGAAAGGCGCCAAACAGCACGGTGGCGGAGATCACCAACCAGGTTTCGTTGCCGTCCCATACCGGAGCGATCGCTCCCAGCATGTGGCGGCGCGCCGTTTCCGACGGGGCGAAGGGGAAGAGCATGCCGACGCCGAGATCGAAGCCGTCGAGCAACACATAGAGGAGGAGCGACAGGCCAAGCGTGCAGGTCCAGAATTCGACCATGGTTCCTACGCCTCCGCGACCGGGACGGGTGACGGCGGGGCCCCGGGGCTGTCTCCCGGGATCGCCATCGGACGCTTCGGATTGGTATAGGAATCGGCAAGGGCCGGCAGAGGCACGATACCTTGCTTGAGCAGGCGGTAGATGTAGACCGTGCCCGCAAGGAAGATCAGCGCATAGACCATCCCGAACAAGACGAGGCTCGTCGCCACCTGGGATGAGGTCAGAAACGGCGTCGCTGCGTCGGCGGTAAGCAGCTGGCCATAGACGGTCCAGGGCTGGCGACCCACTTCCGCAGTGAACCAGCCGGTGAGCGTAGCGATGAAGCCGAGCGGAAAGCTGAGGAAGATCGCCCATAGCAGCCAGCGCTGCCGCTCCAGGGATCCGAGTATCTGCAGCATGGTGCCGAGCCAGGCAAGGCCCAGCATCAGCAGGCCGCAGCCCACCATGATGCGAAAGGCGAAGAAGGGGATCTGGACCGGCGGCCTCAGCGACACGGGAAAGGTCGTGAGGCCGACCTCCATCGAGGAGAGACTCATCGAGCCGATCAGGCTGCCGAGGTAAGGCACGCTGATGGAATAGAGGTTCCGTTCGTTGTCGGGATCGGGCCAGGCGATCAGCACTTCGGCCGCGGGCTGCTCATTGTGCCAGCGCGCCTCGATCGCGGCGAATTTCGCCGGCTGCTTGTCGTGCACATAGTCGCCGGTGAGATGGCCGATGAACAATTGCGCCGGGACGAGGACGGCGGCGAGGCCAAGGCCCATGCGCAGCATCATCCGCGCCTCGGCCCTGCAGATGCCGCGCAGCAGGTACCACGCGCCGGTGGCGGACACGCAGAAGGCCGACGTCACATAGGCCGCCAGCATCATGTGGGGGAAGCGGACCCAGACGACCGGACTGAAGATGATCGCCATCCAGTCGGTTGGATTGAAGACGCCATTCGCGTCCATCTGGTAGCCGACCGGCCATTGCATCCAGCTGTTGTTCACCAGGATCCAGAAGGAGGACATGCTGGTACCGAGCGCCACCATGACCGTCGAGAAGAAATAGAGCCATTTCGGCACCCGGTTGCGTCCGAACATGAGCACGCCGAAGAACGACGCCTCGACCGCAAATGCCGTGAAGCTCTCATAGGCCAGCAGGCCGCCCTGGATCGGCCCCGTGCGGCGCGACAGCTCGCTCCAGTTGGTGCCGAACTGGAAGGCCATGACGATGCCGGAGACGACGCCCAGGCCGAAGGCGATGCCGAAGATGCGCAGCCAGAAATCGAACAGCCGCCGATAGACCGGCCGGCCGGTGCCGAGCGAGAGCCCTTCGAGACAAGCCAGCCAGGCCGCCAGGCCGATGGTGAAGGCCGGGAAGATGATGTGAAACGAGATCGTGAAGGCAAACTGCAGGCGTGACAGGAGGAGCGCGCTGAG
>WNFR01007604.1_pt1 | contig 11012 bp, 8 predicted proteins | sample 5400221 | NCBI WGS metagenome assembly WNFR01 (sample SAMN13153357, study PRJNA577476) | soil metagenome | isolation source: 40 cm soil under Madrone tree | place: USA:California | collected 2016-06-14 | reverse complement strand
CCGAAGCGCACGCGTGGCACGACGTGGTCGAGGCACCGCACGTTACCGGGAGTGCGGCGAAGGCAGTAAAAGCAGGCGCCGCGTTCGCGATCGTGAATGGCTTTGCGGACCGCCCAGGTTTTCAGGAAATCCGTGGTTTCGAGGGTCGAGGCAGGAGGCTCTCCCGCGGCACCCGAGGCTATTGACGCGCCATTTTTGCGCAGACGGATCGCGCGGATCTTCTCCGGCAGGCGCATCTCAGCGAGATGGCCGCTCTTGCTGCGTTCGAGCACGCGCAAAGCCCCCAGCTCATCCAGCCGCCGCACCGCCTGGCGCGCCGCCCCGATGGAGAGACCCAGAGTGCGAGCTAAGGCCATAACCGCAAACTGCAGCCGGAGCTTGCCGACGACGAGGGAATGGCGCAGCAGATAGGAATAGACGGCCCGCTCCTTGACGCTTAGGCCGAGACGCGGGGCGAGAACATCCTCAAACTGCATCCAGAGCAGTCCGGGGTTCAGTTTTTTGGGATTCATGTGAGATCCTTGAGAAGAGAAAGCAGATGCGGAAATCAGAAACAAAAGCCAACAGGTCACTGTAGTGGCGGGTCTTTAGACCCGTGCTTTTCTCTGCGCGGCTTCGCGCTCTCCTGCCGGTCTGAAATAACACCTAAGCAGCGACTTCAAAGCCGCACCGGGGTCTTGCCTGCCGTGGGAGATCTTCTTTGTAGTGGCCGGTCTTTAGACCGGCACAAAGAACACGGAGCAATCAAGGAAGAGAACCAAGAACACGGGTCTAAAGACCCGCCACTACACGAGAGGAGCTTGACTGCGGCGAGGTCTTTCAAGGCGCGAAGCCGTCCGTCGAGAGACACTAAGGTCAGAGCACAGAGATAACCGAGAACAGCAACAGCCGAGAGGAAGACGGAGACAAAAGGCGCTACAGGGAGTGACGCCTGCGCCAGAAAAGAAAAAGCCCCGAACAGCGTCGGGGCGTAGTTTCTTACCTCTTAATCGTACCAGGTCCGTAATGGACTCGTCAAGGACAGAACAGAATCAGTTGGGCGATGGGTCAGTTTGAATTTTGACCTGTTACAACCCGCAACGGGCGCGCGATGGCGTGGAGAAAAACACGGGTCTGAAGACCCGTCACTACAAAAAGCTCTCGCCGCTATGAGCTCGACTTTTCGAGGCACTCCGCGCAGTAGCCACCCACTTCCGTACGCGAAACGGTAACCTTCATATTGAAATCGCGCGCGATCTGCTGCTTCAACTGCTCGTACAACCGGCTCTCGAACTCGCGCACCTTCCCGCAGCGCAGGCACGCCACATGGATATGGTCGCGGGGTCCATGCGTCTCGTAGTAGTGCCGGTCGCCGCGCAGATGCAGCAGATCCAGTTCGTCAATCAAGCCATGTTTTTTGAGGAGGTCAATCGTGCGGTAGACAGTGACCAGGTGCACGCCGGAATCAATCTTCTGCGCCCGCTCCAGGATCTGGTCCACGTCCAGGTGCTGCTCGGCGTCGTCCATCACCTGCAAAATGACGCGCCGCTGCCGGGTCAAGCGAATGCGCCGCTGCCCCAGCGCCTGCTGCAATCTTCCGGTTGTTTCCGCGCTATTGAGTCGCTCGCCGGTGGAGGCTCGGTGCTGCGGCGATACAGGCATTCTTTCTCCGAAGTGTCGGCGCTCAGCGAGTTTTCGGCCAGCTCAAGCTCAGGAATGAATCGGCAGCAGCCGCACGACGTCATTGTACATAACGATGGCGAATACCACCAAGAGGAACACCAGTCCGACCTGCACGAAGCGCTCCTTGAACGCCAGGCTCATGTCGCGCCTCAGAAGCCCTTCGATCCCCAGCAACAGGATGTGCCCGCCGTCCAGGATTGGAATCGGCAGCAGGTTCAGAATTCCCAGGTTCACGCTGATCAGCACCATCAACGAAATAATCGCCAGCGGCCCTTTGCGCGCCGCCTGCCCGGCCGCACGCGAAATTCCCACCGGCCCCTGCAGTTGCTTCAGCGAAACGCGCCCGCTGAATAATTTTCCGACGATGCCGGCCGTCTCTTTGATTTTCTCGACGGTCACTAGGCTCGCGTACCGCGCGCCTTCCCCGAAGGCCACGCGCTTGTAAGCGGTATCCTCATGGACCTGCACGCCAATCTGATAAATGGTTTCCCCGCGATCGTTCGTCGCGGCTTGCGGCGTCACCGTCAGGTGCAGCGCCTGCCCGTTGCGATCCACATCCAGAGCCACCGGCTTGCCGTTCGATCCGCGAACGCGTTCGGTGAATTCGCCCCACCACTGAATCTTTTGCCCGTCCACCGCCGCGATCAAATCATTTTCTTTGAGTCCCGCGCGCTGCGCCGGCAGTCCCGGCGCCACATCTTCCAGAACAGGCCGGATTGGCACAAAGCCGAGCAGGCGCTCCGGTTGTTCGAGATCCTTCTGCTCGACCGGAACATTGAGCGAGCGCCGCACGCCCGCCTGCTCCACTTCCATCGAGAGTTTGCTGTTCGCCGAAAGCTTGGTGAGAACCTTTTCTGCTTGCTCCCAGTTCGGATTCTGCTCTCCCTCGAGGACAACGACCTTATCGCCCGCGTGTAAACCCGCCATCGCCGCCGGAGAATTCGCCGGCACCTCCGAAACCTGCACCGGCTTGTCCTGATACGACGGATACGGAATTCCGATGGCCACGAAATATACAGTCAGCAGCAGAACCGGAAAAACCAGGTTCACCAGAGGGCCGGCGAACGAAATGATCGCGCGCTGCCAGCGCGGCTTGCTCATCAACTCATCCGGCGCGCCCTTCACTGCACCCTGCGTTTGCGCGTTCTCTTTTTCGTTTCCAGGTATGGACGTGCTGCGCGCGGAGTCAATCTCAGACGGGTCCTGCCCCGCCATGCGCACGTAGCCGCCCAGCGGCAGCGCGCTTACCCGATAATCCGTCGGCCCACTCTTCCAGCCAAAGAGTCGTGGCCCAAATCCAATGGAAAAAACGTCCACGCGCACGCCGAACATCCGCGCCGCGATAAAATGTCCCCACTCGTGCACCAGAATCATCACTCCGAGCACGAGCCCTACGCCTAATAACAAATCCATGGAATTGTGTTTCCCTTCTCTGAACTACGATGCCGCTGCCGCCGTCACCGCCAGCCGCTCTACTTCTTCCTTCGCCATTCGCCGCGCTTCGCTATCCGCCGCAAGCACATCATCCATCTTCTCAAATCGCGTCTTCGGCGTCCGCGCCAGCACCCTTTCGATTACCTCGGGGATTCCCAGGAACGGCAGCCTTCTCTCCAGAAAAGCCGCAACGGCGATTTCATCCGCGGCATTCAGGGCGCAGGGCAATGCCCCGCCCTTTTTCATCGCTTCCCTGGCCAGACGCAGGCACGGGAAACGCCGCGTGGATACCTTTGCGAAATCGAGACGCCGGAGTTTCGACCAATCCAGGGCTAAGTCATTAGATGCCACGCGCTCCGGATAGGTTAACGCATATTGAATCGGCATGCGCATGTCTGTAGGGCCGAGTTGTGCCAGAACTGAACCATCCACAAACTCCACCATAGAGTGGATCGTGGACTGCGGATGAATCACCACATCAATCTGGTTTGGTTGCACGCCGAACAGCCAACGCGCCTCGATCACCTCGAAACCTTTGTTCATCATCGTTGCGGAATCAATCGTGATGCGGTTTCCCATGCGCCAATTCGGATGCGCCAACGCCTGTTCCGGCGTTACGCTCTCCAGCGCGGCAAGCGGCGTCTTGCGAAACGGTCCGCCCGAGGCGGTCAGGACCAGGCGCCGCACTTCGCCGTGCTCGCCGCCGCGCAGGCATTGGTGTACGGCGTTGTGCTCGCTGTCCACCGGCAGCAATTCGCGTCCGGATTTCTTCGCCGCGGCCATCACCAACTCGCCCGCAGCGACAAGCACTTCCTTGTTCGAAAGCGCGACCGTTTTGCCCATCTTGATCGCTTCGTAGGTCGCTTCGAGTCCGACAACGCCAACCGCCGCGGACACAACCATGTCCGCCGCCCCATGCGTTCCGACCGCCAGCATGCCTTCGCGCCCGTGATGAATAGCCGGCAGCGGCGAGATGCCTTTTGCTCGCAGCTTTTGCGCCAGGTCGTCAGCTTTCGCCGCGTCTCCGACGGACACGACTTCCGGTCGATGCCGTTCAATCTGGCCGACGAGTTCGTCCAAATTTGAGCCTGCGGCCAGCGCCACCACGCCGAATCGCCCGGGTAGTGACTCGACGACCGCCAGGCACTGCCGCCCGATCGATCCCGTCGAACCTAGAATGGCTAATTTCGTGAAGGATTGCGCCACAAACGCTTCTTTCCTTTGCACTTGAGCCTGCGTACTTGGGCCTAGGTATTCGTGCCCATGCTTTCGGGCCCGTGTTTTCGCAACGGAGGTCCCGAATTACGTCCCAGGCGAGTAGATCAAGGTCCAATAATACCAGACAACCGGAATGGTCAGAATCAGCGCGTCGATACGATCGAGGATCCCGCCGTGTCCCGGCAACATCCCTCCCGAATCCTTCACGCCGGCGCTGCGCTTGTAAGCCGATTCGAGCAAGTCGCCGACTTGGCCCGCGATATTTCCCGCTCCTGCCATCGCCAGCAGATGCACCGGCGGCGCGCTTAGCCATCGCGTAAACGCCAGCGCCACCAGCAGCGATCCGGCAAAACTTGCAACGGAGCCTTCCCAGGTCTTCTTGGGACTCAGATGCGGCGCCAGGGGATGCTTCCCCACCGCGTGGCCCACAAAATAGGCTACCGTGTCGCCGACCCACGTAATCACCAGCGCGAAGAGCAACAGCCGCGGTCCTTGCTCAGGCAAGCCATGCAACCGCACCGCAAAGGTTAGCGGGAACGCTACGAGCAGCAATCCGCTCGAGCTGATGCCTGCGGCCGGCAGCCCTTCCACCAAAGGGCGTTTCGTCCAAAGCGTCAGCACCGCTACGCCCATCACGAAAACAAAAAACGCTTCGGACACGCCAGGCAATCCGGCGGCGAATCGGCCTATCACCCGGTGAAGCGCCAAGCCGCCGGCAAGCTGGTAACTCGGTTCAATGGCCGCGAGCCACTGCACATACACAAGCAGGAGCGCACAGCTTGCGGTCCAGAAGCGATAGGCGCGGTGGCCAATCGCGTCGCCTAGCGCAAAATACTCGAAGAGCGCCAGCTCGGTAATCAAAGCCAGCACGAGCGCCACCCACGCGGTCGAAGCCCACAGCACAAGCCCTACGACAAACGGAATCAACACGACCGCAGTCGCTACTCGCTTCCAAGTCATGAAAAAGAAATCTCCCTGTGCACCGAACGGAAGGTTAACAGCCGACACTCAAAGTTGAAAGAAAAAGAGGAGCTAACGTGAGAATCTTACTGCCCGGCGACCCGCGCGGGCATTTCGGAATCCGTACCACCTTCGCGAATGCCGCCGTAGCGCCGCTCGCGCTTTTGAAATTCCACGAACGCCTCCAGCAGGCGCGCGCGATTGAAATCCGGCCAAAGCGTTTCCGTCACCAAAATCTCGGCGTACGCAATCTGCCACAACAGAAAGTTACTGACGCGCATTTCCCCGCTCGAACGGATCAACAAGTCCGGGTCCGGCAATCCCGCCGTGTACAAGTGCCGCGATACTTCTTCCTCGGTCACGGCAACGTGCCGGCCGTCCTTGCGCTGCGCCACAATTTCATTCAGCGCGTCCACAATTTCCGCGCGGCCGCCGTAATTCAGCGCCAGGCACAGCACCATGCCGGTATTCTTCGACGTTTTCTCCACCGCCGCACGCATGTCCTGCTGCACTCCGTCAGGCAGTTCACGCGCGCGCCCCAGAAAACGCATGCGGATATTGTTTCGCTGAATCAACGGCATCTCTTGCCGCAAGTATTCGCGCAAGAGTTGCATCAAGAAGTCAGTTTCCCTTTTCGGCCGCCGCCAGTTTTCCACGGAGAACGCGTACAGCGTCAACGCTTCAATCTTCAGCCGCGCGCATGTTTCAATCGTGGTGCGCGCCGTCTGCGTTCCCGAACGATGCCCCGCGGCGCGCGGCAAGTGCCGGCGCTCCGCCCAGCGTCCGTTGCCGTCCATGATGACCGCCACGTGGCGCGGCAGCCGAGCCAAATCCAGCTTGGCCAGCAAGTGCGCCTCTTCCGGCGTGACCGGCCCGAGGGCGCTGGGGTCGGCTATGGACATATTGGTGTGAGATTTCGTCAGCACGCGTCTTCCGAGGAATTCCCTTTACGCCGCAAAGTTAACATACGCTGCGGCGCTGGCGCAACGGCGCAGTGTCTTTTGATGCATAATCAGCCGCTGGGAGTGCCTTGGAAAACCGCTGTGTAGGCGAGCACGAGGCTCAGGATAATCATGGCGATAGCGGTGACCCAGGCCACGATGTTGAATGTCATTGTGTTTACGTATTCGCCCATCAAGTCGCGGCGGTTCACCAGCAGCAAAATGAAAATCACCACTACCGGCAGCCAGAAACCGTTGCCTACCTGCGAGAAAATCAGAATCTTCCACAACGGTGCATGGGGCAGCAGCACGATGCCCGCGCCTACCACGATCAAGATCGTGTAGAGCCAATAAAAGATCGGCGCCTCTTTGAACTTGTGATCGATCCCCGCTTCAAAACCAAGCCCCTCGCAAATCACATGCGCGGTGGACAACGGCAGAATCGACGCCGCGAACAGCGAAGCGTTCAAGAGGCCGAAGGCGAAAAGAACCCCGGCGCCGCGCCCCGCGAGGGGAATCAGCGCCTGGGCCGCCTGCGCGGCATCGGTGATATCGCGGTGGCCCGACACGTACAGCGTCGCCGCCGTGCACACGATGATGAAGAATACGATCACCATGCAGCTCACGCTGCCGAAAAGGACATCCGCGCGCGCCTGCGGATACTGCCGGGGGCCGACTTTTTTCTCCACGAACCCCGCTTGCAAATAGAAAAATTGCCAGGGCGCGATCGTCGTCCCGATAAGCCCCATCAGCATCACCAGATATCCGGATTCAAAGCGGAGGTTGGGAATAACGGTGTGCCGCGCGGCCTCCAGCCAATCGGGCTTCGCCAAAAGGGCGGAAAACAGATAGGACAGGTACAAGACGCACGCGAACAGGAAAATCACCTCGACCTGGCGATAGGTTCCCTTCAGCACCAGCACCCACACTAATGCCGCGGCAATGGGCACCGCGATGTACTTGCTCACCCCAAAAATCTGCATGGCCGCGGCCACCCCGGCAAACTCCGCCACTACGTTAGCGAGGTCCACAAAAAAACCGGTGATCATCACGAAGAACGTCGGGCGGAACCCGAACTCCTCGCGAATCAAATCCGACAATCCCTTACCGGTGATTACTCCCATGCGCGCGCACATTTCTTCTGTAACGTAGAGCGCGATGGTCATGGGAATCAGCGACCACAGCAGCGCATAGCCGTATTGCGCGCCGGCCTGCGTGTACACGGAGATTCCGCCGGCATCATTGTCGACGTTGGAGGTAATCAGCCCCGGCCCGATGACGGCCAGCAGCAGCGTCAGGCGGTGCCGCAGCGCGCGCAAACGCTTCTGCAAGCCGGTTCCGCGCGACTTCAGGGCATCCACACGGGTTGTAATCGTTCCCCAGTTCATACGTTTCCCGAGTCTTCTGTCCCGGTGTTCCTATTCGCTGATTCTCTTTACTTCTTTAGGCTCGTTACTTCATTACTTCTTCACAAGCCGCGACACCACGTCATCCACCGTAATGGTTCCGATCGGCCGGCTCTCGCTGTTGACCACCGTCAGCGTGCGAAGGTTGTACTTGTCGAACAGTTCGAAGACATCGCGTTCATCGGCGTCGCCCGGAACGCTGAGCAGTGGCTCCGTCTTCAGGTCGGATATGCGCTGCTCGGGGTCCGCCAGCAGCAGCCGAGCCACAGGCACGGTGCCCGAGAATTTTGCCTCCGCGTCCAGCAGCACGATCGTGTCGAGTTGGTCCAGCTTCAGATCTTGCGTGCGCATCCATTGCAGGACTTGATCGCGAGTGGAAGTCTCCCCAACGAACACAAACTCCGGGTTCATCATGCCGCCGGCGGTGTTTTCGTCGAAGGCCATCAGCCCACGCACTTCGCTGGCTTCCTGCCCCGGCATCTCCTCCAGCAATTCGTCGGAAGTTTCCTTCGGCAGGTCGGCCAGGACGTCCGCGGCCGCGTCCGGAGCCATCTCCTCGAGGATGTCGGCGGCCTTTTCGGGGTCCAGTTTCTCAACGATTTGCGTGGTCAGCCGCTCATCCAGCTCCGCCAGTACCGCTGCGGCGGTTTCTTCGTCGAGCGAGGCGATGATGCCCTGGCGTTCGGCGGCCGACAGATCCTCCATCATCTCCGCCAGGTCGGCAGGGTGCAGGTCCTCCAGCTTTTCGTGGGTAATGCGCAGCTTCACGCGCCGCAGCGGGTCCGGCTCGATGAGATTCACAAACTCCCAGCGGATGGTCTTCTGCGGCAGCGGGTTCTGGAGTTTGCGAATGACGGCGGGCGAAATCACTCCTTGCAGCAACCGCCGCACGGCGCCCGGCAGCCCGACGTCGACCTGGGTCAGCCGCAGCTCCACGTTGCCGTTGGTTCTCTGCTCCGTGAGATCCACATCGTTGACACGCACGACCTTGCGTCCCTGGGTGTCGATAATCTGCTGGTCGAGCAGATCCTTGCGCACGGCGAGCCAAGCTTCATTTGGGGTGTACAGCGTCAGCTCACGCTCGCTACAGTTCAGGCGAATCGTTCCAGGCGCCACCGCTCCGACTTGGTTGTAGCGGGCCAGCAACGGCTGGAAGCGGCCGCGCGAGAGCAGAAAATGCGAGACGCGGTTGGGCTGGTCCGCCGGCTCGACGAAAAATTCGCGCACGCGCCCGACGAAGTGCCCCTGCGCGTCGTATGCCTCCGATCCCATTAACTCCGTTGCATAAATTTGCATCACTACCTCAATTCCTCACACCAGAACCCGACCGCGTGAAACTGACAACAAAAAACCCGCGCACCGTAAAAGGTCGGCCGCGGGGTAAGTACCTGACACAGATGGACTTACCTCTAGCCTGGAGCGGACCCTCCCCACCCGACCGCATCTGGCACCGCATGTACCCGGCGCCACACCCGGTGCGTTGCGGCAATCTCCGTAGTTCTCCGGCTGCGCCTCAATCGACTCCGCCCAGGTTCCACTTCACTCCCACGCATGTACATCGCCAAAACTTTTACTCCGTGTGCAGTGATAAGCCCTCGCACAACATATTGTCAAGAATAAAGAGCGAAGTTTCAGAAAAAAAGATGCTTTTGCCGAACTAACGCTGCGGTTTTTTCGTGAACAGCATGTCGCGCGGCTCTTCTCCCCGTCTTCGGCAATACTCCCGGTAAAGATCCATGTAATTTGCGAGAACGTAGCCGCGCTTTTCGAAGCCCAGAACCTGCGCCGCTCGATCGATCGCGCTCGCTGGCCCTTCCAGTTCCAGAAAGACCCCGATGGGTGTCTCGTCGAGTTCAAGCAGCAGCCCCTTGGCCCAGCGCCGCGAGGACGGCAAACAGAACGTGGTTCGAAACTTTTCGTATTGAAACCAGCCGCGCATTCCTAATCCTTCGAAGATCCTTGCGAGCGCCTTCCCATCGGACACTTCCAGTTCAATCTCTTCGCGTACTTTGTGCCGCTCGCCCCTGTTGCTCGATCCTGCCGCCAAGATCGGCCGCTTGAAGGTCACAACGAAATGCGACCCACCTTTTCGGCTTTGACCTGCTGGCGCCTCCGTTCGAATCCGCAGCAACTGCTCCCGCTTGGCCAGCGTAAACTCCGGCGTGTCAAAAATAACGTTGCGCTCGTGGACGCGAGGCTTCACTACCCGCGCGCCGAGCTTGGCCAAAGCGCGCCGCAGCCCCGGCAAATCTTCAATGCGCAATTTGATTTCTCGCTCTTTCGGCATTTTTCCTCAGCGTGCTCAGCGCCTCCGCTTTCCGCCGCCGCCAACTTCCGCTACTATACCGGACGAAACACGGTTCACTTCGCGCGGCACCCCAACCTTGCCGCGCGCACCGAACAACTCGACGCATGAACTCCGACTCTAACGTCGCCACCTCCAGAGTTACACCCGATTCCGAGCGCTCCAGCGCGCTCGAGCCGCCAGTCGCGCGGCGTCAGCCCGTTGAACATGTCATCCACGGTGACCGGCGCGTCGACGACTATGCGTGGCTCCGTGATAAGACTAATCCCGAAGTCATCGCCTACTTGAACTCCGAGAACGCTTACACCGACGCGCATCTGCGCGACACCGAGCCGTTTCAGGAGAAGCTCTATCAGGAGATGCTCGGCCGCATCCTGCAGACGGACCTTTCTGTTCCGTACCGACTGCGCGGCTATCTTTATTTCGCGCGCACTGAAGAAGGTAAGCAGTACCCCATACACTTGCGCCGCCGCGATACCGAAAACGCACCCGAGGAATTGCTGCTCGATCTGAACGCTCTCGCCGAAGGCCACTCCTTTCTCAGCCTCGGCGCCCTCGCCGTGAGCGACGACAATTCCCTGCTCGCCTATTCGCTCGACACCACCGGCTTCCGCCAATACACGCTGCAAATCAAGGACCTGCGCGGCGGCAAGACGCTGCCCGTTCGAATCGAGCGCGTCACCAGCGCCGCGTGGGCCGCAGACAATCGCACACTCTTCTACACAGTGGAAGACGAAACCACGAAGCGGTCCTATCGCCTGTATCGCCATGTCCTCGAGGCGACTGCCGCCGATGCGCTGCTCTACGAAGAGGCTGACGAACGCTTTCGCATCGATGTTGAACGCACTCGCAGCAATGCGTTTCTGGTGCTGACCATCGCCAGCCACACCACCAGCGAGGTCCGCTTCCTTCCCGCCGATGAGCCGAACGCGGAGTTCCGCTTGATCGCGCCGCGCGAAGACAATCACGAATACTACGTCGATCACCATCCCGGCCACCTTCGCGGCTCGGGCGGCGACCCATCCGGCGGGATCTTCTACATTCGCACCAATTCTGGCGGCCGCACGTTTCGGCTGGTCACGGCCG
>WNFR01007603.1_pt1 | contig 11012 bp, 12 predicted proteins | sample 5400221 | NCBI WGS metagenome assembly WNFR01 (sample SAMN13153357, study PRJNA577476) | soil metagenome | isolation source: 40 cm soil under Madrone tree | place: USA:California | collected 2016-06-14 | reverse complement strand
ACTTGCATCGCTGTTCGTGCTCGCGGCCGGCGTGACGCTCGCCCTGACTTTGGGACTTGTGAAGCCGATCCCGCCGCTGGGCCTCTCCGGTCTCACGATCATGGCGCCGGCGTGGGACGCCGCGACCCTCGTAGGGCTGGGCGTGCCGCTCTATCTCGTCACCATGGCGTCACAGAATTTGCCGGGCTTCGCCGTCCTGCGCGCCTCGGGTTACCAGCCGCCGACGCAAGCAGCCCTTGCGGTCACCGGCGTGGCCTCGCTCGGCACGGCCTTCCTTGGCGCGCATACATCGAATCTCGCGGCGATCTCGGCGGCGCTCTGCACCGGCCCCGACGCGCACCCCGACCCGGCAAAGCGCTGGATGACCGGGCCGTTCTACGCTTTCTTCTGGGGTCTGATCGCGCTGTTTGGCGCCTCGCTGGTCGGCCTGTTCGGCGCGCTGCCGCCAGCCCTGCTCGCCACTGTCGCCGGCACGGCTCTGCTGGGCTCGATGGCCAGTGCCATGGGTACGGCGCTGGCGGCAGACAAGGACCGGCTGGCGGCCGCGGCGACCCTGGCCGTCACGGCATCGGGCGTCACGCTGATGGGCGTCGGCTCGGCCTTCTGGGGACTTTGCTTCGGCTTGTTGATCCTGGCCTTCGAGCGATACTCAAAACACTAACGTGCCAGGCCTCACCGCTCGACAAACGACCGCAGGCGCGACAAGGCCTCGTCCCATTGCGCCGAAACACCATCGAGATACGATCGCGCCTCGACGATCGGGTCGGGCCTGAAAGCGAACTGGCTTTCGCGGCCGACGCGCGCGCTGGTGACCAGGCCTGCATTTTCCAGCACGCGAAGATGCTTGGTGATGGCTTGCCGCGTAAGCTTCGTGTTCGCGGCAAGCCCTGCGATCGATCGCGTTTGGCCGTCGCTCAGTTTCGCGAGCAGCGAGAGACGGGTCCGGTCTCCGAGAGCCGCGAACACCGGCGCCGGGTTCGCGACGCGCGCCTGGGGTCTAACGCTCAACATGGGCCTGAATATTCTTCATCTGCTCGGTCCAGCCGCCGTCGTTCTTGCGCATCGCTTCCGGCATTCGGTTGCCCGGCAGGGCGTCGAACCCGGACTCGACGAGGACCAGCCGTGTTCCCTTGGGGGTCGGTTCGAGCCGGAATTCGACCAGCGTAGGCGTTTCCTTCGAGTAATCGACGGCAGGATCGATGGCATAGGGATGCCAGGTGAAGGAGAACAGGCGCGGCATCTCCATCTGCCTGATCCGGGCTTCCCATTTGAGGTGCTCGTAGCCCGGGTAGGTTATGTGGCCAGTCGAGACCTCCCCCGGCACGAAGGGACCGTCGAGCTTTACCCGGAACCATTCGCCGAACTCATTGTGATCCGTCAGCGCACGCCAAACCTTCTCGACGGGCGCGTTCAGCTCGATGGTCTTCTCGATGCGATTGGACATAGGCAACCTCCTGGTTGCCGACAATATGGCAATGCCGAAGACGAATGGCAACTGAAAGGTTGCCCTTTGTCGCCCACCAGCCACACGCAAAAGTGTGTCGCCTCTGCGGCCCCTCTTCACGCAGTGTGCGAATAACAGCGCCTAGGGAGGCTTTCATGAAACGATACATTGCAGTGGCTATCATGCTCTTGCTGGCGGCAACCGGCCTTTCTCTGCCGGCGCCCGCCCAGACGCCGGCCGCACCGGCCGCACCAGCGGCGCAGGCTCCTGTGCGTGAGATCACCAAGATCGCGGGCGAGGTCTACCGCTTCCGCAATGCCGGCCATTTTTCCGTCTTCGCCGTCACGTCGGCGGGCATCATCGCCACCGATCCGATCAACGCGGCCGCTGCGACCTGGCTCAAGGACGAGCTGAAGAAGCGCTGGCCGGACAAGGCGATCAAGTTCGTCGTCTACAGCCACGACCATGCCGACCATATCTCTGGCGGCGAAGTGTGGGCTGACACCGCCACCTTCGTGGCGCACGACAACGCCAAGGAGGCGATCCTGGGCGAGAAGCGGCCGACCGCTGTACCGCAAATCACTTTCTCGGACAGCGCCACGATCGAACTCGGCGGCACCGTCCTGGAGTTGCACTATGTCGGGCGCAACCACTCCAACAATTCGCTGGTGATGCGTTTTCCCAAGGAGAAGATCGTCTTCGCAGTCGATTTCATTCCGGTCAACACCGTGGCATTCCGTGACTTCCCGGACGCTTATCTCGACGAATGGATCGAGTCGCTGCGCCGCGTCGAGGCGATGGAGTTCGATATCCTGGCGCCCGGCCATGGCCAGTTGGGCACCAAGGCGAACGTCACGGCGTTCCGCAATTACCTCGAGGATCTGCGCGCCCAGGTGCTGGCTGCGGCCCGCGCCGGCAAGTCGCTGGAGGAGACCAAGAAGAGCGTCGACCTCTCCAAGTACAAGGATTGGGCGGGTTACGAGCAGATGAGCCAGCTCAATATCGAGGGCATGTATCGGCTGGTCCAGGCCACGCGGCGTCCGAACCAATAGGCCGCTCAGGCTGGAAAGCGCGCGGCGTACGCCTCAAGCGGGAGCGCGAGGGCGTTACAGAGGAAGCTGATCGTGTGATAGCAGCCCACCAGCGCGATCGCTTCGAGGATCTGCACCTCGTCGAAATGCGCGGTGAGGAGCGACCAGGTGGCGTCGCTCAAGGTGCGTCGATCGACGAGATCGTCGGCCAGCGCCAGCAATGCCTTCTCGTCTTCCGCCCAGCCGGCGTCGTCGGCCGCGCCGTGCACCGTGGCGGCGACCTGCGCGGTGTCGAAGCCGGCGCGCTCGGCGAACAAGGCGATATGCACACCCCATTCGTATTCGCATCCCAGGCGCGCCGTCGTGCGGTCGATCACGATCTCGCGCAGGGGCAGGCTGAGCGGGCCTTTGTCCAAAAGGCTGCCAGAGATCATTCTGGCGAACACGCGCGGGCTTTTGGCCATGGCACGGAACAATACCAGAGGCTCCATGCCAGGCGGCATGATGCGCTCCAGTGCTTCGGCGATGGCGGGGGCGTAAGGCGGTTCGGCGGGGGTGATGCGCGGCATGGCTTGTCTCCGTTTCTGCTGCTACAGTTTTGGTAGCGCATGCGAATGGCCGGCGCTACAGAAAATGTAGTAACGGAATGAAATAGATGGTGAAGACCGTTCTGCCCGGCAAGCCGGCGCGCGGCTCCAAGAGCGGCCGGCCGATCATGGTGCTGCTCGACCTGCTGGGCCGGCGCTGGACCCTGCGCATCGTCTGGGAGCTGCGCGATCAGCCCCGCCGCTTCCGCGACCTGCAGGACGCGATCGGCGCCAGCCCGACCATCGTCAACACGCGCCTGGCCGAACTGCGCGCGGCGCGCCTGGTCGAGCTCGACCAGGCGAGCGGCTATCGGCTGACGGCTCTGGGCGAGGAGCTGCAGCGGCTCTTCCTGCCGCTGCATGTCTGGTCGGAGAAATGGGCGAAGGCGGTGGGTTAGAGCATGTTCCGGTTGGCTGTGATCGCGTTGGCTCTTCCGGACCGCGGGTCGGGCGCGCGGAGTAACCTCCGCGGTGGAAGCAGTGGGGTCCGTGAGCGCTTGCCCGAAACATGCTTCACTGTCTGCCGCGGAACTCAGGCGGTTTGCGACATCGGCGATAACTCGATCCTGCGCGATATGCCGATAGCCTCGAGGAATGCCTCATCGTGGCTCGCGACCAACAGCGCGCCATCATAGGCGCGTAATCCTGCCTCGACCGCTTCGATGGAGTCGACATCGAGATGGTTCGTCGGTTCGTCGAGGATCAGGAGGGTGGGTAGCTTTGTTCCTCCCAGCACGCAGGCGAGTCCCGCCCGCAGCAACTGCCCGCCGCTAAGGCTGGACACGAGCTGAAGCGCTGCATCGGCGCGGAACATGAACCGGGCGAGAGCGGCTCGGCAGGCATTTTCGTCCGCCTCGGGATTAATCCGGTGAAAATTGTCGCGGACCGACGCCGATGGATCGAGCAGGCTGACCCTCTGGTCGAGCATGGCGAAGTCGGTCAGGAGCTGCACACTACCGGACAACGGTTGCAATTTGCCAGCGACGAGCGCCAGCAATGTCGTTTTGCCGGAACCGTTCCGTCCGCTGATGGCGGTGCGCTCCGGCCCGGTGATCGTAAGAGACAAGTCCCTGATGATGGGCCGATCGGGCTCGTAGCCCGCGCTCGCCCCGTCGATCCGTAGGATCGTCCTGCTGGCGGGCAGGCTGGTCCGGGGTAGCAGGACAGAGAGGGGTTGAAGGATTTCAATGCGCTCGCGGGCAGCGAAGGTATCGGCGAGCGCTTGTTTGCGTCGGCGCTCGGCCAGACGGACGTTCTCGCCGCTCGTGTTCTCACTGCGGCCCTTCAAGCTGTTCAAATGAATGCGCGGCATATCGCCCTTTGCCCGCTTCCTTTGGCCCGCGCGATCCTTGCGGGCCTTCCGTTCAACCGTCGCCTGGGCGCTCTCTGCGATGTCCGCCATGCGCCTTTCAGCGTTCGCCAGGTCGTGCCGCGCCGCCGCGAGGTCCACGGCTTTGCGCTCGCGATAGTGACTCCAGTTGCCGCCGTACCGCGTGGCGCCGAGCGAGGTCAGCTCGACGATGGCATCCATGGCGTCGAGCAGTTCCCGATCGTGGCTGACGACGATTGCTCCGGCACGCCAGTCCGCGAGAAGGGTGCTCACTACCGCACGGCCATCCCTGTCGAGATTGTTGGTCGGCTCGTCCAGCAGGATGAGATCCGGCTCCGCGAAGATGAGGGCGGCAAGCCCGGCCCGCGTGCGTTGCCCGCCTGAAAGCGCCGACAGAGGCGTTTCAGGCCGTACATCCATTCCGAGGCGGCGGAGAGCGGCATCAATACGCGTCTCCAGAGTCCAGTCTGCGAGGGCGAGTTCTTTGGCACCGGCTTCGCCGCTTTCTGCGCGGCGAAGAAGGGCCAGCCCTTCGCTCGCTCCGAACAGGTCCGCGAGCGTTTCGTCGGGCTTTACTTGAACGACCTGACGCAGGACACCAATGGTCCCGTTGACTGACACCTTGCCAGAGTGGGGCGGCAGATCGCCGGAAAGCAACTTGAGCAGCGTAGTCTTTCCGACACCATTTCGTCCGACGAGTCCCGTCCGGCCCCTGGCGAAACTGAGATCGAGGTTGGAAAAGAGCGGCCTGCCGCTAGGCGTGGACCAGCTGAGATTGGATAGTGTGACTGAAGCAGACATGAAAACGGATTTCCCCAATGGCAAGACGAGCGGGCGTTGCTGTCGGGCGGAAATCCATTGCTGCACACATCCTATTGAGTATCGACGGCGACAAAATACGCACCTGTCCAAAGAAGTGCAACTGGCGGTCTCAGCCACGCCGCCGCGTCAGCCATCCCGAGATCATCAGCGCCGTCGCCGCGATGCACACGATAAGCGTCCCGAGAACATTGATCTGCGGATCGACGCCGAGGCGGACGCTGGAATAGACCCGCATCGGCAGGGTCTGGGACTGCGGTCCGGCGACGAATTGCGTCATGATCAGGTCGTCCAGAGACAGCGTGAAGGCGAGCAGCCAGCCCGAGGCGATGGCCGGTGCGATCAGCGGTAGGGTGATGGTGAGGAAGGTGACCCAGCGCGTGGCGCCGAGGTCCATCGCCGCTTCCTCGAGCGCGCGGTCGAAATCGGCCAGGCGGGACTGCACGATGATGGCGACGAAGGCGAGCGAGAAGGTGATATGGCCGATAGTGATGGTGAGGAAGCCGCGCTCCGGGCCGCCCAGCACGCGCTCCATGCCGACGAACAGCAGCAGCATCGATATGCCCATGACCACTTCGGGCATCACCATCGGCGCGAAGACCATGCTGGCGAACAGGCTGCGGCCGAAAAAGGACGGCACACGCGCCAGCACATAGCCGGCAGCGAGGCCAAGCAGGGACGCGATGGTGGCGCTGACGACGCCGATCTGCAGCGACAGCCACGCGGCCGACAGCATCGCCTCGTTGGCGAACAGTGCGCCCCACCATTTGGTCGAGAAGCCTGCCCACACCGTCACCAGCCGCGACTCGTTGAAGGAGTAGACCGCGACCAGCAGGATCGGCAGGTAAAGGAACGCATAGCCGAAAGCGAGCACCGTAAAGACAAAGCGGGAGCGATGGCTGGTCATCAGCTTCGCTCCAGGCTTCTCGCCTGCTGGCGTTGGAACAGCGCGATCGGCCCAACCAGCAGGACGAGCAGGCAGATCGCCACCGCCGAGGCCAGCGGCCAGTCGGCATTGGTGAAGAACTCGTCCCACAGCACCTTGCCGATCATGAGCGTGTCGGTGCCGCCTAAAAGGTCGGGGATGACGAACTCGCCGACCGCCGGAATGAACACCATCAGGCAGCCGGCGACGATGCCGGGCAGCGACAGCGGCAAGGTGATGGTGAGGAAGGCGGCAATCGGCCTGGCGCCGAGATCGGCGGCCGCCTCGAGCAGGCCGGTGTCGAGCTTTTCCAGCGTGGCGTAGAGCGGCAGCACCATGAACGGCAGATAGGCGTAGACAATGCCGAGATGGACCGCCCATTCGGTGCCGAGAATCGTGCCGGGATCCGATGCCAAGCCGCTCCATCTAAGGAAATTATTCAGAATGCCGTTCTCGGCCAGCAGGCCGATCCAGGCATAGATGCGGATCAGGAACGAGGTCCAGAAGGGCAGCACGACCAGCATCAGCAGCAGCGGTCGCCGGGCGGGCGCGGTACGGGCGATGGCATAGGCCATGGGATAACCCAGGATCAGCGTCGCCAGGGTGGAGACGGCGGCGATGCGCAGCGAGCCGAGCCAGGCCGCGAGATAGAGATCGTCCCTGAACAGCAGCGCGAAATTCTGCAAGCTGTGGCCGAGTTCGACCGGCGGTACGCTGTCGGGTGCGTTGGTGCCGAAGGCGATCCCGAGCACCAGCGCGAAGGGCAGCAGGAAGAACGCCGCGAGCCATGCATAGGGCAAAGCGATGACGGCGCGCATAGCGTTATTCGCTCAGTATCTGGCCGGCATCGGCTGCCCAGCCGAGCCACACGCCTTGACCGCGGCGGTACGCTTCGTCCGGTCGGCGCGCGACGTTGGCGGCTGAGACCAGTATCACGGCGCCGTCGTCAGTGGCGACGCGATAGAGCGAGCGGCCGCCTTCATAGGCGATGTCGATGATCTTGCCCGCGACCGCATGAGTCATGTCCGGCCGCACCGTGGCGAGCGCGATCTTCTCCGGCCGCAACGCCAACCAGCGCGGGCCGCCGCCCCCGCTCACGTCCAGCAGATTGGCGACGCCGATGAAGTCGGCGACGAAGCGCGTCGTAGGATGCTCGTAGATTTCGTGCGGCGTGCCGGTCTGGGCGATTTGGCCGGCATTCATGACCGCCATGCGGCTGGCCATCGACATCGCCTCCTCCTGATCGTGCGTGACGACGACGAAGGTGAGGCCGATCTGCTCCTGCAGGCGCACCAGTTCGAAGCGCGTGCTTTCGCGCAGCTTGCGGTCGAGGGCAGCGAGCGGCTCGTCGAGCAGCAGCAGCTTGGGCCGCTTGATCAAGGCGCGGGCCAGTGCCACGCGCTGGCGCTGGCCGCCCGAGAGCTGGTTCGGTCGGCGCCGGACATGGTCGGCCATGCGCACCAGCTCGAGCGCCTCGGTGACGCGCGTGGCGATCTCCGCCTTGGCCACGCCTTCGCGCTTCAGGCCATAGGCCACGTTGGCGCCGACATCCATGTGCGGAAAAAGGGCGTAGGATTGGAACATCATGTTCACCGGCCGCGCATGCGGCGGCACGCCGGTCATGTCCTGACCATCGATCAGGATGCGGCCGGCATCGGGCGTCTCGAAGCCCGCCAGCAGACGCAAAAGCGTGGTCTTGCCGCAGCCCGAGCCACCCAGCAGCGCGAACAGCTCGCCATGCTCGATGTCGAGATCGACGCCCGCCACGGCCGTGATCGGACCGAAGCGTTTGACCAGGCCTTCGATGCGGACGATCGGCGGTTTATTCGACACGGGTGAGCACGGATAGAGGACGGAAAGATCCTTCGCTTCGCTCCAGCGCGGAGCTACTCCGCGCGAGATGACAGCTCCTTTGGGATAGGCGCACTACGCAAATCGCGGCAACATTGTCATCCTGAGCGAAGCCAAGGATCTTTGCGCTTCTGTCGACCGCCATACACGACAACTTTCTTCGAGCCAGTTCAGCCGCGTCGCTCACTTGCCGGTTTTCACGTTGGTCCACAGCCGCGTGCGTTCGCGCGTCTCCTCGGCGGTGCCGGCGGTGATGGTGTAGAGCTTGGCCCGCACGTCGGGCGGCGGATAGATCAGCGGATTTCCCGCGATCGATTTGTCAAGCAACGGGAACGCAGCCTTGTTGCCGTTGGCGTAGCCGGTGACCGCGCTCGCCGCCGCCGCGGCCTTGGGATCGAGCATGAAATCGAGGAACTGATACGCCGCGTCGACATGGCCGCTGTCCTTGGGAACGGCCGCCACGTCGATCCACATCTGCGCGCCCTCCTTGGGGATGGCATAGGCGATCTCCTGGCGGTCCTTGGCCTTGTCGCCGCGGTCGCGCGCCTGGAAGACGTCGCCGGAGAAGCCGAAAGCGAGGCAGATGTTCCCGCCCGCCAGCGCGTTGATGTATTCGGAGGAGTGGAACTTGCGGATGAACGGCCGCACCGCCTTCACGACATCGGCGGCCTTGGCGACATCCTCGATCTTGCGCGAATCGGGATCGAGGCCGAGATATTTCAGCGCCGCCGGAAACACGTCGGTGGCGCTGTCCAGCATCATCACGCCGCATTCCTTGAATTTCGACACCACAGCCGGATCGAACACCATGCTGAGCGAATCGACGGGCGCGTCGGGCATACGCTTCTTGATGGCGGCGACGTTATAGCCGATGCCGTTGGTACCCCACATCCAGGGAATGCCATGGCCGTTGCCGGGATCGTACTTGGCGAGCGCCGCCATCACGTCGGGGTCGAGGTTGCGCCAGTTCTTGAGCTTGGTGCGGTCGAGCGGCAAATAGAGGTTCGCCGCCAGCTGCCGCACGAAGAAGGGCGAGGCGGTGGGCACGACCACGTCGTAGCCCGAGCGGCCGGTCTTGAGCTTGGCGTCGAGGATCTCGTTGGAATCATAGGTCGTGTAGTTGATCTTCAGGCCGGACTCTTTGGCGAAGTCCTTGAGCTGGTCCTCGGCGATATAATCGGACCAGTTGTAGACATTGACCGTGTTCTGGCTGAGCGCCGGTCCGGTAGACAAAGCAAACAGCGCGGCCAAGGCGAACAGACGCATGGAGACCCCTTGAAGACGGCGGATTTAGACACCGAGATAGCGATGCTGCAACCCGGCATTGCCTGCCAGCGCCTGCGAGGTGCCGGTCCAGACGACGCGGCCCTTCTCGACGATGTGGTGGCGGTCGGCAAGCGGGATCAAGGCGCTTACATTCTTGTCGATCACCAGGATCGCCTGGCCCTCGCGCTTCAGCCGGCCGAGGCACGCCCAGATCTCCTGGCGGATCAGCGGCGCCAGTCCTTCGGTCGCCTCGTCGAGGATCAAGAGCTTGGGGTTGGTCATCAGCGCCCGTCCAATCGCCAGCATCTGCTGCTCGCCGCCGGAGAGCTGGTTGCCGCCGTTGCGCTGGCGCTCGGCCAGGCGCGGGAAGAATTCGAACACGCGCTCGATCGTCCAGGGGCTGGCGCGGCGGTCGCGGTTGGCGGCCGCCGCCACCAGGTTCTCCCGCACCGAGAGGTTGGGGAAGATATGCCGGCCTTCAGGCACCAGGCCGAGCCCGAGGCGGGCGATGCGGAAAGAAGGCAGTTGCTCCACGCGCTTGCCGTCGAATTCGATGACGCCGTAGCGGGCGTCGATCATGCCCATGATCGCCAGCACGGTGGTGGTCTTGCCCATGCCGTTGCGGCCCATCAGCGTGACCACCTCGCCCGCGTCGACGGCGAGTTCCATGCCGAACAGCGCCTGGCTGGCGCCGTAGAAAGCTTTCAGCTCACGCACCTTCAGCATCTCAGGCCACCGCTTCCTGGTCGCCAAGATAGGCTCGGCGGACCTCGGCGTTGCTGCGGATCTCGTCCGGCGTGCCCGAGGCGATGGCGCGGCCATATACCAGGACGGTGATGCGGTCGGCCAAGGAAAAGACCGCGTCCATGTCGTGCTCGATCAACAGCAAAGCGCGCCGGCCTTTGAGCGCCCGCAGGAAGCCCACCATGCGCTGCGATTCCTCGACACCCATGCCGGCCGTCGGCTCATCGAGCAGCAGCAATTTGGGATCGCCCGCCAGGGCCATGGCGATCTCGAGCTGGCGCTGCTCGCCGTGGCTGAGCGAGGCCGCCCGCAGATCGGCGCGCTCGGCCAGACCCACATCGGCGAGCAGCCGGCGCGCGGGATCGCGCAGGCTTCCGTCGGCACGGGCGTCAGCCAGGAAGCGGAACGAATGGCCGGCATGCGCCTGGACGGCGAGGGCCACATTGTCGAGCACGGTGAACTCGCGCAGCACCGAGGTGATCTGGAACGAGCGCGCCAGCCCCAGCCGCACGCGGGCGGGCGTCGCCAGGCGCGTGATGTCGTGGCCGGCGAATTCGATCGTGCCGGAGTCGGGCGCCAGCAGCCCGGTGAGTTGAGCCACCAGCGTCGTCTTGCCGGCGCCGTTGGGGCCGATCAAGGCGTGGATCTCGCCCGGCCGCACGTCGAGGGAGACGCCATCGGTGGCGACGAGTCCGCCGAAGCGCTTGATCAGCCGGTCGGTGCGCAACAGGGCCTCAGTCATGACGCCGGCCCAGCAGGGAGTCGATGCCGCCGCGGGCATAGAGCGCGACCAGTACCAGCATTGGCCCGAAGACGATCTGCCAGTATTCGCCCCAGCCTTTGTGCAGGAGGTCGAGCAGCGGCTTCAGCGAGTCTTCCAGCACGAAAAAGGCGATGGCGCCGTAGAGCGGGCCCATCAAGGTGCCCATGCCGCCCAGCACGACGATGACGATCAGGTCGCCCGACTTCACCCACGACATCATGGCAGGCACGACATATTCGTCGTGATTGGCGA
>WNFR01015001.1_pt1 | contig 11015 bp, 9 predicted proteins | sample 5400221 | NCBI WGS metagenome assembly WNFR01 (sample SAMN13153357, study PRJNA577476) | soil metagenome | isolation source: 40 cm soil under Madrone tree | place: USA:California | collected 2016-06-14 | reverse complement strand
TCACGACGACCTCGAGCAGGCGCGCCGCATCCCCGAGCTCGGGCTCGACCTCTACGCCGGCGACGACGTCCTGATCTTCCCGTTCCTCGAGCTCGGCGGCGTCGGCGGCATCTGCGTGCACACCCATGTTTGGGGTCCGCAGACGAAGGCGATGGTGACCCGCTTCAAGGCGGGCGACGTCGAAGGGGCGCGCGCGCTGAACGACGAGCTGCAGCCCGCGTACGACTTGCTGAAGATCGCGACGAACCCGATTCCGATCAAAGCGGCGGTGAACCTCCTCGGCCACGAGGCCGGCGGGTACCGGCTTCCGATGGTCGACCCGACCGAGCACGAGCTCGACCAGGTGCGAGCCTGCCTCGAGCGCGCGGGCCTGCTCGTGACGGCGCGGGCGTAACCCGCAACTACACTCCGTCCCCGAATGGGCGTTTGCCGCATCATCCCGCTGGGCGGGCTCGGCGAGGTCGGGAAGAACATGACCGCCGTCGAGGCGGACGGCTCGATCGTCGTCATCGACGCCGGGCTCGCGTTCCCGCGCGACGAGCACCTCGGCGTCGACCTGGTCCTGCCGGACTTCTCCTATCTGCGCGAGCGCGAGTCGATGATCCGCGGCGTCGTGCTGACACACGGGCACGAGGATCATGTCGGCTCGCTGCCGTACCTGATGCGCGAGGTCAAGATCCCCGTCGTCGTCGCGACGAGGCTGACGCTCGGGCTCGTGAAGTCGAAGCTCGACGAGCACGGACTCCTGCGCGAGGCCGACCTGCGCGAGGTCGCGCCCGGCGACGAGCCGTTCAACCTGGGGCCGTTCCGCATCGAGCTCGTCCGCATGGCGCACTCGATCCCGGACGCAGCCGCGGTCGTGATCGAGACGCCGGGCGGCAGGATCGTGCACACCGGCGACTACAAGATCGACCACACCCCGGTCGACGGCCAGAGGACCGACGTCGGCAAGCTCGCCGAGATCGGCAACCGCGGCGTCGACCTGCTGCTCGGCGACTCGACGAACGCCGAGCGGCCCGGCGTCACCCAGTCCGAGCGCGTCGTCGGCGAGGCGTTCCGCTCGATCTTCCCGAGCCGCAAAGGCCGCATCCTCGTCGCCTCGTTCGCGTCGAACGTGCACCGCATGCAGCAAGCCGTCGACGTCGGCGTCGACTGCGGGCGCAAGGTGGCGTTCGTCGGACGCTCGATGCGCAAGAACTCGAACATCGCGCGGAACCTCGGCTACATGGACGTTCCCGACGATGTCATCCGCCGGCCGAACGAGCTCTCGGAGCTGCCGCGCGACGAACAGCTGATCCTCTGCACGGGCAGCCAGGGCGAGCCGATGTCCGCGATGACGCGCATCGCCTACAACGACCATCAGTCGGTGACGGTGGAGGCGGGCGACACCGTGATCATCTCGGCGAAGCCGATTCCCGGCAACGAGCTCCGCGTCCACGACGCGATCAACAGGCTCGCGCGCTCCGGCGCAGAAGTACTGCACGAGGACAACGCGCCGGTGCACGTGTCGGGTCACGGACGCGCCGACGAGCTGCGCACGATCCTCGCTCTGCTGCGCCCGAAGGCCGTGATGCCGGTGCACGGCGAGTTCCGCATGCTGGCCGCCCACGCGCAGCTCGCGCGCGAGAGCGGCATCGCCGAGGAGAACATCGTGCTCGCCGAGAACGGCAGCGTCGTCGAGCTGTCCGAGCGTGGCGCGCACATCATCGACAAGGTCCCGGCCGGCATGACCTTCGTCGATGGCCTCGGTGTCGGCGACGTGCACGACGTCGCATTGCGCGACCGGCGGCGGTTGTCGGAGGACGGCGTGCTCATCGTCGTCGCGACGCTCGCGGGCACGGACGGCGAAGCGATGCTGACAGCTCCGCCGGAGCTGATCGCGCGCGGATTCGGCGAGCAGGCCGAGCCGCTGCTGGCGGAGCTGCGCAGCGAGGCCGGCCGCGTGCTCGCGCAATTGATCGGCGACGACATCACCGAGATCAAGCTGCTGCAGGAACACCTGCACGACGCGCTCGGCGGCGTCGTCTACGACCGCACGGGCCGCCGCCCGATGATCCTGCCGGTGCTCGTCGAGGTCTGATGTCCCGCCTCCAACACGAGCCCAGCTGGAGCGACGTGCTGGAGGAGTACGCGCCCGAACAGGCGACGGCGTTGCGCCTGATCGGCCAGCTCGGTGCGTGCGAGGTGTCAGCGCTCGCGTTCTGCCGCCTGCTCGAGCGTTGGGCACGCGGCGACGCACGACCGGCGACTCCCGGCGCGCGGCAGTCCGAGCTGAGGCGCGCGGCCGACCGCGTCGAGACAGCGCTGAGTGGGCTCGAGGAACCGCTGCAGCGGTATCTGCTCGAGCTCGAAGCCGACGTCGCCGAGGGACGCTCGTGGTACGGCGGCCCCGGTGTCGCCGAGCTCGTCGACTGGGAGCCGGTGCTCACGCGCGCCGGCGTGCGCGTCCCGCCGGAGCGGGTCGCACAGGCGTACCTCGAGCTGGCCGTGCTCGTACGCGCGCTCGAAGGCCTCACCGCGGCCGCGCGCATCGACGCGACGCCGAGCCGCGCCTCGCTGTGGGCGGGGCTGTTCGACCTGCGTGAGAACCTCCTCGGTCGCGCGCTCGACGATCTGCGCGCCCTCGCTGTTCACTAGTGGCGGGTCCCCGCCTCACGGTCGTCGGCTCGGTCAACCTCGACCTGGTCGCGCGCGCCGAGCGGCTGCCGCGTCCGGGTGAGACGGTCACCGGCGCGACGTTCAGCCGGATTCCCGGTGGCAAGGGCGCAAACCAGGCCGTCGCTGCGGCGCGGCTCGGCGCGGTCGTGACCTTCATCGCCTGCGTGGGCGAGGACGAGTTCGCGGAGCCCGCGCTCGCGGGTCTTAGGGAGGCCGGTGTGGCGCTCGACCTGAAGCGGACGCAGACGACGACCGGCATTGCGCTCATCGCCGTCGACGGCTCCGGTGAGAACGTGATCGTCGTCGCACCCGGTGCGAACCTCGATCTCCATCCGGAAGACGTCGTGCTGCCGGACGACGACGGCGTGCTCTGCCAGCTCGAGATCCCGATCGAGACGGTCGAGCACGTCGCGCTGACCGCGCCCGGCGAGTTCTTCCTCAACGCCGCGCCGTCGCCGCAGCGCGTACCCGCGGCGGACATCACGATCGTCAACCACTACGAGCTCGAGACGCTGCCGAGCCGCGACGGCGTGATCGCTGTCACGCTCGGCGCGGAGGGCGCGATCGTGCTCGAGGACGGGGTGGAGGTCGCCCGCGCGGCGCCGCCGGCGGTCGAGGCGGTCGACGGCACGGCGGCGGGCGACGCGTTCACCGCATGCCTCGTGGTGTCGCTGCTCGAGGGGCGCTCCCGCGACGAGGCGCTCCGGCGCGCGTGCATTGCGGGCGCACTTGCGGCGTCGCGCTTCGGTGCGCAGACATCCCTGCCGACGGCGGAGGAGGTCGACGCGCTGCTGTGAGCATCCCGATCGTCATCGACTGCGACCCGGGGCACGACGACGCGATCGCGATCCTGCTCGCGCTGGCCTCGCCGGAGGTCGAGCTGCGCGGCGTCACGACCGTGGCGGGCAACCAGACGCTCGACAAGACGACGCGCAACGCGCTGAAGGTGCTCGAGCTCGCGGGCCGCGCCGACATCCCGGTCGCGGCGGGTGCGGACCGGCCGCTGCGGCGCACGCTGCGTACGGCCGCCAACGTGCACGGCGAGAGTGGGCTCGACGGGCCCGATCTGCCGGAACCGACGACGAAGGTCGTCGACGCGCACGCCGCGGACTTCCTGGCCGAGCTGATCGAGCCGGGAGTCGTGCTCGTGCCGACAGGACCGCTGACGAACGTCGCGCTCCTCCTCGAGCGCCACCCGGACGTGCGCGAGCGGCTCGAGCGGATCGTGTGGATGGGCGGCTCGATCGCGGAGGGGAACGTCACGCCCGCGGCGGAGTTCAACGCGTACGTCGATCCAGAGGCGGCCGCGGCCGTCTTCGCGAGCGAAATCCCCGTCACGATGATCGGACTCGACGTCACGCACATGGCGCTCTTCGACTCGAGTCACGCGGAGCGCCTACGCGGCGCCGGCGCGGCGGGAAAGGCCGTTGCCGAGCTCGCCGATTTCTTCCTCGAGTTCCACCGGCAGCGCTACCACTTCGACGGCGCGCCGATCCACGATGCGATGGCGGTCGCGCACGTGATCGACCCGACGCTCGTCACCACGCTCGAGTGCAACATCGAGATCGAGACGGCATCGCAGTTCTGCGACGGGCGCACGCTCGTCGACCGCTGGCACGTCCTGTCCGACGCGCCTCGGAACGCGCACGTCGGCATCGACGTCGACGCGCAGCGCTTCCTCGAGCTCCTCGTCGAGCGGATCTCCTCGCTGCCGTGATCGGCTTCGCCGCGATCGCGCCGCACGGCGACGTCGACGAGACGCCGGACTTGCTCGAGGCGATGGAGGAGCTCGGGCGCCGCTTCGCGGCATCGGGATGCCGGACGGCGGTCGTCGTCACGCCGCACAACGTGCACGTCGAAGGTCATTACGCCGTCGTGACGTCGGCGCGCGTCGGCGCGTACGAGACCGACCGCGCGCACGCCGCGGAGCTCGTGGGCGCGATCCGCGCGGCCGGGCTCCCGGTCGTCGGCGTCTCGTACGGCGGCAACGACCCCGGGGCGGCGGAGCTCCCGCTCGACTGGGGCAGCGAGGTGCCGCTGCGGTTCCTTCGTCCCGAGCGGGCCGTGATCGTCGCACCGGCTCGCGACCGCCCGCTCGACGAGCACGTACGGCTCGGTGAGGCGATTGCCGGCACGGGCGAGGGTTCGTTCGCGCTGATCGCGAGCGCCGATCACGCGCACGCGCACGATCCGGACGGGCCGTACGGCTTCGATCCGGCGGCGCAGGCGTACGACGAGCGCTTCCTCGAGCTGCTCCAGGGCGGGCCGCTCGACTTCAGGCCGCTCGCGGCGCTCGTCGAGGCCGCCAAGGCCGACTCGCTCTGGCAGCTCCTCGTTCTGCAGGGCGCGGTCGCCGGCCGCGCCGAGCTCCTGGCGTATGCCGCTCCGACGTACTACGGGATGGCCGTCGCGATCGTCACGTAAAGCGGGAGAAGGAGCACACCCCGAGCGCGCGAACAGGTCGTAATGTCGCGCCCGAAGCGCAAGAGCAGGCTGCGCCCGAAGACCCCGGCCCGGGTCAAGAAGGTGAAGCGGAAGACGGCAAAGCCGCGGAGCCTCCACCATCCTGAGCTCTGGGGCCTCGGGCTGATCGCGCTCGGCGCATTTCTCGGCAGCGTCATCTACTTCGGCTGGAACGGCGGCTACGTCGGCCGGGCGCTCGCCGACGGCCTCGACACGTTGATCGGCACCGCCTCGTGGGGGATGCCGGTGACGCTCGTCGTCCTCGGCTGCCTCATGGTTGCGAAGAGCGCGCTCGTCGACGTCCGGCCGTTCCGAATGGGGCTCGGCGTCCTCGCGTTCGGGCTGATGATCGCGCTCGGACGCGACCAGGGCGGCTATCTCGGCCAGGTGCTCGGCGGCGCTGTCGGCGTCGCGGTGGGGGCGACCGGCTCGACGATCCTCGGCATCCTGTTGCTGCTCGTCGGCGCGCTGCTCCTCTCCGGCGCGTCGCTCGGCGCAATTCTCCGGCACTCGCACAGACAGGTCCGGCACGCGGCGAAGCGCGCACGCCGGCCGCGCACGGTCGAGCCGGTCGACAGTTGGGACGGCCCGGCCGTCGCGCCCGCGGCGAAGCGGGCGGCGAAGCCCGTGCTCGACGCGGTCGAGGCCTATCCCGACGTCGTCGGCGACGCGGCGATCGTGTCGCTCGCGCCGGCACCGTTCTTCAGCAGCGAGCCCGCACCGCTCGTCGTGCAGCAGGAGCAGCTCTTCGAGGACGTCACCTCGGAGCATGCGGAGTACAAGCTGCCGGACCGCGACGTGCTGCGCACCTCGCCTGCGCGCGAGGGTGGGTCGGAGGAGACCTCGGCGCGCGTCGCGGACCTGCTCGTGCAGACGCTCGCGCATTTCGGGGTCGAGGCGACCGTGATCGGTCAGATCTCCGGCCCGCGCGTGACGCGGTACGAGCTGCAGCTGGCACCGGGGACGAAGGTCGCGAAGGTCGCGGCGCTGAAGGACGATCTTTCCTATGCGCTGGCGACGACCGAGATCCGCATTCTCGCGCCGATCCCCGGCAAGCAGGCGGTCGGCGTCGAGCTGCCGAATCTCTCGCCGAACCTCGTCACGCTCGGCGACATCTTCGACGACCTGCCGGCGACCGCGAGCCCTCTCTCGGTGTGGCTCGGCAAGGACATCTCCGGCGCTGCGGTGTGGACGGATCTCGCGCGCATGCCCCACCTGCTGATCGCGGGAACGACGGGCTCCGGCAAGTCGGGCTGCATCAACGCGCTGCTCACGTCGATCTTGTTGCGCGCGACTCCAGACGAGTGCCGGATGATTCTGATCGACCCGAAGCGGATCGAGCTCAACCACTACGAGTCGATTCCGCATCTGCTCACGCCGGTCGTGTCGAGCCCGAAGGAGGCAAGCGCGGTGCTCGCCAACTGTGTCGCGGAGATGGAGCGCCGCTACGAGCGGCTCGCGTCCGTGCGCGCGCGCAACCTGAACGAGGCGAACCGTGCGTTCCGACAGCGCGGCGAGTCGACGATGCCGTATCTGCTCGTCGTGATCGACGAGCTCGCCGACCTGATGATGATCGCGCCGCAGGCGGTCGAGGACGCGGTGATCCGCCTGGCGCAGAAGTCGCGCGCCGTGGGCATCCACCTCGTCCTCGCGACCCAGCGTCCGTCGGTCGACGTGATTACCGGGATGATCAAGGCGAACGTGCCGTCGCGGATCGCATTCGCCGTCTCGTCGATGACGGACTCGCGCGTGATCCTCGACCAGGGCGGCGCCGAGTCGCTGCTCGGCCAGGGCGACATGCTCTTCAAGCCGCTCGGCACGTCGCGGCTGCAGCGCGTGCAGGGTGCATACGTGTCGGAGGAGGAGATCGCGCTCGTCGTCGAGCAGACGAAGCAGCGCGAACAGCAGCTCGACTCCGCGTATCTCGAGCTGCCGGAGGTGTTCGTCGATCCCGACGCAGACGACGGCGCGCACGGCGACTTCGATCCCGACGACGATCCGCTGCTCGACAAGGCGATCGAGATCGTCGTGCAGACGCAGACCGCGTCCGTCTCACTGTTGCAGCGGCGGTTGCGTGTCGGCTACACGCGCGCCGGCCGGCTCGTCGACATGCTCGAGCGGCGCGGCATCATCAGCGGCTACGAAGGCTCGAAGCCGCGGCGCGTGCTGATCGACGAGTCGCACCTTCACTCGTCGGCCTGAGCGACGGCCCGGCGGAGCTGCGCCGGGAAGTACTGCAGGAACAGCGTGCGTATCTCGCCATCGGGGAGGTTGTCGAGCTGGCGGAACCACGCGATCGCGTGCGCGAACGGTGCGACGCGAAGCGCGAGCTCGAAGGTGTCGGCGAGGCCTGGCCCCCACGGCTCGAGGTAGGCGTCGCGGAGGCGCGCGTACCACGGGTCGTCGGGCCGGAGCTCGTCGAGGTGGATGAACGTCTCGAGCAGCGACGCGAACGGATGCGAGACGCAGGAGTCGCCCCAGTCGAGGACGAGCATCCGTCCGTCCCGCTCGTAGACGTTCGCGAGGGCGAAGCCGTGCTCGAAGCGCCGCAGGCGGTCGATCTCGTGCGGCTCGAGCGGGATGTCGTCGCGGGCGATCATCGTCGCGTAGCGGTCGGGAAGCACCTCGACACGGAGGTCGGGCACGCCGTGGGCGAGATGATCCGCGGCGTATGCGGTCTCGCCACGCTGGAGCTCGGCGTAGGGCGGAAGCGCGGCCTCCCACGCCTCCGGCGGGTTGCCCAACACGCCGACCGGCGTGCCGCCGTGGGCGAGCAGGAGCCACGCCCGGTCCTCGTCGTGCGCGATCACCTCGGGAATCACGTCGGGCCAGCGCGCGGAGAGCTGCGCCGTCAGCCGTGGCTCGAACGCCGCGACCGGCCCGCAGGCCTTGAACCACACCGCGGTGTCCCCGGCGGGCACGCGCAGCACCGTCGCCCACGGCCGCTCGTGCACGACCTCGATCGCGCCCGCCGGCTCGACGTACGTGCGGATCCATGCCTCTGCTTCGTCCACGTCCACGCAGAGTAGATTTGCCGCGTGGCGCGGGTCGCGGTCGTCGGGAGCTACGGGGTCGGCCTCACGGTCGAGCTCGACCGCGTGCCGGAGGCGGGGGAGACCGTGATCGGCCGCGCGTTCCGGCGCGACCACGGCGGCAAGGGCTCGAACCAGGCTGTCGGCTGCGCGCGGCTCGGCGCCGAGGTGGATTTCCTGACCGCGATCGGCGACGACGCGTTCGGGCAGGACGCGCTCGAGCTCTGGAGGGAAGAGGACGTGCGCGCCGAGGCCGTCGTCCTGAACGCACCCACGATGACGGCGCCGATTCTCGTCGAGCCGTCGGGGCAGAACCGGATCGTCGTCGTGCCCGGCGCGCTCGCGCTGCTCGGCCGCGCACACGTCGATCTCTTCGCGGATCGCATCGCCGCCGCAGACGTCTGCGTCGTACAGCTCGAGATCCCCGAGGCGACGGCGCTGTACGCGCTCGAGGTCGCGCGGCGCGCCGGCGTGCGCACGATCCTCAATCCGGCGCCCGCGCCGGCGCAGCCGATCGCGCCCGACGTCGACTACATCACGCCGAACGAGACGGAGGCCGATTCCGTGCGCGGCGCAGGCGGCACGCTCGTGCTCACGCTCGGCGAGCAGGGCGCGCAGCTCGGCGACGTGCGCGTGCCCGCCTTCCCTGCCGACGTCGTCGACACGACCGGCGCCGGCGACGCGTTCACTGCGGCGTTCGCCGTTGCGCTCGCGGAGGGGCGCTCCGACCTCGAAGCGGTGCGCTGGGGGTGCGCCGCGGGCGCACACATGGTCGAGCACCCTGGCGTCGTCCCGGGCCTCCCGACGCGCGGGCAGCTCGAGGCGCGGCTCGCAGCGGTGCCCGCATGACCGAACGCCTGATCATCGACACGGACACGGCGGGCGACGACGTCACCTCGCTCCTCATCGCACTGCTGCACCCGAACGCGCAGCTCGACGCGATCACGATCTGCAACGGCAACGTCGCATTCGACCAGCAGGTCGAGAACGCGCTCTACACGGTCGAGCAGACCGGTAAGAACGTGCCCGTCTATCCCGGCTGTCCGAAGCCGCTCGTCGCAGACTGGGTCGACGCCGCCTACGTGCACGGGGAGGACGGGATGGGCGATTCGTTCTTCCCGAAGGCGGCACTGCGTCCTGCGCCCGAGCATGCGGTCGACGAGCTCGTTCGCCGGATCGGCGAGGCCCCGAGCGAGATCAATCTTCTCGCGCAGGCGCCGCTGACGAACATCGCCACCGCCGTGACGCGCGACCCGTCGATCGCGCAGAAGGTGAAGCGGCTCTGGATCATGGGCGGCGGCGTGGGCAACGTCACGCCAGCCGGGGAGTTCAACTTCTACGTCGATCCGGAGGCCGCGAAGATCGTCTTCAAGGCGGGCTTCCCGATCACGCTTTTCACGTGGACGCTCACGCTCTCGCACGGCGTCTTCTTCGACGCCGACCTCGCGCGCATCGAGGCGGTCGACACGCCACTCGCGCGGTTCTACCGGCAGGTGACGCGCAAGGCGGAGGAGTTCGAGCGCTCGATGGGCGTCCCCGGGACGACGCATCCCGACTCGATGGTCTGCGCGGCGATCGTCGAGCCGTCTCTCGTCAGGGCGACGCGCGATGTGTTCGTGGACATCGAGACGCAGGGCGCGCTGACGCGCGGCTACAGCTCGATCGACGAGCTCGGGATCGCCGGCAACGCTCCGAACTGCACGCTCGTCACCGACTTCGACACGCAGGCCTTCCTCGAGCTGTTCCTCGGCGTGATCTCGTGAGCGCGCTGCCCTCGACGCAAACGCTGCGCGAGCGCGTCGACACCGCTGAGGTGCTCTCGCGGTTCCACTTCGTTGCGCGCGCGCTCGCGCTCGCGTGCGGCGGCTGGATCGCGGGCACGCCGCCCCTCGAGACGAAGGCCGCTCTCGCGCGCGCAGCGTGGCAGCAGACACTCGCCGCCGACGCCTTCCGCGACCGCGTCTTCGAGCTCCGCTACCCGAGCCGCTTCCTCGACGAGGGCGCCGACGCTCCGCTCATCCGAGTGGTCGAGTCCGGAATCGACGCGCCCGATTCGGACGCGTTCCTTGCCGGCGTCGCCGGTGCACTCCTCCCGGACTTCGCGCAGCGACTCGGCGCCTTCCTCGCGCAGACGGACGAGCTCGACGACGGCCCCACCGTGCGCATCGTCCAGCAGGCTCTCCGCGACGTCGAGGAGCAGGCGGTCGTCCTTCACCCAGGGGCTGGAAACGTCGGCGGCAAAGCCGCCGACGTCCGGCCGGAAGACCGGGTCGCCTTCGGCGACCCTGGTGCCAGCCCCGGGGCAGGCACCGTGTCGTGGGTCCAACGCCTTGGTCGCGGCTTGGTGACGCTCGAGCCGCCGCAGGGCACCCCGTTTCGCCTCGCCGAGCGGCCTGCGCGCGACGACGCGTACTTCGCCTCGAGCTTCTACTGGCCCGACACGATCGTGCCCGGCTACCCGTACGGCGAGGGCGTCGCGCTCCAGGTTCGCTCCGCCGTCAGCCACCTGAACGAGGTCTGGGCCGTCGACACCGCCGGCGCGATCCTCCACGGGCTCGCGCCGGAGCTCGGCTGGGACTGGATCCGTGACGCGGGCCGGTGGACGTACGACGAGGCGCGCCACATGCTGATGGGGAAGCGCCGGCTCGAGGCGTGGGGGCTCGACCCGGCCGGAATCCCGCTCGGCGGCTACATCTACGAGGCCTGCGCCGGCGAGGATCCGCTCTACCGCCTCGGCATGCTCGGCTACTTCGAGACGAAGAACATCGGCCGCAAGCGCGAGCGCGCCGCCGCCTTCCACGCCATGGGCGATACGACGCGTGAGACCGACATGGAGTTCGACTGGGCGGACGAGACGCTCCA
>WNFR01009414.1_pt1 | contig 11015 bp, 7 predicted proteins | sample 5400221 | NCBI WGS metagenome assembly WNFR01 (sample SAMN13153357, study PRJNA577476) | soil metagenome | isolation source: 40 cm soil under Madrone tree | place: USA:California | collected 2016-06-14 | reverse complement strand
CGGGAGCGAGTTGTGCCCAGGTGGAGGAGGGGACTTGGGCAAGGGCGGTGGTAGCGAGAACAAAAATTATCGCTAATGCCAACGCGAGATGCGAAGGCCGCATGGAGGGAGTTTGCATGCAGGGTCTCCTGGGGAAAGAGTACGACCAGGGGCAGGAGTTTAGCACAAGTGTGCGTGGTAGTGGGTTGGAAAGCGCCTCCCAGCAGCCGGTTTAGGCAGTTCATCGCTGGGAAGACTAGCTTCCTCACGGGGGATGGAGTTGAAGAGCTAGTTAACCTGTATACTTGCCGTGACTGCGGGAATGTTGGGGTACGTCACGGTAATGGTATAGATGGTGCCACCAGCTGGGGTTGTCTGCGCCTGCACGGTGCAGACGGCCGGAGAGCTAGCGGCATCGCACGTAACCCCGCCAGTAGTCGCGGTCGGTGTAACGTTCCAGGTTGCCACAGTCGTAACGTCCACTGTGGTGCCGTTCGAATCAGCCTTAGCGTAATAGTTCTGGGTTCCGCCAGTCTGTCCACTGATAGACCAAGTGGCAGCGGGGCAGACTCCAGTGTTGAATGTTCCCGAGCAGATGGTGAGACCGCTGACGTTTCCAAGAAAAGCAGTTGCGGTCGCCGTGGCGCTGAGACCCTGTGCAGCTGCCGTTATCGTGGCTGTTCCACCATTGCCTTTGCCAGTGATCACCCCGGTGTTGGTGTCGATCAGAACGACATTATTATCGCTACTCGCCCATACGACACCGCTCTTAATCTGCGATCTCTTGTTGTTACTGTCAGTTCCCCAAGCCTGCAACGTCGTTGACTGGCCAACTTGGACCTGCGGGGTCGGCGGCTGGATCGAAATCGAAGAGAGGGTGGCGTCTGGGAAGAATCCTTTGCAGCTGGCGCCAAAAGCCATTCCAAGCAAAACGACGAAACCCAGCGTAAGCGGCAGTTTGCGCCCAGTAAACATAGAAGATCGCCTCGGATAGCGTGATTTTAGCAGAACGCGTGGTCGTCGACCCGCATCCGGTAGTGCACGGCTGGAGTCGTCCCATGCCATGGACACTTCTGCCTCACGTTCAGAGAGAGAACGGTGCGGGAAACGGAACTTGCACGGCTTCTGAGAAATCGCCGGTAGAGACGTGACGTGCCACGTCTCCGCCTGCAGCGTCCGCGGGGTCTCGTCCGGCGAAGCCGGAGGTAGTGTCGTGCCAGAAGCCGATCTTCGTCTCGCCCAGCTTCCAACAGAGCAATACGATCTCGCCTTCCACTTTGCAGGGGAAATCGAGCAGGCCGACATCGAGGTCCTTGACCTGCACACCGGTGGCATCGATTTCGGCGACGGCGTCCTTGATCCGCTGAATCGCCTTTTCTCGCGCTGCTTTGCGCCCCGCCAAGTGGACGACATTTACCATCGTGCCGCCGTTGAGAAAAATGCGATGCGCGGTCTCTTGCACCTCGGTGTCAACTTCTTCAATCAGTTTCTTTGCCTGGATCCCTTGCTTGAGGAGCGACTCCAGCACTGGCAGGAGCATCTGGGCTTCGTCGAGAGTGAAGGTGCGGGACATTGTTAAATCCATATTAATAGATTTCGCCCAAGGCTGTGAACGGGTTGGTTCGAGTGGTATATTTCCTTCTCTGCTGTTCCCCTGGCTGGGGTTCACCGTGGAGGTAATCGAATGTCCTCATACAAATTACGCCTACTGTTTACCGTTCTTAGTGTCGCGTCATCCATTGCATTCGCTCAGCAGTTTATCCCGTTTGATGTGCCCGAAGCAGGGACTGGATTTACTCAGGGTACACTTCCCCGGTCTCTGAACGACAGTGGCCAAGTTGCGGGTTCTTACAAGGACAACAGTGACGTCAGCCATGGCTTCCTACGTCAAAGCGACGGAACTATCGTCACGTTCGATGCCCCTGGGGCGGGTTCCGCCGCGAATCAGGGGACCTTCCCGCTCGCGATCAATCGACAAGGTCAAATTGCTGGCACTGCTCTAAGCTCGAGCGGAAGTCTACTGAGTTTTCTGCGCAAGGCGAGTGGCAAATTCATTGTGATCGAGGTGCCCGCATCCATGGCCACGTCGGTTAGCGCTATTGATCCTATGGGCGACGTTGTTGGCACCTATTTCGATTCGAACAGAGCCGCTCACGGATTCGAGCGATTCAAGGATGGGAGTTTTCTCTTATTTGACGTTCCCTCTTCCGCAGGGACGTTTCCCACTGCGATCAATGGCAAGAGTCAAATCACCGGTTCCTACAAGTCGAATGCCCAGTTCCATGGGTTCCTAAGAAATCCGGACGGCCTTTTCTTGTTGTTCGATCCACCGGGCTCAACTCTGACATCTCCTCGTGCCATTAATTCCAAGGGTGAAATCGTCGGGAGTTTTTCTGACGTCAACGGCAATCATGCGTTCATTCGGTCGGTCGATGGAAGTATTTCATCATTCGATATTCCAGCATCGACAGGAACATTCGTTGGGTCGGTGAACGTGGCCGGCCAGATCACGGGGACCTACAATCCGGCTGCCCAATCGCCGAACGCAGCTGATCAAGGAATCTGTTTTACCTTTCAACCTGTGAGTGCATTCTTACGACAGAAGAATGGAAGCCTCCTTACCTTCAAGGCGCCTGACTCCGCAGTCACTGGTGCTGAGAGTATCAATCGAATAGGCGTGATCGCCGGTGAATACCTGGACGGTAACTGTGTTTCGCACGGTTTCGTGCGCATTCCGTGAGTCCAGAACACGCTTACCCGCTGCTCCGCCAAGTCGCCACAGGTTTTACCCCGCGAGTGGTTCTCAGTGAATCTCTAACATCCGATCCAGCCCAACCCTTGCCCATTGCTTCACGCTATCTTTAACCTTGATCTGGTTCACGACATTCCCTTCGACCAGATTTTCGAGCGCCCAACACAAATGTTGCGGCGAGATGCGGTACATGGTCGTGCAGAGGCATCCCGAGTCGTCGAGAGTGATGACTTTCTTTCCCTGATCGGCGAACTCTTTGCCCATGCGGTTGACGAGGTGGATTTCGGTGCCGACGGCAAACTTCGTCCCGGATGGCGCTTCGCGGATCATCTTCAGCAGGCCCTCGGTCGATCCAATGCCGTCCGCTTTTTGACAAACTTCCCAGCGGCATTCCGGGTGCACGATGACGCGGATTCCAGGAAACTTCGCCCGGACGTTATCAACATGCTCCGGCAGAAAACGTTGGTGAACGGCGCAGTGGCCTTTCCAAAGAATGACTTTCGCGGCACGCAAACGGTCGGGCGTTACTCCACCACCTAGCTGATAAGGATCCCAGACGATCATTTCGTTCAGCGGGATTCCCATGGCGTAGCCGGTGTTGCGTCCGAGGTGCTGGTCTGGAAGAAAAAGTAGTTTCTTGTTCTTCGTCAATCCCCATTTCATGGCGGCTGCGGCGTTCGAGGATGTGCAAACTACTCCGCCGCGCTCGCCGACAAACGCTTTGATCGCGGCGGTGGAATTGATGTAGGTGATGGGAGTGATGCCGTCACCTAAGTCGTCGGTCGCACCGGCGCGGACTAGTTGTTCCCAGCAGTCTTCTACTTGTGTAACTTCGGCCATGTCGGCCATGGAGCATCCGGCGTTGAGGTCGGGAAGGATGGTGATCTGGCCGGGGCGGCTTAACACATCCGCGCTCTCGGCCATGAAGTGAACGCCGCAGAAAATGATGTAGCGGCTCTGCGCGCGCGCTGCTTCCTGAGAAAGTTTATAGGAGTCGCCGCGGAAATCAGCGAACCGAATGACTTCATCGCGCTGGTAGTGGTGCCCGAGCACGACTACCTCACTGCCGAGAGCCTGCCGGGCCTCTCGAATACGATCGTCCATCGTGTGATCCGGAAGGACGAGATAGTTCTCCAAACTGCAAACTGCCGATGCGGTTGCCAAGTTGTACTCGCTTTCAGCTCCAAATATGGGCTCACGCCAACGACGGCGTCTTGCCTCCACCTTGGAACGGGGTTGTTGAAAGCCTCCAGCGGCTCAGCTGATTCGCTGCGCTCCCTTTTGAAAAGGGGCGCCCAACCAGCGGGGATGTTGTAGCCGCAGTGTTGCCTTACTGACTAATTGGATGTTCGATCCCAGCCGATAGCAACACTTTTTCTTCGAGTTGCAAGGAGCCGACTGTGATGAATTTTCGGTTACATTGTGCTCTTTCCATCTGGCAGAAAGCAAGCTGCCGGCAGTCAGCGTCCAAAGAAGAGGTGAAAACCAGTACGACTTCGGCAAGACCGCCGGCAAAAAAGGTCATTATCTTTGCAATCTGACCTCGAAGCTCTGACCCGTTCACCCGTGCTATTTTCTGAGTGTGGCGGATCCCGGGTCGAGAGTAGGTGAGCACTCCACTCCCCGCAACGTCTATGCCTTCGGACTGACTTCCCTCCTAAACGACACGGCCAGCGAAATGGCCTATTGGGTGCTGCCGGCGTTCATCGCTTCAATCGGCGCAGGACCGGCACAGCTCGGCATCATTGAAGGAGTGGCCGAGAGCGTCGCGTCGATCGCCAAACTCTTTTCCGGATATCTTGCCGATCGCGTTTCCCGCCGCAAGCCGCTCGTGGTCGGAGGTTACGTCGTCGCCAACGTCGTCAAGCCACTGCTGGCGCTGACGTCGTCCTGGTGGCAAATCCTCGGAATTCGTTTCGCCGATCGTTTCGCGAAAGGCATTCGCGGCACCGCCCGCGATGTCATGGTCGCCGAGTTGGTGGACTCATCACAGATAGGCTCCGCTTACGGACTGATTCAAGCCCTGGACTCGGCTGGCGCCATCATCGGTCCCTTGGCGGCGCTGGCTCTGATCGGGCATTTCGGAATGCGCGGAGTGTTCTGGGCTGCCGCCGTTCCCGGCGGCATGGCAATTCTGGTGGCATGGCTCGGCATCCACGAAACTCGCAGCGTGCGCGCCAAACTCCGAGCGCAAACTCTCACGGCAACCGATGACGGGCACTGCGATGCTCCCGCTCGTCTCCCTAGACTCGCGGCCACTCCCAGTGTCTCCACACTCCGATTGCCGGGAAGCTTTTATTACGTCCTGGCGGTGGTCACTCTTTTCTCGCTCGGCAACTCCAGCGACATGTTTCTGGTATTGCGCGCGGGAAGCATCGGAATCCCGGTGGCCCAGGCGCCACTGCTGGGACTGGTCTTCAATATCACGTACACATCGTTCTCCTGGCCAGCGGGAAAATTCAGCGACCGTTTCTCCCGCTCCACGATCGCTGCCGCCGGATATTTCGTCTTCGCAATCGTCTATCTCGTATTCGCCCTCGCGCCATCGCAACTCGCGATCTGGACGACGATGGCCTTTTATGGGCTCTTCTATGCTCTGACTAATCCTGTGCTCAAGGCGCTCGTCGTAGAAGCGGTGTCGCCGGAAGTCCGTGGCCGCGCACTTGGGATTTATTTCTTCTTGACGAGCGTCACCACTCTCCTTGCCAGCATAGTCACCGGTGAACTGTGGAAAGTCTACGGACCGCAAATTCCCTTCTACTTCTCTTCCGCTATCGCCGCAGCGTCAGCGGTGCTGCTATTACTGCGGAGACAACCCACGCGCACTTGATCGGGCCGATGCTCGCCGCAAGTTCCTGACACTCCGCATACTACTTTTCAATTATTGCCCTCGCAGTCCTGGTTCCTATAATCAACGGACTTTTGTGGGGACGCTTGTTCTTGTTCTGAACCATTTGCACCCCACGTCTGTGTGCAAACGGCGTGAAGTCGTTGGGGGAAACAAAGCGCATGATCCGTCTTAAGATCTCTCTTGTTGTATTCGCAACCATCTTTCTGGGCTGCGCAGCGTCCGCCCAGCAAATTAGCGGCAGCATCCGTGGAACAGCGCTCGATCCGAGCGGCGCAGTCGTCAAGGATGCCCTCGTAACCGCCACGCAGGTCGAGACCGCCTTCACGCGTACCGCGGCAACTGACCACGACGGAAACTACGTGCTGCTCGAACTTCCCGTCGGGCATTATCGGCTCGAGATCGAGGCCAAGGGCTTCCAGCGGTATGTTCAGGAAGGCATTTCGCTAAACGTAAACGAGACCCTATCCGTTCCAGTCCATCTCGTCGTGGGAACGGAAACGCAAAAAGTTGTCGTCATGGCGGACGCTCAACTGATCCAAGGCACCGTGACCAGTCTTGGCAAAACTGTTTTGCAGCAAGAACTATTGGACCTTCCCCTCGACGGACGGAATTTTTCTCAACTCGGACTGCTTCAGCCCGGAGTAGTGCCCCTCACGCCTGGGCTTCAAGAGGCCGGCGGCTCGCTGCGCGACGGCCAAGCCTACGCAGTGAACGGCCAGCGGCCGGAATCAAATAATTTCCTCATCGACGGCGCGAGCAATTTCAACGGAGTGGACGGCGGCTTCGTGCTAAGACCGCCCGTGGACGCGATCACGGAATTCCGTATCCTTACACACGGCTCGAACGCCGAATTCGGTCACAGTACTGGCTCGACCACCAACATCATCACGCGATCGGGATCCAATCAGATTCACGGCGCATTGTGGGAGTTCCTGCGCAACGATGCCTTCGACGCCACCAATTTCTTCGCGAAGAGTGTCGAACCGCTGAAGCAGAACCAATTCGGTGCCAGCATTGGAGGCCCGATCCGCAAAAACAAGACCTTCGTGTTCGGATACTACGAGGGCTTTCGCAATCGGCAAGGCAAAACGCAACGTACTACTGTCCCTTCCGTGGCCGAACGGCAGGGTGATTTTTCGGCAATGTGTCCGAACGCTGACCCGGAAAGCGGGATATGCCCCGATTTTCATCCAGAGAACAATGACCCCGGACATCAGCTGGTCAATTTCTTCACAGGCGAGGTCTATCGTTTCAACCAGCTCCCGGAAGGCGAATTCTCTCAACTCTCGAAAAATCTCCTGAGCTTCTTCCCCCAACCGAACGACGGGATCAATACCTTCACTTCTACCCAAACGTTGCGGCAGGACGAAAACCAGTTCGGTATTCGGCTGGACCATTACCTCTCGCCCAAAGATAGCCTGAATTTTCGCTATCTGTTCAGCGATGGCACGCGCTTCGATCCGCTATCGACTGCCGGAGCCAGCGTCCCCGGTTTCCCGGTGGGAGAGAATCATCGCGCGCAGAATTTCGTTGCGCAGGAAACCCATACTTTCTCTCCGTCGATGATCGGAGTGTTTCGGTTTTCCTTCCTGCGAAACAAGTTCCTCTTCGACGAACACATCAACCACACCACACCGGGAAGTCTCGGCTTCCAATACGATCCCAGTCTGGAGGCAGCCGTCGGCCCACCATTCATTCAAGTGAACGGCTACACCACGGTGGGCGACCCCATCACGGGACCGCGCAACACCTATCAGAATTCCTTTGACTACACGGGCGCGCTTACTTGGATTCGCGGGCGGCACGAACTGAAATTCGGTGGCGGATATCAGCGCACTCAGATCAATGTGCTGCAAGGAATCGCCACCAACGGATTCTTCGTGTTTGCCGGCTTCCCTGTCACTAATCCGTTCGCTAGCTTTCTATTTGGGCAGCCCGTTTTTTTCCTTCAGGGTCGCGGCGACTTCTCGCGGGGCATTCGCGGCAACGCAATCCATGCCTATGCCCAGGATACATATCGCGTCTCGTCGCGCCTGACTCTCAACCTCGGGTTGCGCTACGAACTGCCGTTCCCGTACACCGAAATCAAGAATCGGCAGAGCCTCTGGGTTCCGGGAGCGCAGTCGAAAGTAATGCCCAACGCGCCAGCAGGTCTCCTTTATCCCGGCGATCCTGGAGTGCCGGCTGGACTGATTCCAACTTTCAAAAAAGGATTTGCTCCCCGCGTCGGCATTGCCTGGGACCCCACGGGCGCTTCGAAGTGGCTCGTGACCAGTTCCTATGGGATCTTTTACGAACCCTACTACACCGGACAGGGTGGCCCATTACAGTCTCCGATCAGCGCTCCGCCCTACCTGCAAACCGCGCAGCTTAGTATCCCGAATTTTTCAGATCCATTCGCTCCCAACGGACCTCCGCCGCCTGGCACATTCGTAACTCCCATGACGAACTTGACCCTGGCTCCCAACCTGCCTCTGCCATATGCGCAGGATTGGGATCTGAACATCCAGCGATCATTCGGTAACGACCTCCTGTTCGAGATCGGATATGTCGGAACGAAGGGAACGAAGCTGCCACGCTTCGTCGAAGGCAATCCCACACAGTTCATTTCGGGCCAGTCCACAGCGGACAACGTGGATCAGCGCCGGATTCATTCCGGTTGCGGGCTCGGCGACCCGGAGAGCGCCTGTGTCTACGCTTCTACCGGCCTCATCACTGGCAACACAAATTCCTCGTACAACGCGCTGGAAGCGAGCGCGCGTAAGCGTTTCAGCCACGGTGTGTCGTTCCTGGCTTCTTACACATACTCGAAGTCAATTGACTACGTTTCGTCTTTCAACATGACTGGATCCGCGGCACTACCCGTCGCAGGCGAGAACGATCTCGCGCAAAACCCGTTCGATCTGGCGGCGGAGCGTGGCCGCTCGCTCTTCGACGCCCGTCACCGCGTTGTGCTCAGCTATCAATGGGCCCTACCGTTCTGGCAGCAGCCGCATAACTGGTATCAGCACGCATTCGGCAACTGGCAGATCAACGGCATTGCCACCGCCATGTCGGGGACGCCGTTCACGGTATTCGACTCCAACGATTATTCGCTGCAGGGCGGAGCGCCGGAGATCTCGGGCTTCCAATCCAATCGCCCGAACCTCGTCGGCAATCCGAATTCCGGCCCGAAGTCTGTCGACGAGTGGTTCAACAAAGCCGCGTTCCAACAAATAAAAGAGCCTGGAACCTTCGGGACTGCTGGCCGTAACATCGTGCAGGGCCCCGGCTACGCCAATTGGGATTTTTCAGCGCTGAAGAATTTCAAGATCGCGGAGTCGAAGCAATTCCAGTTCCGCGCGGAATTCTTCAACGTGCTCAACCACACGAATTTCCGGTTACCCGACGGCGATATCAACTCGCCAAACTTCGGACACATTCCGGCGGCACTCAATCCACGGTTGATTCAGCTGGCCCTTAAGTTTCTTTACTGAGAGCGGCAGGCGCTTTCCTTCGTAAGGCGACGTAGGCGAGCGCCAGCGCCGCGAGTCCGGCGGTGCTATCCAGAAGCACGTCCCAGGGCGTGCCCGTCCGCGAAGGGATGTAACTCTGGTGCCATTCATCCATGGTTGCGACCAGAGCCGTTCCCAGCCAGGCGAACACCGGCAGCAGTTTGATCCACTCGGGGCGATTCGCAAACGTCATCCACAAACCGCGCAAGAGCAAGAGCCCGAGTACAGCATATCCCACCACGTGCCCTGCCTTGCGCAGGTAGTGGTGCCAATACACAAAGTCGTCAAAGTTTATGTTGCCGAAGATTCGCGTGAGCAGGCCGTACAATACTCGACCGGTATTTTGGGCTGACAGGTAATCGGTGGACTCAAACGTGATCAGGCCGATCCAGACAACGGCAGGCCACCACGCACGCACAAGATTGGGACGGGCACTCGTCAAAAGGCTTCGCTATTCCAGCGCGTAATTGGGAGCTTCGCGCGTAATGATGACGTCATGCACGTGGCTTTCGCGCAGGCCGGCGGAACTGATGCGCACAAAGCGCGCTTTCTGTTGCAGATCAGGGATCCCGGGAGTACCGCAGTAGCCCATTCCCGATTTCAAACCGCCGACCATCTGGGTCACGATCATCGCCACCGACCCGCGATACGGTACCCGGCCCTCGATCCCTTCCGGAACCAGCTTTGAAAGGCGGTTGGATTCTTCTCCGATCACCGGCGACGCGACCGAAGAGTCGCCATCGGAGTTCTGGAAATAACGTTCGCTCGAACCCGCCGCCATTGCAGCCAGCGATCCCATGCCGCGGTAAGACTTGAATGTCCGTCCCTGATAAAGAATCAGTTCGCCCGGACTCTCGTCCGTTCCGGCAAACATGGAACCGATCATTACGGCGGAAGCACCCGCGGCCAGCGCCTTCGTGATATCGCCCGAATACTTGATTCCGCCATCTGCAATCACCGGAACACCTGCATCGCGCGTGGCGCGCGCCGCTTCTGCGATCGCCGTAATCTGCGGCACTCCTACGCCGGTGACGACACGGGTCGTACAGATTGAGCCTGGCCCAATCCCCACCTTGACCCCGTCCACACCAGCGCGAACCAGCTCGCAGGCGCCGTCAAAGGTCGCTATGTTGCCGGCAATCAGTTCCACCTCGGGGAGCCGAGCCTTGACCTTCTTGACGGCCTCGACGACCAGCATGGAGTGTCCGTGCGCGCTGTCAATCGCGAACACATCAACCTTCGCGTTGGCCAGTTCCTGCGCGCGCTCCAGGAAATCGCCGGTAGCGCCGATGGCCGCACCCACGCGTAGTCGCCCCTGCTGATCCTTGGCAGCACCGGGATACTTCAGTTTTTTCTGGATGTCTTTGACCGTAATCAAACCCTTCAGGTTGTACTTGTCATCCACCACCAGCAGCTTTTCGACTCGGTGTTCGTGCAGAATCTCCTCGGCCTGTTCTAGCGTCGTGCCGACCGGGACAGTGATCAGATTGTCCTTGGTCATTACCTTGCTGATGGGGATGTCGAAACGCGTTTCGAAACGTAGATCGCGATTGGTAAGGATGCCCACCAACTTGCCATCTTTTTGCGTGATCGGCACCCCTGAAATCTTGTACTTCTTCATCACGTCGAGCGCGTCGGACACCTTCGCATCGGGGGACATGGTAACCGGATCGACGATCATTCCACTCTCTGACCGCTTTACCTTATCGACTTCATTCGCCTGCTGGTCGATGGTCAGATTGCGATGAATAATCCCTAGTCCTCCCTGCTGGGCCATGGCAATCGCCATATGCGATTCGGTAACCGTGTCCATTGCGGCGCTGATGATCGGAATGTTGAGCCGGATGTTGCGGGAAAGCTGAGTCTGGGTATTCGTCTGCGCCGGCACAACTTCGGAGCGCGCCGGCAAGAGTAAAACGTCGTCGAATGTAAGGGCTTC
>WNFR01031286.1_pt1 | contig 11018 bp, 13 predicted proteins | sample 5400221 | NCBI WGS metagenome assembly WNFR01 (sample SAMN13153357, study PRJNA577476) | soil metagenome | isolation source: 40 cm soil under Madrone tree | place: USA:California | collected 2016-06-14 | reverse complement strand
CACTAAATAAAAGCCATTGTGATAACAAATTTTCCGAAGATGTATCTTGTTGCAAGAGAATTTGTTGAGAAGGTAAATGAACTAAAAATCCACTTGCATAAAATTTTTTATGCATTATAGCTAGTATACTACAAATGAAGATGAAATGTAAAGATTACAAGGTAAGAAGATCCAATGTCGCTGCGGCAAACCAATCTTGTTAGTGGCAGCTTTGCTGTCCAGTGGCATCCAGTAGAAAAAGGATTTTATAGACTGAGAACTTATTGATCAGTTTTCATCGTCGCTTTAACAACTTCTGCCAAAGCTTTGATGAAAAGTGGGGAAGTATTAAGTGATTCAGTGCGAGCAAATTCAATTCCTTCTTCCTCCGCCTGTTCTCGTGCGCCGATACCGACATCGTAGAGAATTTCTAGATGATCTGCGAGAAATTGTACCGGTGCAATAAGAACATGCGTTTGTCCTTTTTTCTTTAATTCCGGCATAATGTCAGCAAAATCCGGCTTCAGCCATTCTTCGGGTGTATGCCCGGCACTTTGATAGCAAAAAAGCCATCGTTTTTTAGGAAGACCGGCAAGTTTTGCTATTTCGGCTGCGGTTTCTTTCAAATCGTTAATATAATCTGGCTCTCTTTCAATAACTCGTTTTGGCATACTATGTGCCGAAAAAAGTACGGAAATCTATTTCCGGAGGGAATGTATCAAGAGCTTGCTGCACTCGCTGTGCCATTGCCTGTAAAAAAAACGATTGGAGATGCCAATCTGTGGCTGTTTTGAATATGAGAGGTTTTTTCGTAAGTTTCGATACTGCGGCTTCCAATTCCCGTACATACCCGCTCATAATTATCGGTGAATATTGTGGAGACATAATAATACCTACAATAGCATCCGAATCTTCGGCTTTTTCTTTAATTATTTCCTCAAGAAAGGGATGAGAAAATCGCATACCTGCTGCTACGCGAAATGTAGCTCCGGTTTTTTGATTATTTAATTCTTCTTCCAATGCTGCCGCTTGATGTTGTGTAATTTTGACAAGTGGTGATCCACCGATGAGCTTATATCTTCTTTGAAACTCTTTGATTGTTTCTGGACTTGCCTCTTTGCCTCTATAGACATTTTTCAAATATTGCGGTATTTCAGCAAGCGTTTTTGGTGATCCATAAGTCATCAGAATTACAAAGACATTTGAAGGAGTTTTCTTTGGCATAGTTATTTTTTATTTTGTAACCACTGAGCAACCTGAGGAGCAAAATAGCTGATAATAATATCCGCACCTGCGCGTTTTATTCCCGTCAGAACTTCCATCACGATTCGTTCTTCGTCAATCCAGCCATTATTTGCAGCTGCTTTTATCATAGAATATTCTCCACTTACATTGTATGCTGCAAGCGGCAGATTAAACGTTTCCTTAACTCGATAAATAACATCCAAGTAAGGCATTGCAGGTTTGACCATAATGATATCTGCTCCTTCTTCGATATCCAATGCAATTTCTCTAAGGGCTTCCAGGACATTTCTGGGATCCATTTGATAACTTCGTCTATCGCCAAATTGAGGAGCTGATTGTGCCGCTTCTCGAAAAGGTCCATAAAATCCTGATGCATATTTTGCCGAATACGCCATAATTGGGGTCTCTGTAAAACCATTTTTATCAAGCGTTCTACGAATATCTCCCACTCTTCCATCCATCATATCGGAGGGTGCAACCATATCCGCACCTGCTTGCACATGAGAAAGCGACATTGCTGAAAGAAGTTTGAGCGTTGGATCATTTTGCACAAATTTGTTTTGGATAACGCCGCAATGTCCATGATCTGTGTATTCGCAAAGACAGACGTCGGTAATAACAAGCAAGTCGGGAACTGTTTTTTTAATATTTTTAATTGCTTTTTGAATGACACCTGTTTTGGCATATGCAAGGGAGCCAACATCGTCTTTTTTTTTCGGTATGCCAAAGAGGAGCACTGCCGGAATTCCAAGCTTATATGCTCTTTCCGCTTCTTTGGCGACAGTTTCTATTGTCCATTGGTTAATTCCCGGCATTGCAGAAATTTCTTTGGGTTTTGTAATTTCTTCAGAAATAAAGAGCGGATAGATGAATGAATCAATGGAGATAACTGTTTCAGCTATCAGATTACGAAAGAGTTGAGTTTGCCGTAATCGGCGAAGACGAGTGATTGGAAAGCTGGACATATCAGTTATATTAGCGTGTTATACTCTCCATTGCAACTGCATCTTTCCTTTTATTGCGCTATTTTGTAAGATAGGAAACATTAGATGAATAGAGATCATATTATTATCGGGACTAGGGGAAGCCAACTTTCACTTGTCCAAACAGGGTTGATAAAAAAAAAGTTACAAATACTTTTTCCTCAAAAACACATTGAAACAAAAATCATTAAAACAACGGGAGATAAAAATATGAAACCCATACCATTGGACACTATTGGCAAAGGGTGGTTCACCAAAGAACTTGATAAAGCGTTAATTGACGAAACCATCGATATTGCAGTGCATAGTTTGAAGGACTTACCTGAAGAATTGCCGGAAAGTTTAATTATTACCGCAATTCCACAGCGTGAAGACGCACGTGAGGCTTTTGTTTCAAATAAAAATATAAAGTTTGAAAAACTGAAAAAAGGTGCAATTATTGGGACTGATAGTACCCGTCGTAAATCGCAAATTTTACATAAAAGACCCGATCTGATTGTTACGAGTATCCGGGGAAATGTGAATACACGTTTGGAAAAACTTGCTAAAGGAGATTATGATGGAATTTTTTTGGCCGTTGCAGGTTTAAAACGGCTCGGTTTTGAAGACCGAATTACGCAAAGTTTTGCGGTGACTGATATTATTCCATCGCCTGGACAAGGAGCACTCGCAATTGTTATTAAAAAAAATAATAATTCTCTGTTTAAAACTTTACAAAATTTAAACCACCAAGAGACTGTTACCGCAGTTCTTGCTGAGCGGGCATTTTCTCTGGCGCTTGGCGGAGGATGTAAAACGCCGATTGGGGCCTATGCAGAAATTGATGGTTCACAAATTATTTTACATGGGGTTGTCGGATCGCTGGATGGTAAAGAGGTTATCAAAAATTCGTTACAGGGAAATAGTGCCTCTCCTGAAAAACTAGGAAAAAAGTTGGCAAAGACATTTCTTAAAAAAGGTTATTCAGGATTTGAGAAATCGCGTTTTGTAATCATCACACGACCGGAAAATGCAAGTGTCAGTATGCAAAAACAAATTGAAGCACTCGGATTATTGACATATTTCTATCCAAGTATTTCAATTGCAAAAAGCAAATTAACAAAAAAATCACATACAATTCTTTCCGCTATTGATTCTTTTGATTGGTTAGTTTTTACCAGCCAAAATGGTGTTCGTTTTTTTGTTACGGCACTTGATGAATTAGGAATTCCCTTAATGAGACTTAAAAACAAAAAAATTGCAGTAGTTGGAAAAAAGACTGCCGAAGCAGTAAGGAAATATCATTTAAAAGTTGATTTTATTCCTTCAAAATTTACAACAGATGCACTCGCCAATGAGTTGCAAAATATGGAAGGTAAAAAAATTCTTATGGCGCGGGCAAACCTTGCAACTCCACAACTTAGCAAAAGGTTAGAAGAAAAGGGTGCAATAATCACCGATATACCAATCTATAGAACTTCATTTATAGAAAATAATAACCCGGAGTTTGAAAGTCTTTTAAAAAATCAGCAAATATATTGCGTAACTTTTACGAGTCCGTCAACGGTTAAAGGATTTATCAATAACATACAAACCTCACATTTAAAAAATGAAGTTTTTTCTCTCCCTGCTTTATCCATCGGTCCAGTTACAACAAAAGCTCTTGAAAAGTACGGTTTTCAAAACATTTATACTGCAGATATATTTACTATCAATGGCATGATCGCTAAATTAAAGGAAAATATATTATAATAATACAATGATTTGTCACAATTATGTTTCTTTTACAATTCGCTCTTCGTTTTATTCGTTGCCGCAGTCCAAGAAAATAAGTTACAAAAAAGCATTTCTAAAGGAGTTACAAAAAGAAAAAAAAGTTATCACCTATACGTATGCAACTCTTGGATTGAAAACAAATACTACTTTCCTTCTCTGGTTGCAAGCAGATTCAGTTGAAGAAATTCAACAGTATCTCAATAAACTAATGCATACTGAAATGGGAAATTTTTTAAAGATCACCTATACATTGCTTGGTATGACTCGCCAGACGCAGTATTCATCCGCAACGTCCAAACAGCTTGATACTAGCAGAAAAGGTGGAAAATATTTAATTATTTATCCGTTTACCAAAACCAATGAATGGTACAAACTTACTTTTGAAAAAAGAAAAGAACTTATGAAAGGACATATTAGTGTGGGAAGAAATTATCCACAAATCACACAACTGTTACTTTACTCTTATGGTATAGATGATCAGGAATTTATTGTTTCTTATGAAACTGATGATCTTGCGGATTTTCAAAGGCTCGTTATAGAACTCCGTTCAGACAAAGTGAGAGCGTATACTTTGAAAGACACACCGATTTTTACTTGTATTTATAAAACAACGGAAGAACTGATAGAATTTATATGAATACAACTTTTTTAGACGCCTGTAATTCAAAAACAACAACATATACTCCCGTGTGGTATATGCGTCAAGCAGGTAGATATCTTCCCGAATATAAAAAACTTAAAGGTTCAAGAAATATTTTGGATATTGTTCGCATTCCCGAATTAGCGGCACAGATTTCTCTGCAACCGGTGGATATTTTGCATGTTGATGCGGCAGTTATGTATGCTGACATTATGATTCCACTACTTGGCATTGGAATCGATTTGGAAATCATTGAAAGTATAGGACCTGTTATCAATAAGCCTCTTCAAAGTTTGGCAGATGTAAAAAAACTCCGCGCTTTAGAACCTGAACAAGATATTCCTTATCTTCTCCAAACAATTGCAATTCTGAGAAAAGATCTGAAAGTGCCGCTCATTGGTTTTTCTGCAGCGCCTTTTACTCTTGCGAGTTATTTAATTGAAGGAAAACCTTCGAGAGATTTTATCAAAACAAAATCATTTATGTACGCACAACCTGACGCATGGAAATTACTTTTGGAGAAATTAAGCGACTTAATTATTGTATATCTTATATCTCAAATAAATGCAGGTGCGCAGGCAATCCAACTTTTTGATAGTTGGGTGGGTTGTCTAAGCGTTGAAGATTATGTAAAGTTTGTATTACCATATAGCAAAAAGATTTTTAAAAGTTTAAATTCGTCATTGCGAGAAGGAACGACGAAGCAATCTCAAAAAAGAAAGATTTCCGCGCCATCTGTGATTGTTCGCAATGACGTACCGCTTATCCATTTTGGAACTAATACTGCTGGGATGCTCGAAGCGTTTTCTTCAGTTGACTGTGATGTAGTAAGCATTGATTGGAGAATACCTCTTGCCAAAGCATGGAAAGAAATTGGCTATGATAAAGCAATCCAAGGGAATTTGGACCCGGCAATACTGATGAGTGATTTTTCATCAATTAAAAAAAGAGTTGATGAATTGTTTGCATCCCTACCGAAAAGAGAAGGATATATCTTTAATTTAGGCCATGGTGTATTGCCGACAACACCTATTGAAAATATTAAAAAATTGACAGAATACGTGCAGAATAAAAAATAACTTTTACCTATGTTCATGGTTGTCAAAAATTCGAATACGCCGATAAAGAAAAGTGTTATGAAGTTATCAATAAATGGACAAGAGATACAATTGCAAAAAGGAGATGCGTGTTTTGTAGAAAAGGGAATGATATTTGAATTGGCAGGAACTTTTATCGTAATAATTGTCAGTCAACCGCCACTTCATTTGCTATAATACCAATAAGTGAGCAGAACAAAATATATTTATCTTGCAAAAGTATTACTTATTTTTATCATTTATTTTGCAACAGCAAAATTTGGTTTAAGTCTTCAAGCGGTTAGCCGATTCGCAACTCTTGTTTGGATACCAACAGGATTTTCGTTTTCGATATTGTTTCTCTTTGGATATCGCTATTGGCCAGCGATTGCAGTTGGCGCATTTTTTGTAAATTTATTTAACGGTGCAAAGACGTACTAATTCTATTATTGATTGCTGCTCCAATCTCTTCTGCAGTAAGTGCTACAATTGGAGTAACAAGTTTGCTGGCAGGTCATATTATTGATCCAACAGTTTATACAACTACTTGGATGCCATGGTGGATAGGTGATCTGATTAGTGACCTTATTGTGGCACCGTTTTTTTTGTTCTGGTTGCAAAAGCATTCATTTACGATAAAGCCTCTTCGGATTTTGGAATTAATAGGATTACTGTTTTTGGTGTTTGCTGTCGGTTTTTTTGTTTTTTTAGGAGTTGGAGGAGTTACTACGACCAATTTCCCTATGAGATATTTGGTCTACCCGTTAATTATTTGGGTAGCTCTTCGTTTTGGTCAAAGAGAAACTGCAACAATAATGCTAATCTATTCAGTATTGGCAATATGGGCAACGATGCTCGGATTTGGTCCTTACGCTTACAGAAGTATTAGTGATAATTTGCTCTTTTTACAATTTTTTATGATCATTACTTCTGTTACGTCATTGATTTTATCGGTTGCCATTTCTGAAAAAAGAGAAATTGAAGAACGCAAAGATGATTTTATTTCCATGGCAAGTCATGAGTTACGAACCCCAGTTACCAGTCTTAAAATATATTCTCAAATTGTCAACAAAAAAATTACTGAAAAAAAATATACCGCTGCTCGAAAATATCTTGGCAAATTAGATGATCAGACTTACAAACTTACTTCATTGATAATCGATCTATTGGATGTTTCACGAATTCAATCAGGGAATTTGAAAATTAAGCAAGAACCTTTTAATATTAATCAACTCGTTACTGATACTATTGAAGTGCTACAAAAAACTACAAATGACCACTCACTCATTGTGAGAGGTAACATTAAAAAAGAAGTATGGGGAGATAGAGAGAGAGTTTATCAAGTACTGGTAAATTTATTAGCAAATGCGATTAAATATTCTCCTGATGGCGGGAAAATTGATATTCTGTGTAAAGATTTAGGTTACATGATACAGATTAGCATTAGAGACAAAGGTGTGGGGATTGATAAAACGCAGTTGCGGCGAATTTTTGAAAGACTTTATCGGATCTCTGAAGATCGTGATGGTAGAGTATTTCCAGGATTGGGGATTGGACTATTTGTCTGTGCAGAGATTGTAAGAATGCACAAAGGAAAAATTTGGGCTGAAAGAAATAAATCTAAAGGTTCAACATTTCATTTCACGTTGCCAATTTCAAGCGATACAGGTTTAAGAAGAAAAAGAATTTTATCAAACTGATCTGCTATAATCTTGTTATATAAAGGTAATTTCTATGCATAAATCTTCAGAATATTTTCTTTTATTTCTTCTCATTATCTTCATTTTTGGAGCATATCTTGTACTTCATAAACAACAACTGACAACAAATTCCGCTTTATCATCTACAACTTCACAAGTCTTATCTGCGGAAGATCAAAATGCACAATGTCACGCGCAATCTGTTAATCAATCAGATCCGCAAGCGGATTTACCGGATCCCAACTGTACACCGGGCGTCATAAATCCTGATGTTACACAAGATAATATTGACTCAACCATTTGCCATTCCGGTTTTACCAAAACGATTAGACCACCTGTTAGTTATACAAATCGTTTGAAACGGGAACAGATACAGGAGTACGGATTTTTTGATACAAGTACTAGAGATTTTGAAGAAGACCATTTTATTTCGCTTGAATTGGGAGGAAGCCCTGATGATCCCAAAAATCTCTGGCCTGAGCCACATGGTTCTCCCAATGAAAAAGATTTAGTAGAGAATTATCTGAATCAACAGATTTGTGATCACAAAATGACACTTGATGAAGCGCAGAAAGAAATAACAACGAATTGGTATGCAATTTACAAAAGCATCAGCCAATAAGTGAGTGCCCTCTGCTATACTTTCGTAATAAATTACCTTTTTTTACGGCTTTATCTATGGAAGAAAAAAAATTTAATACCGTGTATAAAGAATTTGCAGGCAGTGTCTTTCGATACATTTATTTTAAAGTTTCGGATTATGATGTAGCAGCTGATTTAACAGCTGATACCTTTACCAGATTTTGGAAAGTATCGGTGAGGGAACCCATTGATAATGCGAAAGCATTTCTTTTTTCGATTGCCAACGGAATAATAATTGATTATTATCGTAAAAAGAAAAAACAAAAAAAAGTTTCTTTGGATGTTATTGATGAATGGCTTTTGGGAGTTATTGATAAAAATGAAGATGTGCTGTCGAACAAGCAAGAGATAACCTATATCTTTTTAAAACTAAAAAAATTAAAAAAAACATATCAAGATATTTTATTACTTTATTATGTTGAAGAATTAAAAATTGAAGAGATAAGTTTGGTTCTTCATAAAACCGAGAATAATACCAGAGTTATATTACATAGAGCGCTGCAAGCTTTGAAACAAATATTATGAAAGAAAAACAAGTTATCGACAAATTACAATTATTACAATCAGTTCAACCGGATACACAAGCATTGCAGTTGATACAAGAAAGAGTTTGTTCTCAAATTTTTCCTAAAAAACATTTCACCTTTCGAAATTGGTTGGCCGTTACTCCGATAAATCCATTAGTAGCTGTTGCGACAGTTGTACTTATTCTGTTAGTTGTAATAGGTTTCTTCCCCCAAATTTATGTAAAAGCTTTTGTCACGACAAGAATTGCATTCGCACCAAGCCAATATGAAAAAGCAAAAATTGCTTTTGCCTATGCGGATGAACAGTTTTATTCACTGAAAAAGAATTCATTTACTAATAGCAATGTAAAGTCTTTTTCCGGTTCACTTACACTTGCCAATAATGAAATGATAAGACTAAAATTAAAGGGAGAAAAAGGGAAATATACAAAGGAGCAATGTCTGAATTTATATTCGGCGTATCATTCCTCTTTAGAAATAATGAAGAAAGAAGTAGATTCAAAGTTTGACTCATCTAAAGACAAACCTCTCTTGCTTGCAGAAATTAAGCAGTATAATGAACAATCAGAAAAAAAATTACGTAAATATAAAGAGTAACTGTAAGAATTAATTAAAACTTACGGTTCTGTTTATATAATAAATTTTATAACGGAAGGAGGTGACATATGGGAAAATATTTACTTATAGCACTAATCATTATTATTCTTGCTGGCGGAGGTTACTTTCTTATGAAGGGACAAAGTAAGACGCAACAGCAAACAACACAGAACGCGCCAAGTATGCAAAGTTCGCAGCAAAGCTCACAACCGACAGCTATGAAGTCGCAGCCAAGTACTGCAACAGCAAGTGGGAACGCAGTAAGTTATACTGGAAACGGTTTCGAGCCACATTCTATTACTATTAAAAAGGGACAAACCGTAACGTGGACAAATAAAGACAGTGATGAATTGTGGGTTGCATCAAATCCGCATCCGACACATACGGATTATCCTGGATTTGATGAGTTAAAGAGTATTCCAACAGGACAAACATACTCTTTTACCTTTACCAAAGTTGGGAATTGGGGCTATCATAACCATCTTAATCCAAGTCAACAAGGAGTGGTTGTCGTTACAGAATAACATTCTTGACTGGAAGTTAGGTATCGATAGATATCTAACTTTGAATTAAGAAAATCGCTAAGAAAGATTCCTTGCTATTCTTAGTAAGATTTGAAATACTGATTGCAATGAGCCAAAAGCAACTAGCTTCTTTCCTTCTTCGCTGCGCGATTGCGAGTGTGTTTGTTTATGCCGCAGTTGCGTCTTTTCTTACGCCGGATAATTGGATTGGCTTTTTTCCCATTTTTTTAAGGCATCTTTTCCTGCAGAATATTTTACTTGGCGGATTTTCAGTTTATGAGCTGGTATTGGCACTGTGGTTATTGTCCGGCAAGTATACATTTTTTGCAGCAATCTTTTCTGCTTTGACACTTTCTGGAGTTGTTATTTTTAATCTTGATCAATTGGACATTGTCTTTCGTGACTTTGCGATAATCCTCGCTGCTGCTTCTCTTGCAGTTTTTACTTACAAAAAATAAATTTAATACTCACTTTTGCTACAATAGAAACTATGAAAGCAGTACTCTTATTTATTTTATTTTTTCTTATTGGGCTTACAGTTGTATTGGGATATCGGTATTGGAATCAACCGCAAAATATTTTCAGCAATGCTAAGCCAGATCTTACAACAAAATTTTCATTAGAAAAAGCGCCGAGTGAATCGCTGCAGGGGAACATTGCTACAATATCGGGTACAGTTACCTGGCTTTCCCGAACTGCCGCAAAACCGATAAAGCTCACATCTCTCAGAACAATTCAACAAGGAGAAGATCTTACAACCGGATCGAATGGGATAGCAGTCATCAGAATAAAAAATGATTCATCTTTATTTTTATTTCCAAATACGCATGTTAGTATCATTCAACTGCTGCCGCAGAATTTTGTTTTTGTCCAAAATAAAGGAGCAGTCCGTTATGAAAATACAATTCAAGTGCCAATTAGTATCAGGAGCTTTGATCTGGTAACAATTATAAATAAAGGTATAGTTATGCTTTCTGTTGATCCTAAGAAACTAACTGCTACTGTTTCGGTTGAGAAAGGAATTGTTAATGAAGGGTATGAGGATTTACAAAATACGAGTAATGTTGTGACAGCAAATGCAGGTCAGACATTTCTTTATGATGAGACAAATAAAGTTGGAACTATACAGTAAGTTAAAATTTTTAATTTCTAATTTGTTTATAATTAGCTAATGGTGAAAGGATTGTGTCCCCCTCATATCCTAATGCCCAAAGCGCTACGCCGCTCAGGTGCTCCTTGTTGGCAAAAGCAATTTTAGCGTTCACTGAATTTTTATCAGGAACTGAAATTTGGTGATAGGTTCCGCTCGTTTGATCTTGATAAACAATAAATTCTTCTTGCGATTTATTA
>WNFR01026968.1_pt1 | contig 11020 bp, 11 predicted proteins | sample 5400221 | NCBI WGS metagenome assembly WNFR01 (sample SAMN13153357, study PRJNA577476) | soil metagenome | isolation source: 40 cm soil under Madrone tree | place: USA:California | collected 2016-06-14 | reverse complement strand
TCCCCGACGGCGAGAAATGGCTCTGGACCCCCGCCCAGCCTGACCGCGCGGCCAAACGCCAGATGATCGCTTTGCACCACCTCCCCGACCTGCTCAAACGCGTGTCTGAGATCGAGAAAAAGCTCGGAATCCACAGCGCGGATGCCACCCCGCCCGGTGGGGAGGGGTGACTCTTTTGGTTGGACTGGGGGCGCCGGATTCGGATGGCAATTTCTTAAGTGTGACCAGGCGAGCCTACGCGTGACTGCCCGCATGGGGTGGGCGCGTTCCTGGCTTTTGGTTGGATGCGGCGAGGCCGCGACCCTTGGAGTTGGCGCCGTGCAGTTCATGGCGCGTTTCATGGAGTTGATGCGGGTTGAGGGGTGGGGGCTGAGGGTTGAGCGGCTGGAGTGCGGCTGGGCATCATGAACAAGCGGTCCATCCTCCTGGCCCAAGCGGCGCATTCGTTGTCGGTGAGGTCGCGGTCGGGGTCGAGTTCTTTGAATTCGCGGGCTTTTTCTTTAGCGCAGAGGTCGGTGTATTTTTTGAAGGAGAGAGCGGCGCGGTTCAGGCGCGAGAGGGCGTTGACGAGGCGGGCGAATTTGTCGGAGGTGTCCGGGGAGTCGGGCGTATCGAGAACGGCGTTGAAGCGCATGAGTTGATCGAACATTTGAGCGGCGGCGAAGCGGAGGCCGGCTTCGTGGAGGCCGCTGGTTTCGGGGGCGGAGAGGATGTCGGTGGAGAAGCTGGACTTGGAGGCCAATCGGTCGAGCCATTCCTGCTGGAGGAGCCAATCCTGATAGCCGCGCTTTTTCCATTCGCCGATGTTGTCGGGCTTAATGTCCTGCCCATGCTCACCGAGCTTAAGGATGATTTCGGGATAGGAAGGCCGTCGAGGAGCATCTGATTGACCTGGTCGCGAATGGGTTTGGGCAGTCGGGCCACTTTGCCGTTGCCACGGTGCTGGAATTGGAGAAGCCCTTCGGCGGGGGGTGGCCGGTGGGTCATTTGAAGTCGCAAGATTGAGAATTTCCGGTTATGGGTTCATGGGAAAGAGGGGGAGTTAAAAAATAAAGTCCCGCTTACTCCCGGTTAGTCCCGGTAAGGGGGAAGGGCGAGGGGCGATCCGCCTTTCGTCCGACTCTGGCGCGACCAGAACGTGGAAGGTGGACGCGCCCTGCGCCCATGATGGCAAATGGGCAATGGCAAATGGCCAAGCGCGGACGCGTGCTGGAATGGGCGAACAAACTGTGATGACAGAGTTTTGGTTGAGGAGATTTTGTTTTTCATGTTTTTCGGCGTTTTTTTGATTTATTGGTTTTAGCGTAACAAGGGGGGTCAGAGATCCGACGTCGTAGGGGGTAAGAAATCCGAAAAAAGTTATGGAGGCTTAAGGCGCTGGGAATCAGTAGGTTATGGATGGAAGGAGGTGTCCTCGCTGTTTTTGGTGGATGGAAAGCTTCTACAAAACTCCAAATGCGAAGTTCCAAGCCCCAGAGAAGCACCAAGGTCCAAGGCTCGACCGTGACGACATATCCGTCAAGCGGAATGGAAGCTGCCCGAACCCCGCCAGGATTTGGAGCGGGGTAATCCTGTGCCGCTTTCTGCGGACGCGAGCGTGGACACATCTCGCTTCGGCTTTAGCCGAGAGCACGGAGAAAGCGGACGAAGGCGTAGGCGAGGAAGGCGGTGACGGGGATGGTCAAAATCCAGGCCCAAACCATGCGTTCGACGACAGACCATTTAATGGCGCTGAGGCGGCGGGCGGCGCCGACGCCCATGATGGCAGCGGAGATGTTGTGGGTGGTGGAGACGGGGATGCCGAGGTGGGTGGCGGCGAGGATGACGGTGGCGGAGCTGGTCTCGGCGGCAAAGCCGTTGATCGGATGGAGCTTCACCATTTTGTGGCCGAGGGTCCTGATAATGCGCCAACCGCCGACCGCCGTGCCGGCGCACATGGTGAGCGCGCAAACGACTTTGATCCAGAGGGCGATGCCTTCCTTGGCGGGATCAATGGGTGTGCGGAGGAAGGCGAGCCAGGCAGGCGCGTGGTCGAGGTGGCCGGCCTTGGTGGCCGCGAAGAGGGTGAGGGCGATGATGCCCATGGTTTTTTGGGCGTCGTTGGTGCCGTGCATGAAGCCCATCGCGCCGGCGCTGAACATTTGGGCGCGGCCAAAGAAGCGGTTGACCCGGAACGGACGGGCGTTGCGCAGCAGGACGTAGAGCAAGCCCATGACGAGGAAACCCAAGAGGAAACCGGCCAGCGGCGAGGTAACCATGGGCAGGATGACTTTCCAAAGCAAGCCTTTGCCTTGCACCCAATGCTGCGCGTCGGGTTGGGACCAGATGATGACGCGCCAGTTGTCGTCCGAGGCGGCCAGGGCCGAGCCGCAAAGGCCGCCGATGAGGGCGTGGCTGGAGCTGGAGGGCAAACCGAACCACCAGGTGAGGAGGTTCCAGATGATCGCGCCGAGCAGGGCGCAGATGATGATGTCGGAGGTCATGGAGACCAATTTGGAGTCCACTAGGCCGGAGGAGATGGTCTTGGCGACGGCGGTGCCCCACATTGCGCCGAGGAGGTTGGTGACGGCGGCGAGGAGGACGGCCTGGCGCGGGGTTAGGACCTTGGTGGAGACGACGGTGGCGATGGAGTTGGCGGTGTCATGGAAGCCATTGATGTACTCGAAGACAAGGGCGACGAGGATGACCGTGAGCAGAAGGGTCATGGAAGAAAAATTCCAAATTCCAAGCGCCCCCCTCCCCATGCGACGGGGAGAGAGAGAAGCCGCCCACCCCGGCCCTCTCCCCATCGGATGGGGAGGGGGAATCTTCCTGATTTGCAGGGTAAAGGCTGGGGCTGCACTCGGCCGCTCGCTCAGGAGTTTTTCAAAACGATATGCGAGATGACGTTGCCGGCGTCGCGGCAGCGGTCTATGACTTTTTCGAGCAGCTCGTAGAGGTCTTTGAGAGCAATGACCTGGATGGGCTGGTGTTTGCCGTTGAAGAGGTCTTTGTAGAGGGTCACCATGTGGCGGTCGGCTTCGCTTTCGAGGAATTGGAGTTTGTCGTTGAGGTCTTTTGTCTGTTCGAGATCCATGCCGTCGCGGAGGCTTTGGACCATTTGAAGGACGACCTCGGTGGCGCGTTCCAGAAGACTGATCTGGGTCGAGAAATCAACGCCCCGCACGTGCTGAGAAGCGACTCGGATCCGTTCGCTGAATTTGTCCGCTGTTTTGGGGATTTTGTAAAGGGCGGTGGAGAGGGACTCGATGTCTTCCCGTTCGAGGGCCGTGACGAAGGTGGTATAGACGGCGACGCTAATCTCTTCGGTAATCTTCTTGTCCTTGCGGCGGGAATCGGCGAACTCATCGAGCACGGTCGCCTGGTCAAAGCCCTGGCCGAGCTTGACGAGGGCCTGGACGCTGGCACGAGCCTCCAAGGCGCTGGCTTCGAGCAGGGAGAAGAATTTATCTTCTTTGCCGAGCAATTTCTGTAGCGAGAACATAGTGGGGTAGGTGTGGCAGATTGAGGCGGCGAGGGCAAGTGCTCAGTGGTCAGGCGCGGGTCGGAGCCGCGAGGAAGCAACCGGCAGTGGCGAGCAGCAGGCTAAGTGTTTTCATTTTAGCATTTGGGGATGGATTCGACGTGCCGGGTTGGATTGAGTTAGAAACGCCAGCCCAGGTCCACCTGCACCAGGTTGTAGTTGTTGATCGGGTTGAGAACCGGCAGATCGGGGTTGTTACCGCCCGTACCGAGATTGTTGTTGATGCGCTTGGCGTAACCGTAGCGGACGGCAGCGATGATGGAATCGGTGATGCTGTAGGCTAGAGCCGTATAGATGCCCTGCAAGTTGCCGCGCCCTTCAAAGAAGTCCGAGTCCAGCAGATTGACATCGGCAGCGTATTGTTCGACGTGCTGCCAATAAACGCGCGCTTCCCAAGTGTTCCTTTTTGAGGTCTGGAAAGAGACCAGACCGAGGTTGCCTACGCCAAGGCCCACTTGGTAAGCCTTTCTATCCTGGGTGTACGCGCGGGCTAAAGGGGCCACTCCGCTTTGGTTGGCGACGAAAGCCGCTTGTGCGCGGTTGTCGCCTTGAAAATTGTAGGCGAAATCACCGAACACCCGCGCGGGGAGCGAGCCGAGCTTGAAGTTGAACTCTGCGGGTGTTTCCAGCACTAGCAGATCGTTAATCCCGTTTTGGTTGTAGGCAGGAGAGGTATTGGGGTTCAGACCATTCTGCCCCTGGCCAGTAAACGGAAGGTTCAGACCGTTGTTCTGTCCGTTGCCCGTGTACGAGTACAAGACAGGGGCGAACTTGAAGGTCATGTCCTTGGGGAGCTTAACATTGGCGCCGACCTGCCAGGCCAGGATGAACGGCTCATTGGGGACGGTCTGGTTGCCGGCGTTCGCGTCCTGGTAAATGAACTGACCGAAATTGGCGAACAGATCCACCTTGGGGAGCGAGTACTTGAGATGCTCCGCCAACCCTTCCGGGTTGATGTCCGTGTCCCAAATCATCGGGGTAACGAAAAGCGGCATGGGCATCCTGCCGACGGTGAGGTCGAGCCAGTCAGTCGGTCGCCAGCCGAGATAGGCCTGGCCGATGTTGACGCCGTCGCTGTTTTTGGCCGAGGGCGTTGGGTTGGTGTCATCGCCGAAAGTCACCCAGGGAGAGCGGGGGTTGGAGGAGGTTTCGATGCGCAACCCGTAGTAAAAATCGTCAAAGAGATCTCCGCGCAGACCGATGCGAACCGCGTAGCGGAACCGCTCGCGTTCGTAAGTGCTGCCGGACTCGCCAGAACCGGGGACATTGTCCGCGGCGCGGTATTCGTAGCGGAACCGCACGTCCCCATACAACCCAATGCTCTTGATGGCATCGGATATCTTCCACTTCGATGCCGGGGGCGTGTTGGTTTGGGTAACATCGTTCTTGAGTTCCTGGGCTTCCTTCTCGGTCAGGATGCCTTTCTCGAGCAGCTTGTTGATTAGAGCGTCAGCGGATTGAGCGGGCAGGTTCGGCGCGAGACACGCGCAGGCGAAGATCGCTACGGCGATGGTTTTGATTCTTGCCACGACGCGAGCTTCAAACGCTCAGGTTACGGAACAAAGGCGTTTAGGTTACAATCTGGTTACACCGGCGAAGAGGCGTGATCCGGCCCGCGCCGAGCAGCTTTTGGAGTGAGAACATAGCGCGAAAGGTGTGGCACAGGGGAGAGAAAAGAGCACGCACAAAATGGTGACAAAATGGTGACGGGGCGGTTTGCGAGCAGGTTGGCGAAGGTGTTAAGTTAGGCTGGCTTATAGTGATGATTTGTGAATTTTGTGAATAATGTTCATAACTTTCTCTTGACAGCATCTCCCAAAACTGCGTAATTGCCCTTGTTTTGGCGTCTCTCATTCCATGCGGAGCCTTGGCGGAAAAATTCAGGCGGGAGTTGGACTTCGACATCACCTGGTGGCGGTTCAAGTATTTGAGCGACGCTGAGATTGGCTGGCAAGCGGCGCAAGCGGCAATGGAGGCTGATTTCATTGTGGTTTCTGTGCATCGCACCGAGGATCTGCCACTCGAAGTCAAGGCCTGGTTCGAGCGTTGGCTTTCCAATCGCCACATCTCTGAAGGAGCGCTCGTGGTTCTCCAGACGCCAGTCGAGGCGGCGAGCGTGGCCGGTGATTCCGATCCCTACCTTCGATTGGTGGCCTTGCGCGCAAACCTGGATTATCTCCCGCTCTCGGATGCCCAATTAGCCGGGGAGGGCGGCAGCAGAATTCCAGGGAGTTTGAGTGTGCCGGGAACTTTGGATTCCGAGCGCGGCGCCGGCCGCGAAAACGGTCACGCCGGGTGGGGGATTAACGATTAGCGGCCTTGCCCTCCTCCCACACCACCCGTCCGTCCACCATCGTCAGCACCACGCGCGTCTTATCTATCTCCGCCGGATCGGCCGCGTAAATGTCGCGGTCCAGCATCACCAGATCCGCCAGCTTTCCCGGCGTAATCGTCCCTTTGACCTTCTCCGCAAACTCCGCGTAGGCGGAGCCAATCGTGTAAGCGCGCACTGCCTCATCGAGCGTGATCTTCTGCTCGGGCACCCATCCTTGTGGATGTTTCCCGTCCAGCGTCTGCCGCGTCACCGCCGCCTTAATCCCTTCCAGTGGATTTAACGGAGCAACCGTCCAGTCGGAGCCGAAGGCCAGCACCGCCCCGGTGTCCAGCAGGGTACGGAAGGCATAGGTGCCCTTGGCGCGTTCCGGGCCGATGCGTTTTTCGCACCAGCGGCCATCATCGGCACAATGATATGGCTGCATGGAGGCAATTACCTTTTGCGCCCCGAATCGGGGGATCTCGTTCGTGCGCAAATGCTGGGCGTGCTCGATGCGGAACCTGCGATCGCGCTGGCCGTCCTTCGCGGCTGCCTGCTGGTAGATGTCCAGGATGCGCGTGTTCGCTTCGTCGCCGATGGCATGAATCATCACTTGCAGCCCGGCCTTGTCGGCGCCTTCGACGCGTTTGAGCATAATTCCCTCCGGTAACATCTGGCCGAACAGGAGGCCACGGGTGTTCGGCGCGTCGTTGTAAGGCTCGAAAAACAGCGCCGTGGTCGAGCCGAGGCTGCCATCGGCGAAACCCTTCAGGCCCCCGATGCGCAACATGTCGCTGCCGAAGGCCTTGCGCACCCCCGTCCTAGCCAGCACTTCCCACGACACAATCGAGCGGATGGCATAAATGCGCGTCTTCAGTTCGCCGCGCTCCAGCATGTATTGATACAGGCCAACGTCGTCGCCGGCGGACATGTCCGTGAGGCTGGTCACCCCCATTTTCGCCGCGTGCTCCGTGGCCGCACGCGCGGCGACATGGTTTTCATCGAAGGTCTTCGCCGGGATCGCGCCCTCCACCAGAGATTCCGCGCCGTCTTTCAGCACGCCGCTCGGCTCCCCCGTGTTCGCATCTCGCACAATGACGCCGCCGGGCGGGTCCTTGGTCTCCTTCGTCACTTTCGCCAGCTTGAGCGCGAGACTGTTGGCCAGAGCCATGTGACCATCCAACCGGTTCACGAACACCGGATTATCCGGCGTGCCGGCATCAATCATCTCCTTCGTCGGCAACGGCCCTCCCGGCCACCGCTCATGGTCCCAATCCCCGCCTAGAATCCAGCGCCCTTTCGGCAGCTTCTTCGCATACTCGGCCAGCCGCCGCGCCATTTCTTCAGGCGACGTCGCATCGCGCAAATCCACGTTCGACAACGAAAAGCCACCCGTGAGAAAATGAACATGCGCATCATTGAATCCCGGCAAGACCACCTTCTCTCCCGCGTCAATCACCCGCGTGGTCGGGCCGGCCAGCGCGCGAATGTCCGGCGTCGAACCAATCGCCGCGATTCGGTTGCCCACAATGGCGACGGCGCCAGCAGTCGGTTTTGCTTCGTCCATCGTATGGATGGAGGCGTTAATGATAACGAGGTCGGGAGCGAGGAGAGGTGCTTTGGTTTGGGCGGTGGTGGTCAGCATGGTAGCGGAAAGTATGCTAATCGAGACGAGTATTTTCATGGGAGTCGCTTTAAGTCATTCGACCCGCGATTTCTTAGCCGGGCGGCGTGCAAATGTCACGCCCGATCCGGGTCCCGAAGACCGCTTGCGCACAGCGATTTCCGAGATATACTGGTTTGTATGTCAACGCACACATATCCTCTCCGCCTTTCGCGGCAGGACCGGTCGCTGTTCAAGCAATCGGCCAGGGCTGAGGGCATGACCTTGGCCAGTTGGCTGCGCCAGGCCGCCCGCGAGCGCGCGAAACGGGTCAAGAACAAGGCCTGGGCTTGCCTCAGCTACCCCGATTGGCCGCTTTCCAGCGAGGCAGAAAATGACAAAGATTTCATCCTCCGAAAGCTGAAAGGCCGGCTCTGAAATTTATCGCGGACACCGGCTTCATCCTGGCGCGCTGGAGCAAGAGCGCTGCCCGGCGCAAATGGGCGCAGGCCTATTTCGATAAGTTCTCCCCTCCGTTCGTCACAGCCGATACGGCGCTGATCGAAGCCGGGTACAGGCTCGGCGTCGCAGAATTGGCCCCCAGACTTCTGCGTGACGGGGATTATGTTTCCGGGCTCGACATGACGGAGCACGCCGACGCGCTGATCTGGTTATTGCGCAAATACGCCGACATGAACATGGATTTGGCCGACGCTTGCATTGTCCTCCTGAGCGAGGCCTTTCCCCAAGCTGCGGTCCTGACCCTGGATAAGAGAGATTTTGTGCTCTACCGCAAGCGAGACGGAAGCCGAATCAGGTGCGATTTCGGACCCGATTAACGACCCATGCAAACATTGCCCACCGTCCTTCTTAAACCCGGCGAAGCGGACCGTATCGTCGCCGGGCATCCGTGGATTTATCACGGCTCGGTTCTGCGGCTTACACAGCCCGCCGCCGATGGCGAACTGGTCCAGGTCAAGGACCATCGCCAGCGGTTCATCGGCATGGGCTTTTACAATTCCAAATCGAAAATCAACGTCCGCGTCCTTTCCCCGGAGCGGATCGAGGTCAACCAGGCCTTCTTTGAAGAAAGGATTCACGCCGCGCTGGCGGTTCGGCAAAACCACTTGCCGGATGCGACTTCTTTCCGGGTCGTCAACGCCGAGAGCGATTTCCTCAGCGGCCTGGTCATAGACAAATACGAGGATGTGCTGGTGGTCCAGACCTCATCTCTCGGCATGGACCAGCGCAAAGCGCTCATCCTGGCTGCCTCGCAATCCATCTTCTCCCCGCGCGCTATCGTCGAGCGGAACGATCTCTCCTCGCGCAAATTCGAGGGTTTGCCGGACGCCAATGGGCTTCTCGCGGGCAAACTTGATGCTCCAGTGTCTGCCAATCTCAACGGCCTTCAATTCGAAGTGGACGTCCTCGGCGGACACAAGACCGGTTTGTATCTGGATCAGCAGGCGAACCATCAGCGTGTAGCCGAGTTGGCCAAAGGCGCGCACGTCCTGGATTGCTTCTGCTTCCTGGGCGGCTTTGGCCTGCACGCAGCCCGCGCCGGGGCCGAACACGTTCACCTGTTGGACCAAAGTCCTGAAGCCATCGCTGCCGCCACGCGCAATGCCGCAGTCAATGGCCTGGCTGATAAATGCTCCTTCGAGGCCGTCAATGTCTTTGACTGGCTCAAAGCCAACACGATCGTCAAACCCCACGAAAAACTCGTTCCTCGCTGGGACCTGATCGTCCTCGATCCGCCCTCCTTCACGCGCAACCGGGCCTCGGTGCCCGACGCTCTGCGCGGCTACAAGGAAATCCATTTGCGCTCACTCAAGCTCCTCAAGAAAGGTGGGACCCTCGCCACTTTCTGTTGCTCGCACCATGTTGATGCCGGCCTATTTCAGGACACCGTCCTCTCCGCTGCCTTTGATGCGCGGCGCGTCCTGCGGCGCGTCGCCGCGTACTCCCAGGCCCCCGACCATCCGATCATTCCGATGATTCCGGAGACTGAGTATCTGAAGGGGTTTGCCTTTGAGGTTGTGCGTTAGAAATGACGAACTGTGAATTCCTTCAGCGCCATCACTGAGCGGGCGAGCCAGGGCGCAGCGGAGGTGTTGACGGAAGAGATCGTGAAGACCCTGTGCTCATTGAGGTCGAGCCGCTTCATTTCGGCTGAAAGATCTGGGCGTGCTGCTCGCGAAATTTTCGGAGGCGGCCCGCACAGAGGTTTCGTTTGCGTCGGCTGCTTGAATCGCTTCGCGCAAACTGACGCGCGCTGTGTGCAGCGCCGAGATCAGGCTGCCCAGAAGTATCCTTCTCGCTTCTAAGCTCTGTCTTTATCTTTGCCACCTGCTCATCGGAAAGGCCGAGCTTCTCCTTGGCCCATTCCAGCAATTGGCCATGGAACGGCCGCTGGCCGGGGAGGCGTTCGACGGCTTGAGATTTGCAGACAATAACTCCGCCGGCAAGGAGCGCGGCGCCCACAGTAACGGTCAAACATTTTGTAGTTCTCATACTGGTTCTCATACGGAGCGAAGGGGTGAAATGTTACATCCTGTTGGTATCGAAGCGTAACAAGGAGTCATTTGTTACGCATTGAAAAGTTAATTTGGACCAATGTCTATCAGGGTCGTTACGCTCTTACGCGTTCAGAATTCGGGGTCGTTTTTAACCCCAATCTTCGACTGCGGATTCGAGCTACTGATCGGACTGGTTTCGGGGCCGCAGCAGGCGGGCGAATCCCTCGCGCATGAGCTTGACGCCCTGGGCTTCAAGGTGCTCGAACTGGGGATGGCGGAGGATAGCGGGGCGGTCGGGCGAGTTTTGGTGCGTGCCCGGTGAGTTCGGTTCCTGGGTATCAAGGAATTGTCCGGCGCCGGCCGCCAGCACGCTGTTGATGCGGTCAATCGTGGAGCGCAGCGTCGAAACAGAGCGACCGGGCCAGTATTTGCATTCGTCCTTGATACGCACGCGGAAGCCGAGTCCGCGCCAGCCGTCGAGGAGGTCAATGACAGCCGTGTGGCAGCGGCGGAAATAGTCCCATCCGTGCAGGCTGGCGTAATGGGTTTCAGTGAAGCTGCGGAACTGCCAGTCGGAGGTGAGGCGGGTGGAGCGGGTGCGGCCTTTGTAACGGACCTTCGGAGGATAACGGCAGAGCCCAATTGAGAGCAGGCCACAGTTCTTGCCGACGCCCAGGCGAAAGAGAAAGGATTCGTCCGGCCATACGGGAGCGCGATCCTCGCCGTTTGGCTGGCCTCGAGCGCGGAACCAGAGGAGGTGGATGCCGGCGCGGCGGGCGTGAGGATCGGGCCAGAGCGGGGAAATGGCCTCAAAGCGACCCTGAGCGTGCATGTCGGCGGCGCGATTGTGGGCCTGGGTAACGAGTTGCCGGGCCTCATCCGCGGACAGGGTGCCAGGGGCGGAGAGACGAAATTCGACGGCCAGAGGCATGAGGAAGAGAGGTTAAAGGCGGCTTTCAGATGGGCGAGGCTGCCAATCGGGCCCGCGAACGAAGTGGCGCGACGCTGTTGCTGTTGCTGACCCGGTTCATTTTTCTTCGACCGCCACTCACAAGGAAAAA
>WNFR01013319.1_pt1 | contig 11021 bp, 13 predicted proteins | sample 5400221 | NCBI WGS metagenome assembly WNFR01 (sample SAMN13153357, study PRJNA577476) | soil metagenome | isolation source: 40 cm soil under Madrone tree | place: USA:California | collected 2016-06-14 | reverse complement strand
CCCTTGATTGCTTCCAGAACGACCTTGGTCTTAAACTCCGCGGTGTAGTTCTTGCGCTGCCTTGGCATAAGTTCCTCCCGATTCCGGCAGCGATTTTATCACCTTAAGGGCCTGTCCAGTTTTCGGGGGGAAGCTCACTGACGCATTCGGCCAGACCTTCCCTTGATGCGGTGGTTGCGACGGACCTCAGCTTTGGGAGCTAAGAACTTCTGAACTTCGCCTATCACCTGTTCGAGCTTTTTCCAATCAGGTGGCTCCGGCGGTGGTTTCTTCTTACTGCCCTTTCCCAATCTCCACTTCCTTTTTAACTCACTAGGTACTTGCTGAATAGCTCTTCACATTTCTTAGTCAGCAGTTCGTCCTTTATCGAATAGAAGAGGCCCAGCGCTGCCATGAACTGCAGGTAGATTGGACCAACATCCTGGAGTGTAATCGCGTCGAAATCGACCGCAAGAGCCTGCCTCATCTGTAAGATGTCGTCCTGCCGCCTTTCCGCCAGGCCGACTTGGGCTAAATCAAGCTCCAGTTCTCGGACCGAATCAGACAAGGGTTTCGCGACTACTCGCATCATATATGTGATAGCTACTAATGATTCGCGCTTTTCATGTTCGCTTTCTTGGCGTTGCAAAAGTTCCGCGAATTTCCCGAGTGTATCGCCAAGCACATAGGCATTCTTTGTTATGTCCTCCATCCTTTTCTGGTATGAGTTGAAAAGCAATTCGCGCGCTCTTAGCTGAGCTTGCGCCTTAAGCTCAGTGACTTTCGTCTTTAGTTGAAAATGATAGAGAAGCCATGATGCTATTGAGGTAAAGAGCCCGGTGATGATTGCTGAACCGAACGCTATCCACACGGTAGGCCAGTGTACGCCGTTCACATCGCGAATATTACAAAAAGAAGGAAGCTTGTCGAGGAAGCTTGGGTCCGTTCCGCTTGGCGATGTATGAATCAGTCTCGCTATAATGTGGAAGCCATCTGTCCAACAACGAAGGCCCGAATGGTCGATGTAGCACCACATACTGAGGTACTAAATGCGGATAGAAATGACTGCTCTAGAGGAAACCGCGCAGGTATTGTTGGGCGTTCTCGTTGAATCCCCTGAAGGAAGTATGCGTGTCCACAATCACAAGGACATCGGGGTGTTAGGATTCGAGGCGACGGATATTCAAAAGGCGAGCGGACTATCTACGAAGCAGCTAAATTCTGTGGTGGAGTATCTACTCGAACTAGGTGCGCTGGAGAACCGATTCCCAGGGCATACAGCGCCGGGTTTTGTGTTTAGGTTCGTAACACTCACAGACCTAGGGAACTTTTTGTACCACGAGTATAAAGAGGCGCTAGAACCACATGACCGTAGCGCAATCAAGATTCTCCAGAAAGTACAAAGACAGATTGAAGAACTGGACCGCATTGTTGACTGTCTCCAGAGAGAAAGGGACCGGACTAAGGGTCGCCACCGATTAGAACGATGGAAAGAACGTACCACTGCACTGTTTGAGCAGGACCTTACTCCTTCGGAGGTAAGAAGGTTTTCGGCGGTCCCAGCCCGGAGCAATGTGGAAGATGCTTTAAGAGAATATCTGTCTTACATGAACATCGTGATGGAAGATATAAGACGTCGCCCCAATGAAATGATTCCGACTGGAAAGGAGATGCCAGTGGCTACGACGGCTGAAACCACGGAATCGGACCAATCTAGAGTTGGTCACGACGGAGAAATCAATACTACAGACCCACGAAAGGTATTCGTTGTTTGCGGTCGGAATAAAGAGGCCAATAAGGCAATGTTCACGTTTCTTCGGTCTATCGCATTGGACCCTCGAGAGTGGACTCAGTGGGTGCAAGCAACACGACAAGGGTCTCCATATTCAGGTGAGGTCCTGAAAAAAGGTTTTCAAGAAGCAAAGGCATTTGTAATTCTAATGACACCCGACGACGAGGCACGTCTTCGAGAACCATTGAGGGGGGATGACGAGGCCCTTTATGAAATCAATCTAACACCACAGCCGCGACCGAATGTAATATTCGAAGCCGGAATGGCAATGATGTTTGCCGAACACAACACGGTCCTGGTCGAACTCGGGAGGCTTAGACCAATCAGTGACATCCTTGGTCGGCACGTCGTAAGAATGAACAATACCCCTGAGAGGCGCAAAGAACTCGCTCAACGACTGGGTACTGCGGGTTGTTCGGTAGACCTAACCGGTAACGACTGGCTAGACGCGGGTGACTTCGACGCCGCACTGGAGGGTCTTTGACGTTGCTGAAGACAGCGCCGCTTCCGCTATACCGACTCGCCTTACTGGCGCGATGGTTGAGATAAGAATGAGGTATGAAAAAGCATCCCGCAGCACAGGCGAGCGGCATGAGTATAGACTTATGATAGACATAGAGAATGTTGGCTCCGTAACTCTTAGGGATTACCGTGTGGACATTCGGTTCCCAAAGGATTTTATGGATGAGCACTATGGCGCGGAGGTTCTCCCATCAGAAACTGAGACTCACAAACTCATCCGCAGGACCGGGGCGAATTTCCCACAGTATCCAAATGGACTCTTTCCCGGTGACTTACTTACGGACGAACTAGTAAAGTACTCAGTTGACTCAGTGCGCTACCATTCTGGTCAGATGGGCAAGAGAAACTTGATGCAGCTTCCCGTCGAGGTAACGGTGGTCGCCGACGGTATGGCCCCGCAGCGGGTCACGAGGCCCATACGAGAGCTACAAGAGTTCTAAGTAGCTAGCATTGAGAAAAGGTTGTCTGGAGGGTGATATACTGCTTGGCGCGCAGAAACCGCTAAGCACGCCTACGTCCGTACAAGCATAGGAGAAGAACCAATGAGGCTTGTTGACTGGCTGACCATAGCAGCAATCCTGTTCGGTCCAATCATTGCGATTCGGATAACAAGGTACCTAGAGAAAAGAAGGGACGACTATGGTCGGAAAGAACGAATCTTTAAGACGTTGATGGCCACGCGGGCTACAAGGCTAGCTGGTGACCACGTGCAGGCCCTCAACCTCATTGACGTTGAGTTCTACGACAAAGGGACGTGGACGAGGCATCGTAAGAACAAAGCCGTCGTTGAGGCTTGGAAAGAGTATCTCGACTTGCTAGATAACAGACCGTTAAACGAGAAATCGTTCGCCGTATGGGCTAGCAAATTAGATGACTTATTTATTGAGCTTATGTACAAGATGTCTATTGCGCTGGGATACGATTTCGACAGAACAGCAATCAAGAATACTTCTTATATGCCAACCGCGCATGGCACAGAACTCGACGAGCAGGCAGTTATTCGCAAGGGATTCGCGTCCATTTTTAAGGGTGACGCTGTACTACCAATGCAAATAATACCGCCCGAGCCGACAGATGAGCAGCGACAGTTACAAGCGAAGGAACAGGAACGACAAGCGAAGATGAATGAGTTGCAAGAGAACTATCTGTCAGGTAAGACACCAACGAGGGTCATAATAATAAGCGATGACACGGGACTACTCTCCACGAGCGAATCTCCAAAACTGCTCGAAGAAGCGAAGAACTGAACATGTTGAAACAGTGGGCCAGATTGCTTGAAGTGCGCCGCAACGCTCTCCCAGATTCCGCGACACAAACCAACATAGGAAACCTAACTCTGTATCACTTGGACAAAGCGTTGACCAGGTTGGAAGTTTTTTTCAGTACGGGCAGGAGTGAACAGGGACTCGCTGAATATGAGGTTCTAGTAGCTTACCTAACTGGTCGAAAGGAAAACCCTGAGCAATCGGCAGATTTCTTGAGCGCGTTAAACACGTCTACTGAAATGACTGCGGCGATTCAATACATTGATAAGCTGTATCGGCTCCTGGATGATTTGCTTGAAGCAGGCAAACCGGAGGAAGCACTAGCGCTGAATGAATACGTCAAAAAGATTGGCTTGAGGCTGGACAAACTTAGTAAGAGATTTCCAGAAATCCTCAAAGTGCTTCGACGACAAGCACGCGACGCTCGCTCTTCCTATCTCTTAGGGAAGGGGCACAACTTCCCTGTAAAGCGCAATCGGAGACACTGAGATAGTGGGGAACATTACGGTACCCATCAGCTCCTGGAACTCATTCGACTTCTCAAGCAAATCGGTTATGAATTCAGACCAATTAATCTTCTCGGGGTCTATTGAGAGTGTGTCAAGAGCTTCGGATATGCGCGCTGTTTCGTTATCGACTGACATTTCCTTCGGCTGAGGAATGCTGCAAATCTGCGCTAACATTGTCCAGTGGCCCTGAGGTCTGGCCCCGTACTTGAAAATAAGACTGCGGATGTCTTCTCGTAAATGCTTTCTGTACAGAAGTCCCATGAAGGGAACGTTAGACTCGTTGGTCAGACTCACCAGTACTACATCATTGTAGAACGTATCAAAGAACGCCTTGACTGTGCTTGGTTCGGAGTCCTCATCGAGCCGTTGCTGTCGATGGGATGAGTGCCTTTGGCTCCTGCCTCCTCTCCCAGAATCCTTGTTGGATTCGTGGTCGAGATTCCACTTTTTGTCCCAGAGGCGTTGGAGAGTGGAAAAGTCGTATAGCTTTGGCCGTCCTCTTGTAAGGATGAAGGCTGTTTCATTCGCCGGGAACGACTCCCTCTCAAATTCGTCGACATTTTCCAGAACCAATTCTTCGCGCTGCAAAGACTTGAAAGCTCGGTTAAAAGCGAAATCATGTAAGATTCGATTCTCTTTCATATCCGTCGCATACTTCCCCTGGCCCTCCGCAGTAAAGGGAAGGAAAGCGGCTAGTACATCCGTTGTTCCTGCTTTCCCCGACACTTCCTTCTGCGTACCCGTTGCCGTATCGGTCGATAATCCCTCGTTCAACTGAGCGATTATCGATTGAACGCGGTCCATATCAAGGTAAATGAACTCCCGAAACATAGACGAACCTTTCTTTCTGAATAGTCTCTTGAGCATTAGTGCTGTCGACGATGGAGATTGGAGCTAGGAATCTTACCATGCATCCTCAGACATAGGACTCGCTCCATCAAAATCGGCAGGCAAAGGACGTTCACCTCGAAGGCAACGAGGGTAAACTATAGGACTGCGTGAGAGCGCATACTGGCACTTCGTCCTATTCGCAACCTCAGTCAGCAGCGTGTCCACTAAAGGCACTCGCTTAGCCTTCAAACTTGACTGTGTAGCCCAACTTTTCAAGCTCGCCTTTGAAACCAAGCTGCCGTTTCTTTTCTGCGAGCAGTGGTCTATCAGGATTTTCCAATGTGGTTCTAGCTATCGCACCACCCCAGTTGCTTCGTATCACAGCAGTCTTGGATGCTTCGTCTATTTGTACTTCGCCATCATCTATGGCTTTCTTTAGTGCATCAGACATCTCTTCGTAGCTCATGGTTCCTCCTAGTGGTTTTTGGAAACGAACTCCTAATTGGGCTGGGTCGCTCTTAGACTGCAGTGACAACTTCCTCGAGCGAACGTACTTTTGCACTGTCGCTTCATAGTTGACGCCCACGGAAAGAGTGAGGTCCGCTTCGTGGTGCTGCGGCGACAGGTTGAACCCCTTGCGGTTTTCATCACCAAAAGAATCACTATGCAGGACTGCTTTGTCCAAGAGCCCGCGCAACAGTACGCTTGGGTTCGCGAGGTTGAAATATTCTCCGGCCACAGCTACGAACCATTCGAGTGGAATGAATCCATCTAGCAGTTCCTTATAGCAGGAAAGGAGCCTAGCTTCGTCGTGGGTCAGCTCTGGAACCGGCCTTCTTGTCTCGGTGCCGGTGGTGGGTGCCCCGTCTTCAGTTTGTTTCATCGTCGTTCATCCTTTCGTTTTAGCTTTAGGTCCAGAGGGATTGACAATGGCCATAGGCGCGCTCCCTCTGCTCTCGCCTACACGCTTGCGTTGGTTGTTAGAGACATAATCGTCGCCTGCGTTTCTTTCGCTCCTTGAACGCTTTTGTCTTTTCAATGGCCTCGACCTTGGCAGCCTCGTAATGGTATTCGGTTTGAAGGCCCTGTCGCCCCCAGTCTTTAAAGATTCGTCCGCCCTTAATCTCGATATCCGCGAGCAGGTCTCGAATCATTGCGTCTCTCCAGCCACGCGCCTTCAATCCGTTTTTGTTGTAGTAGAATTTGTTGTCGTAGAGTTTTTGTAGTTTCATGGTTCTCCTTTCAGGCAGAGCTTCGCTAACACACCTATTGCTCGATGCGCCTTTTCAGGAGACGACAGAACGCCTCCAGTATTCTTTCGAGTTCGTGTCTACTGGGCTGATGCTTACCGCTCTCGAAGCGAGAGAGTTGATACCCAGGTAATCCGCTTTCGCGGGCGAGGTCGCGCTGTCTGATGTTAAACAGCGCTCTTCCTAATCTAAGTTCAACTCCGGTGCGCATGACACGACTCCTACCTTCACGACCATATGGTCGCCCCACCTCTCGTGTCTCCTGCACCGAAGTGCTGAGCGTTTCCGCTCACCTTACGTTTTGCATAGTACCAGAACGTGCAAAGAATTGCAAGCTAAATCTTGCAAACACAAGGGTTGACAAGAGTCTCTCTTTTATGAGATACCCTGCTTAAAGAATTGATATTAGGTCACATAATCACGCGGCGAATCTCAAAAAAACTTGCGTGTGGTCATTAGGTCTACAAACTTGTTGCTTGTCGAGTCTATGTCGAGTTAGTCTACGACGCGGAATGGGCTCTTTGATGCTTGACATGGTGAGTGCGGACACGAAAGCGGACTCGGTGGGACGTTGGTCGCTGCAAACTGTGCGTCGATTACGAGGGCGTTGGTGGGATAGTAGGTGTGTAAGACCGATGCTCTACCGCTGAGCTAACCGCCCGATAAGAAGGGACTATAAGTAGCGCCAGGAAGCAGTGTCAAGCATGGCTACCAATCGCTACCTTCTCAACGTCGCGTGTGAACGGCGCCACTGACCTTGAAGTGTTGCGCCGGCTGGACCAGGTACGCGCTGCGAAACCGGATTCCAGCTACGATTGCCGGGTTGCCCGGAGAGTAAAATTCCCTATCGATTTGTCGCCGTCATCGCCTTTCTTACCGCGCGTTTGCTGTAACCGCCACAGATTGCAAACCGTCTTTAACTATGCGACAAAATAGTATTGGTGTCTGCTAGCATCTTCATAAGTGCGAGCGATAAGGAGTGAGGGATAGATGGCAGAGAGACTAAAGAAATTCATCACCATCATAAAGAAGCGGCGCACGCCCATAGGAGTCATTGTGCTGCTTGCAGTGGTGGTCGGCGTCGCCGCTTTTATTTGGGGCGGCAAGGCGAACGCCAGCGACTATATAACCGCCAAGGTTGATCGCGGAACAGTCGAGGTGACCGTCTCAGCGACGGGGACAGTGCAAGCCGTCGTAACGGTGCAGGTTGGATCACAAGTGTCGGGAACCGTGAGTTGGCTCGGAGCTGATTTCAACTCGCAGGTTAAGAAGGGTCAGATCATCGCGCGATTGGACCCGGCAATCTTTCAGGCACAGGTCGACAACGCTCGCGCGAACGTCGGAAATGCCGAGGCGGCAGTTCAGGCGGCAACGACCGAGATCAATAATCAAAAAGCTAACGAGCAGGCGGCCAGAGCTAATCAGGAAGTCACAAAGGTTCAGCGCGATGACTCGATGGCGCTTGTGAAGAGATACGAAGAACTAAAGAACGTGCTGTCGGGACGCGATCTCGAAGCAGCAAAAGCGCAGGCCAGCGCGGCTGCGGCTCGCTATGAACAGGCCGGAGCTCAGGTGGGACAGTCGCAAGCAGCAAGCGCTTCCGCGAGGGCGAAGCTCGATCAGGCTAAAGCATCCGTCGCGCAGGCAAAGGCGCAGCTTCAGCAGTCTCAAGTGAACCTCGATCACTCGATCATCCCTTCGCCAATCGACGGCGTGGTTGTTTCTCGCGCGGTCGACGTGGGACAGACCGTAGCGGCGAGCCTTTCGGCGCCTACTCTTTTTACGATTGCGAACGACCTTACAAAAATGCAGGTGCTGGCATCGATCGACGAAGCGGATGTCGGTCAGGTAAAACCCGGCATAAAGGCAAACTTCTCCGTTGACGCCTATCCTGGCGAAACCTTCAGCGGCGAGATCAGTCAGCTCAGGCTCAACGCGCAAACTTTGGTTCAAGCCCACTAACATTTCTGATGAAGAGATTCGTCAGAAACTGGATGCCCGCCGGCAGCAGCGTGAAGCAGAACGACAGGGACAAGGCGGCGAGGAAGGCCAGCCGGCAGCCGGTGCACAGTCTAACGCTAACGCCCAGGGCCAGGAACAGCCCGCTGCTCAGGGACAAGAGCAGCGTCAAGGTAACGCGAACCAACAGGGCGGCGGCGGCCAACGTCAGCGCGGCGAGGGCGGGCAAGCCGGCCAGGGTGGGCAAGCCGGCCAGGGTGGGCAAGCCGGCCAGGGTGGCCGCGGCCAGGGTGGGCAAGGCGGCCAAGGTGGACAACGCCGACAGGGTCAGATGGTATGGGTCCTGACCGGCAACAAGACTATCGAGCCGCGTTTTATTCGAGCTGGACTTACCAACGGTCGAATCACCGAAATAATGGGCGACATTCACGAAGGTGATACCGTGGTCATCGGGCAGAACGATTCGAGCGGCGCGAATCGCCAGCAGCCCGCGTCTACACCGTTCGGCCAGCAACGCCCGCCAGGAGGTGGTGGCCGGCCTCCGGGCAGGTAACCAAAATAACGCTGAACTGTTTACAACCTCGCGACTCGTGTGACGGTTCGTGAGGTTGTTTCAAGAATCACAGAAGAAGGTAGAGATTTGTTGGAAGCCCAGGTAATCACCGACACAGAATACGGCAACGATCCGCTTCTCGGACCGGCGCTGATAACGCTCGACCACATCCACAAGACTTATCAAATGGGCGACGTCGAGATTCACGCGCTGCGGGGCGTTTCATTGCACATCGATCGCGGCGAGTTCATCGCCATCATGGGCGCATCCGGATCAGGCAAGTCCACTATGATGAACATACTGGGGTGCCTGGACAAACCGACTCGGGGTCAATACATCCTGGATGGCCAGGACGTCTCCACCCTCTCGCGCGATGAGCTTGCCGATATCAGAAATCGCAAGATTGGATTCGTGTTCCAGGGATTCAACCTGCTGTCGCGAACGTCCGCACTCGAGAACGTCGAGCTGCCGATGTTGTATCTCGGTCTGAAGGCTTCGGAACGAAACGAGCGCGCCCGGGAAGCTCTGGAGATCGTCGGCCTCGCCGAGCGGATGCACAACATGCCGAACCAGCTGTCGGGCGGTCAACAACAGCGAGTCGCCATAGCGCGCTCACTGGTGAACCACCCTTCAATTATTTTGGCGGATGAGCCAACCGGGAATCTCGATAGCCGAACGTCGGTCGAAGTAATGGACGTGTTTCAGCAGCTCAACAAAGAGCGCGGCATCACCATAGCGCTTGTCACGCACGAGCCCGATATCGCGCAATACGCGCGGCGGACGATCGTCTTCAAAGACGGCCGGATCAAGAACGACTACATGATCAAAGAACCACGGTCAGCGCGCATCGAGCTCGAGAGCCTCCCGCCCATTGAAGATGATGACGAGGACGACGAATGAACCTATTCTTGACGTTCAGGATCGCGATTCGCGCTCTCACGCGGAACAAACTTCGGTCGAGCCTCACGATGCTGGGCATCATGATCGGCGTCGGCGCGGTGATCGCAAACATCGCCATTGGCCAGGGCGCATCGTCGCAGGCTCAAGCGTCGATCGCGAACATGGGCAACAACATGCTCTTCGTCATGTCCGGCTCGAATAACACCAGCGGTATGCGAGGCGGCGCCGGTTCTTCAAACACATTGACTCCGGACGACGCGGCGGCGATAGCAACGGATTGCCCGGCCGTCCGCGCAGTGAGTCCCGGCGTGCGGGCTAATGGCCAGTTAGTGTTTGGCAATCAAAACTGGATTGCATCAAGCGGGATCCAGGGCGCAAACGAGAAGTTCCCCGATATTCGGTCGTGGCCGGTTTCCACCGGCGAGTTCTTCACCGAAGGCGATGTGCGAACGGCTGCGCGTGTGTGCGTCATCGGTAAAACGGTTGCCGACAATCTCTTTTCCGGAAACGATCCGGTTGGCCTCACCATGCGAATTCGCAATCTTCCCTTCCGAGTGATCGGCGTGCTCACCACAAAAGGACAGAACCAGTACGGCCAGGATCAGGACGATACAGTCATAGTTCCTTATACCGCTGCGCAGAAGAAGATGCTCTCGATCACTTATATCCATCAAGTGATGGTTTCAGCGGTGAGTCCAAGCGCTACGTACACCGCGGAGAGCCAGATAACCGATTTGCTTCGGCAGCGGCATAAGCTCGGGCCGAATCAGGACAATGATTTCTTCGTTCGCAACCTGACCGACATTGCGGAACTCGCGGATGCGAACGCCAAGATCTTCACGAATCTACTGGCTTCCATCGCCGGAGTATCCCTGCTGGTCGGCGGCATAGGCATAATGAACATAATGCTCGTATCTGTTACCGAGCGGACACGTGAGATCGGAATACGCATGGCTATTGGCGCGCGGAGCAAAGCGATACAACGCCAGTTTTTGATCGAGTCCATTACTCTGTCATTGGCCGGAGGAATACTTGGAATCGCACTCGGGGTCGCGGCTACAATAGTGATATCAAACACATTGAGCTGGCCGACTTTAATCTCGCCGGTTTCGATTTTTGCGTCTGTAATCTTTGCGGCGTTTGTTGGAGTAGCGTTCGGGTATTACCCCGCTCGCAAAGCCGCCGGACTAGATCCGATAGACGCGCTCAGGTATGAATGAGCCTGTGAAGTATCGAGATTTGGTAATAGGCTTAAACTCAGAGCAATGAAAGGTCAGGAAGGAGGGCTTGCCCCCGCTTTCTCTTTAGTACCGGATGGGCGGGGCAAGCCGTCCTTCCCGACCTTTCATTGCTCTGAGTTTAAGCCCACCACGCCTGCCCCTCTAACGAATAGGATTCTTTGCGAAGTCTCGCCGCGGGTCAAGCCGGGAGTAAGGTAACCTCGGTTCGGCGAGCACTTCG
>WNFR01007595.1_pt1 | contig 11021 bp, 7 predicted proteins | sample 5400221 | NCBI WGS metagenome assembly WNFR01 (sample SAMN13153357, study PRJNA577476) | soil metagenome | isolation source: 40 cm soil under Madrone tree | place: USA:California | collected 2016-06-14 | reverse complement strand
TTCTTCCTGACCGCATTAGTGCTCAACCAAAAGTCAGACACCGGTGCGTTGATCACGCCGGTGAATGTTTATATTGCGGTGAGCGCGACCAACGATCCCACGGGCAACTGGACAATCCTGAACTTGGATGTCACCAACGATGGCGGTCCTTTTGCGGCGTGTCCGTGCTTTGGGGATCAACCGCTGATCGGCGCCGATGCAAACGGTTTCTACGTCAGCACCAACGCGTTCTCGCTGTCCACCTTCAGTTTCAGCGGTGCGAACATCTATGCCTTTTCGAAGACGGCGCTGGAAGCGGCGAGTGCAGGCGCGATTACTGGCGTCCGGTTCAGCAATTTGACGGAAGCGGGCATGCCGTTCGCGTTCTCGATTCAGCCGGCGACGGTCCCGCCTGGCGGTAGTTTCGCCACCAACACGGAGTACTTCCTCAGCGCGCTGGATTTCAACAACACGGTGGATAACCGCCTGGTGGTCTGGGCGCTGACCGGCACCAACACCTTGGACTCTGCGTCGCCAACTCTGTCGCTGGTTAACGCGGTGGTGGACACGCAGTCCTATGGCGCTCCGCCACAGGCGCAGCAAAAACCCGGACCCTTTCCGCTGGGCACGCTGCTGAAGGACCATGAGGAACTGGTCTCTTCAAATGACGACCGCATGCAACAGGTCGTTTTTGCCAATGGCAAGCTGTGGTCGGCTCTGAATACCTCGGCGAAAACGCAAAATGGCCCAGTGCGCACGGCGGCGGCCTGGTTCATCCTGTCGCCTGCGGTTAGTGGAGGAGCGGTGTCGGCCACGGTGGTCAACCAGGGCTATATCGCGATCAACGATGCCAGTCAGCAAAGCGTGCTGTATCCGTCGGTGGCGGTCAACAGCAGCGGCAAAGGGGTGGTGGCGTTCAGCGTGATCGGACTAAACTTTTTCCCCAGCGCAGGGTATGCGCCGATTGACGTGAACGGCACAGGCGCAATCCGGATTTCCGGCGCCGGTGCTCTTCCGGACGACGGCTTCTCCGGGTACGCGCAATTCGGCGCCAGCAACCGCGTCGGACGCTGGGGCGACTACTCCGCCGCCGTTTCCGATGAAAATGGCACAATCTGGATGGGCAACGAGTACATCCCGAATGCGCTGCGAACGATTAATGCGAACTGGGGTACGTTCATCGGCAGCTTCACGCCACAGTAGCGAAACTGTATTGAGTAAGAGCAGGGGCGAGAGCGCCCCTGCTCTTTTTTTGCGAGCGGCATACTCGCGGGAATCTTGTGCGCGGGCTGGGTTCAAATCCGAACGCCGCAACCGAGGTTAGCGAACAAGCCTGTAACAAACACGATACCGGAGCGGATACTTTTCTCAACCCGTCACCATGGCCTTTCCTGGCGGCCCAATCGGCTGAAGCCTGGATGAACGCCCGGAGTGAGGCCTTGCTCATCGGCAATACGCTGAAGAAATCCGGTCAGCTGCTCACGCTCGCGCTGAGACAGCGCCGCACAGAGTGATTCGTTGTGTTCCTGTCCGACGCGACCGATGTCACGGAGTGCCGCCTGCCCCTTATCGGTCAGGTGGAGCTCATATGTGCGCCGATCATCTAGGCTATTTTGTCGCTTCACAAGCCCGCGCTCCTCCAACTCGTCGATGATTGCCACCAAGCCGCTGGGATGCATATGGAGCACCTCAGCTAGTCTTTGCTGGCTCAGCCCTCCGGATTTCCGGAGAACCCCGAGAATGCCCGCATGCGGGGGCGAAAGATGCAAAGGTGCAAGCCGCTCCGCGAATTTGCGGGCAGCGTGTGACCCCACTTGGGCGAGCAGGAAAGCCGGGGAAGAAGGTCGTGCAGTTCCAACATGCTTTGTCATGACAAACTACGATTGCACATCACAATCGTTTATTATATAAATCATTATACACTACAACTAAATGGTCTACGCCAACGTATAGGGAAGAGAGGGTTCGACCATGACAATCTATTCCGCCGTTCTATTCATCCATGTAGTTTCCGCAATCGGACTGTTCATTGCACTAGCAGCAGAAGGAGCGATTTTGTTTCGCATTCGCACTGCGCAGAGCGTCGACGAAACGCAATTCTTTGTTGGTGCATTGCAACGCCTTCGCATAATTGCTATTCCCTCCTTTATCGGAATTCTGATTGGCGGCGTGTATTTAGCGTCGAAATGGGGTAGAGGCACCTTCTGGATTCCCTTCGCTCTGGGCGCGACTCTACTGATCATGTTGATCGGAGGGTTTGTAACGGGAATACGGATTGCTCGCCTGAAGAAGGTGCTTTTGAGTACTGAAAATGATGTGTCAATCGAAGGCTTATCGGCTATGACAAAAGATGCCGTACTTTTGCTGTCGTATGGACTGCGCGCGGGACTGGGCCTGGGAATCGTATTCCTAATGACGGCAAAGCCTGACTTGCTCGGCTCGCTGGGCGCTCTAGCTGCCGGATGCGGCGCGGGGTTGCTCGGTGTTGCGTGGATGCGTCGAGCTTCCAATCGGATCGGAATAGTCCGTTGTCTATGGAGTCAAGCGCGACCGCTTAAGGCGGGACAGAAAGCTCGCTTCGAGGAGGCACAGTCATGAGTCCCCTGTCAGGCAAGATCGCAATCGTCACCGGCGGATCGCGTGGAATTGGCGCCGCCATCGCAACTCGGCTGGCCGCCGATGGTGCCGCCGTCGCCGTGAACTATGCGAGCCATCAGGCGGAGGCCAACAATGTAGTCCAAAAGATCACGCAAGCTGGCGGAAAAGGTATCGCTATCCAAGCCGACGTCTCGAAGACCGAGGACGTCCGTCTGTTATTTAAAGAAGTAGCCGAACGGTTCGAGGGAGTGGACATGCTCATCAACAACGCGGGCGCTACGCACATCCGTCCCATGCCAATCGCCGATGCGACGGACGAGACTTACGACTGGACGTTTGCGGTCAATACGAAGGGGACATTTCTCTGTCTTCGTGAGGCAGCCAAGCGTATGCGTAGTGGCGGGCGAATCGTCAATCTGTCGTCGACGGGCGTATTCAATGCCCATCCCGGATACGCGATTTACAGCGCGGCAAAAAGCGCCGTAGAAGTCTTTACGCGTGTCCTCTGCAAAGAGCTCAAAGGCCGGAACATTACTGTTAACTGCGTTGCACCCGGCGCAACTGCGACGGAGCAATGGCTCAAAGGCAAATCGCAGGAACTGTTGCAAGCCATCGCCAATTTGTCGCCATTGAACCGCTTGGGCACAGAAGAAGACATAGCTGGCCTGGTTGCGTTTCTCGTGAGTCCGCAGGGCGGTGGGTCAATGGTCAAGTCATTCGTGTCAACGGTGGTTTTGCTTAATGCAATATGGCGAAGTTGACGGACGCCGTCCCCCCGACGGCTCCGCCGCTCATTGGCCTCTAGTCACCGGTATTATTTGCGGACTACACCGTTTACCGGCTGGGATCCGAGATGAGCTGCTGCATCCCCGCCGTAGTCAACTTAATGTTCGAAAAGGTGACAGTATTCCCACCAGTGATATCCGCTCGACGTTGTGAGTGAAATCGATTACAGCAGGATTCGAAATTGGTCGTTGATCAGCTATCAGGTGGGTATTACGCTATTCCCCATGAGAAGAGTTGGCCCGCATGAGTGGATGCGTGATCTGGAAGCGCGCCAACGTAACATCGTCTTCCCCGATACGGCTCAGAATGAAGCAACATTCTGAGCGAAACATAATTTCTGGTAAACGCCGCCTTGCCACCGCTCAGATCATTGGAATTGCCATTGTTGGTTGGTGATTGCTTTCCCTCTCTGGTCGCTTTTCGAGTGGATGCGATATTCGGTCGTTCCTTGGCTGGTGTTGGGCTTGTGTGGTGCGTCATTTGCACTGCTGCGCTGGAGAACCCGCAAGACTCTTTCGAGCATACAACCCCACTCAAGAAACAAGAACTGAGATTAGTTGTTGGCGCAATATCGCGGTTACACTCACTGACTAGCGCACCATGGTCAGAGGCGGCGAACACTGACTCGCCACCTCTGACGTCCCCTCTAGCGCACAGGTTTGAAATAGTTTCCCACCACGTACTCCGCGACTCTATGGCCAAGGACCAATCCCTGCACTACCGAGTGATGGTAGTGAAATCCCGCATAGATGCGTGCGAATTGCACCTCCTTCTCCCAGTCGCGAACGTTAGTGAAATTGTGGGTTGTGCCGGTTACCGTGCTGTTAATGGATATGTGCAAATTGGGGCTCCCAAAATAAGCCTTGAGCACATTGGTCAATGCTCCGGTGAGGCAGACGTGTGCTGCCGTGTATTCGGGATGCGCAGGCGTCACGCCAAGCGGTAACCAAGTGGGATCGGCGACCGTGTCGGGATTGCCGTCAGTGTCGCCATTTTGAATAGCGGTCACTGGCCGCCAGAAGCTGTAGTGATATTTCGCGTTATAGCACGCGATTAAGCTGTCGGCCTCGGCTGTATACGCCATCCCAAACAATCTCGCCGTGTCCGCAAGGCTGAGGTTAAGCTCAGTGGCTTTCGCGCGTAGCACCCGGCCGTATTGGGCGGTAGTGTGGTCGGTCCAAAAAAGACCAATTTCTGTTTGTTGGGGCGTCCTCACAGTACTGTTCACGGCTCCCAGCGTCTTCACCTGGTTATAATCTTCGGCCCAAGTGCTACTGTGCAGGTCGGGCGGCGGCTCGGGGAGGAATTGCGCCGGATCATCAAATGTGAACGGACGCATCTGCCCGACCCAGGGTGTTTGCGGGGCTTTAGCTCCGGGCGTCAGAATCCAAACCCCTGGGACTGGCACCGATGGGAAGCTGTAGGGCACGCTGGCTCCTAGCCCATCGCCCGTGCGTAGCACGATCAAGGCGTTTGCCGAAGCCAAGCCCAGGCTCTGTCCGTTAACTTTCCCTGGACCGTTCGGGATAGCTGCCAATGAGTTGATGTACCGGGTGCCGAGATATGTAGCCTGATCGGGTAGTAGGTAAAGCAGTATGCGATAGGCAGCTTCAATAGCCGCCGCCTCGGCGGAGGTGCCTGTCGGGGCAGTGAGCGAGTATTTGTAAGGTTCGAAACGTCCATCGATCGCATTGACTGCGTTATAAACGGCCAATTGCATGTACGCGACGTAAATTCCTGCCCCACCCGGGGTCGCCGAGCCAGGCGCCGCGCTGGCGCGAGCTGCTGTGATTGCAATGAGGTTCCAGTCGGTCACGACGTTCTGTGCAGTCGCCCCTGTTGCAATTAGTAAAGTCGCGATTGCTAGTAAGCATTTGAGTCCGTTCATATCTTCCTTCTCCTTTATTTGGCCGCTATCGCCGGCGACGCGATATTCGGCCTTCAGCCTTGCAGCATCAATCCCACTTCGCTCATTTCCGTGCCAAATTCGAATCAGAAGGTAAGCTCATGATTCCGCACAAGATCAGAGCGCACCTCCGAGGGCCGCACCTTGTGTGATACGCTTCGCTTCCAGAGACTCGTATGCCGGACGCAACCCAAGCTCCCACAGTCCGCCGTTTCGGCGTATTTGAAATAAATCTTCAATCGGGAGAACTGCGTAAAAACGGGATGCGGCTGCGGCTTTCGGGACAGCCCTTTCAGATTTTGGCCGTCCTGGTCGAACGTCCAGGCGAGGTGGTCACGCGCGAAGAGTTGCATTCCAAGCTGTGGCCGACCGATACCTTCGTCGATTTCGATCACGGGCTGAATAACGCAGTCGCACGGATTCGAGAGGTACTGGATGATTCCTCGGATACACCGCGATACGTAGAGACAATTCCGCGGCGCGGTTATCGCTTCATAGCGCCGCTTTCTGATGTTCAGGCAAGAGTCAGCTCTGCGCCCCAGATCACGCGTCCGGATGCTTCGGACCTGCCGGTTCTTCCTACTAAAAAGAGATTCGCTTCTACTCGCGTAAGGGTGCTACTCGGAATTATTGTCGTGCTGGCGCTCGTCGCTGTCGCTTTGGTGCTGAACCGCGGTAGCGCTAAAGGCACGATGCAGCCAGCCATCAAGTCCTTGGCAGTATTGCCTCTCAAAAACCTGTCGGGTGACCCAACCCAGGAATATCTTGCCGACGGCATGACTGAAGCTCTGATCGGGCGCCTGTCCAGGATCCACGATCTGCGCGTCATCTCCCGCACGTCGGTGATGGGTTTTAAAGACACACGCGTGTCCGTGCCGGAGATCGCTAAGGCGCTGCACGTCGATGCCATTGTCGAAGGCTCTCTAATACGCGAAGGCACCCGGGTTCGCGTCACTGTCCAGCTGATTCGCGGCGCGACCGACGAGCACATTTGGGCAGAAGAATACGAGCAAGAATATCGAAGCATTCTTGGCTTAACGGAAGAAGTGGCGCGGACAATTGCCCAGCAAATCAAGATCAGGCTCACACCGCAGGAACAGGTGGGCCTCGCGGGAGCGCGTGCGGTCGATCCCGAAGTCCACGAGAGTTACCTCAAGGGTCGCTACTACTTCAACCAGCGAACGGCAGACTCACTGAACCGGAGCATCGGGTACTTCCAACAGGCAATCGCGCAAGATCCAAGCTATGCCTTGGCTTATTGCGGTTTGGCTGACGCATACGCGGTGCTCGGGTTTCGCGGTGGTGTTCCATCAAAAGACGCTCTGTCGCAAGCGAAGGCAGCAGCGCTGAAAGCCATCGAATTGGATGACACTCTCGGCGAACCCCACGCATCTCTCGCATTTGTTGTCGAGACCCATGAATGGGATTGGGCGACAGCCGAGCGGGAATACAAGCGCGCCTTGGAACTCGACCCGGGGAATGCCCGGGCTCATCATTGGTATGCCGGTTATCTAATGTATGTAGGGCGATTTGACGAAGGGATTGCCGAGGCCAAGCTTGCCCGGGACCTCGATCCGCTGTCGTTGCCGGTCAACAATGCGCTGGCGGGCAGGCTGCTGGTAGCCGGCCGGGTGGACGAGGCTCTGAAGCAATTGCAGGATACTTTGGAAATGAATCCCCACTTTGCGCCAGCCCACCAGACCCTTGGGTGGGCATACCTGAATAAGGGAAAGCACAAAGAGGCCATTCAAGAGTTTCAACAGGCGCTACAACTCTCCGGAACAGACGATAAGGACATCATGCTGGATCTTGGCTTTGCTTATGCTAAGGCGGGCAACCGAGAAGAGGCGCGGCAGATACTCGCAAAATTGAAAAAACTACACGAGCGAGGGCTTGTACCGTCCGGTTCAATCGGAATTCTCTATGGCGCCTTGGGTGAGTTGAACGAGGCTTTCGCCTGGCTGGAAAAGGCTTATGAGGAACGTGACCCTGAGCTTACGTATCTCAAAGTGCCGGGCCGGAGGTTCGACCCACTGCGTCACGATGCGCGGTTTCAAGAACTAGTGCACCGTGTTGGGTTACCCGAGTAAAGTGCGCCATAACGAAATCACACCCCACTTTGTGCCTGGGCCAAAACTCGCTGGGCAGCAGCTCTAGGGTCCTGCGGTGATCACGCCAAATAGGCCGTTTGCATAACTGTTCGGGCCCGCTGTAAAGAAGAGTTGGTTGTGCGCACCGTTCGCATTCCCGGCGGCGTCGTGGCCAAACTGCAGTGCCCAAATGTTGTCAACCTCAATAGCCTTGCCACTCGCGTCGCGAAGTGGGCCGAGAAATTGACCCGTCTGCGGACTGAACGCGTTGATCCGGCCTCTGGAAATGTTGTTGCTAATCAGAATTGCATTACTCATAGGACCAAAATCAGCTGGAGCTAGAGCAATGCCCCAGGGAGAATGGAGAGGGCCATGGGAGGCAAAGTGCTTCACCAAGTTACCCTGTGTATCAAAAACGTCCACGAAGCCACCCTGCGCTTTGTTCAGGGCGGTGAACGTCACCCAGATGTTGCCGTTAACGGTCTGAATTCCGTAAGGGGCAAAATTTTTCGGGATAGCCGGGTCGTCAAAGGACTTCACCAGAGTAAAGGTGCCATCGAACATGTCGACTCTGCCGTTCGGACCACCATCAGCGGCATACAGGAAAGTGCCTTGTTGGTTGGTCGCGACAGCCAAGCCCGTGTAGACCGCGCCCGCGCTCGATCGATCAACCGCCAGAGTGGCATGACTGTTGCCTGTGGCACCGCCAAGAGCGGGATTCCAACCGCTGATCGTACCGTCTAGTGTCGCGAAGATAAAAATAGATCGTGCCGACATGCCGTTTTCCGTGACCGTAAAGTCGGTCGCGGTGGTGCTGATATTTCCGACGATACCGGTCGGCGTGCCAAGGGTCCCCACGGGGCTGGACCGCGCAGGCGGTACAGTTACGAACAGTGGAATTTGCACACCAGCTCCATTGTAGAGGGTGGAGAATCCGGTGCCATTGTCGCTGACCCACCAGGGGCTGGTGGGGAGTGCAACGAGACCCCAGGCGTTGACAAGATGTGAGTCAGTAAAAGGCGCTACTCCCGGCTGATTCGACACTAAATCGGTGCGTAAGTATTGTGCCGAGGCCGTAGTGATTATTAGTGCAAATAAGACCGAAACTGCGAGAATTCTCAATTTCATCGCTTTCTCCTTTTCTTGTTGTGGCCGATGCGTTCGTTGGTCTTAGGCATCGGCGAAAGATCTCCAGAAGTTCGTCGGACAACTTGTCGTTCTCCTTGAATTAATTGCGGTCGTGCGCTGGATAGAGTTTGCGGTCGTGGTCGCGCGTATCGGTCGACGCCTTTACATTCAGGCTAGGAAATACGGACCGCGCTGGCAATTCGACGCCAGGATGAGATGTGGCTCCGAAGGCGCATGTAGGGTCAGGTTGGAGTCAGGTCGGATTTTCCTTTATGACCTTAGGCGGGGATACAACTTGCCACATTTAGGGGGGGCCGACCCAATTTAGTTCACATCTGCACACGAGGCGCACAGGTTACCACTTCGAGCCTCTTATGCGGCACGGCGATGGACACTGCCGGTCAATGCTGATGTCGCCGCTAGCACCGGGATTGCGACAAGGTGCGAGTCCGCTTTCGCGCTGCGTGCACGTTTTCGCGTCGTCGGTCGCAGGTACACGTTGCGTAGATTTTCCGCGGTTTCAATTGCAATCTTGTATTTTGAAGCCGCAATTTGTTTGAGTTTGCGTAAAAGCTTGCAGCCCGCGCCATGATCGAGCACATCGCCCGCGATCGCGACCAACTCTTCCCAGTCGTGCCACTCGCCGATGGCGTCTTTGACTCTCCCAAGCTCGTCGACAAAGCGTTCGTCGCCTAAGTTATCGGCCATCTGCAGCAGGTATCGGAGCCGTTTGACCTTCAAACGATAAGGATGCAGGTTTCCCCGATGAAATTTCTCGGTGGCTGCCAGCTCCGACGAGAGCTGCAGCCCTGTGGCTGCTGCCTCCGATACGGCTTTGGGCGCTGAGCCCTTGTCCTCGAGCACGGTGCGGACATCGGCGGAAGTCTTCCGCAATCGCTTTATAAAATATCCATCTTCTTTGACCAGCACTCGACGCAGCTTTTTTGCCTGTTTTTGGCGCTCGGCCCCGAGATGCTCAAACAGCTGGATCTCACAATCCTGTTCTCCGTCCAAATGCAGTGTCGCCAGGTAGCCCGTGAGGACATCCATGTCGCGGATTTTCCCGGCACGGCTGTGAACCTTCTTGATCTCCTTAATCAGGCGGCGCTCGGTCTTTCTGGAGTCGAGCGCCAGGGCTTCGAGGGATGTCTCCACTTTGCGGGCATTCGTGCGGAGTCGATGGATCTTCTCTGGTGGGGGCTGCTTGGGCGCCCTCCTGGCAAACTTCTCCAGTTTGCGGATGGGTTTCAGAATACGGCTTTCGTTTATGGCCATGTTTCTTTGCCGCTGGTTGGATGTCTCTGGAGGCGGTTGTGTTTCATTCAGTCTAGAAACTGGCTGATCAAGGTGCAAAACGAATTTGCCGCGTGGCATCGAAGGACTGCTTGCCAATCAATCGTGCTTGCAGCAGAGCTGCACGCGGGATCAGCTCGAAAGCCAAAAGGAAAAGAGATCAGATGATGCTGCAAGGACTTGGCGCTCATGAACCCGAATTCACCCTGGATCGGAGGACTCTGCTGAAGTCGGCGGGGATGGTGATGTTGGGCTCCTCCCTAATTTCCGGCGGCAGCTCGCGAGCATCCGCTGCGGGCGGCAGCCCAGAAACTAGCACTGGATCATTTCGCAAAAGGATGATCGGATTCCAGTTGGGGTACGAACAATTTCCGGTAAACGAACTGGTGGAACTGGGAGTGGCGGTGGAGCAAGCAGGATTTGACGTGCTGACAAACAGCGATCACCTGCAACCCTGGCAGGTGAATGAAGGGCATTCGGGCCAGGCGTGGCTTACCATGAGCGCGATCGGCGCGCGCACCAAGAAAATCTGGATAGGAACGACCGTCACTTGCCCGAGCTTCCGCTACAACCCGGCTGTCGTGGCCGAGGCATTTGCGTCACTCGGCATTCTTTATCCGGGCAGAATTTTTCTCGGGCTTGGCTCCGGCGAAGCTTTGAACGAAGAAGCCGCGGTTGGGAACTGGCCGAAGTGGCCGGAGCGCTCGGAGCGGCTGGTTGAGGCCACAGAAATTATCCGTAAGCTGTGGGGAGGCCAGCAGATCGATCACAAGGGAAAGTATTACCAGGTGAACATGCGGCTCTACGATCCGCCAAAGCAACCGATACCTCTGTTGATGGCAGGAAACGGGCCGAAGGCCATGCGTCGCGTAGGGTTACACGCCGATGGACTGATCACCGATCCGAAAACCTGGAAGCTACACCGCGAGGAATTTGAAAAGGGCGCGAGGGAAGCTGGAAAAGATCCGACGCAGATGCCGGTCTGCCTCGAGCAGTTTGTGGTCGTAGGGGATAAAAAAGACGCAGAAGTGGCGGCGGAGCTTTGGCGCTTTATTCCGAAGGCGTGGAATCCTTACTACAACGTCCGCGATCCTCAGGAAATTCAGCGGCGGGCCGACGCCGAAGTCCCAATGGGAGAGGTCTATAAAGGCTTGACTATCGGGACTGATCCAGATGTGCACGTGAAAGGCTTGCAGGAAGCATTCAAGGGCGGAGCTACTGAAGTCCACATTCACTCCGGG
>WNFR01007594.1_pt1 | contig 11021 bp, 9 predicted proteins | sample 5400221 | NCBI WGS metagenome assembly WNFR01 (sample SAMN13153357, study PRJNA577476) | soil metagenome | isolation source: 40 cm soil under Madrone tree | place: USA:California | collected 2016-06-14 | reverse complement strand
TGCGACAGGCAAGCCCCCGGGTTGAGGTGGACAAGGTAACCGCTATTTATTTGAAAAAAGCGTTACGCGCGGCCGGCCGGAGGGAGTCATCTCCACGGAAAGCGGCGCTTGAAAAACCTGTTCGAGAATTTCGCGTTGGAGCACCGTTGCCGGCGGACCAACGCGAAGACATTTTCCCCTTTGCAAAAGCACGACCTGGTCGGCGTATTCACCCGCAAGATTAAGCTCGTGCGTGACGACGACAACGGTGTAGCGGTTCTGCGCGGCGAGCCGGCGCAGGGATTCGAGAAGATCCACCTGGGCGCCGATATCGAGGTGCAGCGTCGGCTCGTCGAGAAGCAGGAGGAGCGGCTGCTGCGCGAGTGCGCGGGCGAGAATCACACGCTGCTTTTCGCCGCCGGAGATTTTGTCCATCCAGCGGTCGGCGAGTTCGGTGGCACCAACTTGCGCGAGCGCGTTGTTGGCGATGAGGATGTCTTCCTCGGATTCGAAGCGCAGGCCGCCGCCATAGGGATGGCGTCCCTGCATGACAAATTCCCAGGCGCGCGAGGGGAAAAGCAGGCGGCTCTCCTGCTGGACAAGAGCGATACGCTGCGCACGCGTCTTGACCGGAAGAGAGTGCGTTTCGAATCCATTAAGAAAAATTCGGCCGGAAAGTGGCGCGAGCGAACCGGCGATGAGTTTGAGGAGCGTGGATTTGCCGCTGGCGTTCGGGCCAAGGATGGCGACGAGTTCGCCGGGCCTGGCCTGAAAGCTCATCGCCTCCAGCGTGAAGAGCGGAGCTTGCGAAGGATTCGGCGCGTAGGCGTAGCTGACCTGCTCGACGCTTAAGCGAACTTCGGGGGTGGCGCGCGAGGCGTCTCCGGGAAGCGGGTGCCGAAGCGCGCTGCTCATGCAATTCTCCGGCGAAGCAAGTAAATGAAAAGCGGCGCGCCGGCAAGAGCGGTCATGGCGCCGACTGGCAAATCTGTAGGGGAAGTGACCGTGCGCGCAAGAGTGTCGGCAATGACCAGGGCAATCGCGCCGCCGAGGGCAGAAGCGGGGATGAGCATGCGATGGTCAGACCCGAAGATGAGGCGCATGACGTGGGGCACAAGAAGACCGACATAGCCGATGGTGCCGCTTACGCTGACGGCAAGACCCGTGAGGATGGACGCGGCGATATACACGACGATACGGACGCGCGGCACGTCCACGCCGAGATGCATGGCTTCTTTTTCACCGGCGAGCAACAGATTCAGATCGGAAGCGGTGGTATAAATCGCGCCGGCGGCAATGACGAAGCCGAAGGCCAGGAGGTATTGCAGGCTGCGGGGTTGCGGCGTGGAAAGATCTCCCATGAACCAGAAGGCGCTGCCGCGCAGATTGTTTCCGGAGAGCGTGGTCATCAAAAACATAATGACCGCCTGAAGGAACGAAGCGGTGATGATGCCGCCGAGGAGCAGCGTAGTGCTGTCAATCTGACCATCGCGCCGCCCGAGGATGTAGACGGCGGCGATGGTGATGGTGGCGCCGAGGAATGCGCCAACGGGAGTAATGAGCCCGGCCATTTCGGGGGAAAGATCAAGCCGCCCTTCCACGATGAGAGCGACGATTGAGCCAAGAGCGGCACCGGAAGAAACACCGAGCACGTACGGATCGGCTAGCGGATTGCGAAGCAAAGCCTGGAAGCTGACGCCGGCGACGGAAAGAGAAGCCCCGACGAAAATGGCAAGCAGAATGCGAGGCAAGCGGATGCCGAGGACAATCATGCCGTAGTCACTGGAGAGAGAACTGGTGCGATGAAGAAGGAGGCTGATGAGGTCCTTGCCGAGGCCGTACAGAGAAACCTGGACCGCGCCGAGTTTCATGGCCACGACAACGACAGCGAAAAGAATGAGAGCGAGAATGCTGCAGCGCAGAAGGAGGCGAGTGAGTGTCAGCGGGCGCATGCAAGCTCCCTCGCGAAGGGTGGAGTGTTCATTGTCATGTGGGCCGGGGAGGACGCGGGAGGATTGGACGGCGGCGGCGCAGGGGCCGCGGGCTTTTCAGAGGCAAGCGCATCCTGAAAAGCGGAGGGATGCAGCTGGCGCGCGAGGTCTTCGATGGCGGAAACGATGCGCGGCGCGGGGCGATTGACTGCCTCGCTGATGACCGCGAAACGTCGATTGCGCACGGCATCGAGGAGCCGCCAGCCGGGGAGCACCGAGAGCGCTTCGAAATCACGGGCGGCGGATTCGGCATGGGATGCCGCGAACACGAGATAGTCGGGTTGCAGTCGCACGACTTCTTCAAGATTCATCTGGGGCCAGTCTTGCGAAGCGTCCACGATGCTGGTGGCGTCGGCTTTGCGAAGCGCATCGGCGATGAAGGTGTTTTTGCCGACGGAGATGAGCGGGCGGGCCCATACGACGAAGAGAACGCGGCTCGGCGGGAGGGCTTCGAGTTTGGCGTGAAGCGCGGCGAGGCGAGCCTGGAGATCGGCCGTCAGGGATTTTCCGGTTTCCGGGACACCGACGAGATCGGCGAGTTTCTGCGTGGTGGAGAGAATCTCGTCGACGTTCTGGGCGCGCGTCGCGTAGGCAGGGATGCCGAGTGTATCGAGTGCGCGGAGAGTGTCGAGGCGATTGATCTCCTTAGTCACGAGAACAAGGTCGGGATGGAGCGCAGCAATTTCTTCGAGATTCGGATTGATGGGGCCGCCGACCTTCCTTTTCTTTTGCGCGTCGGGCGGATAGTCGCAGTAATCCGTGTCGCCGACGAGGCGATCCTGCACGCCGAGGGCGTAAAGCGTTTCGGTCAGGCTGGGCGCGAGAGAGACGATGCGCATGGGAATTTGCGGCACGCGGATAGTGCGTCCGAATTCGTCTACGACTTCGCGCATGGCGGGTGCAGGCGCCGCGGATGCAGGCGGCGGAGGGAAGGACTGGGCGTGGACGGGCAAGGCGCCGAGCAAGAGCAAGGCTGCGGCGAAAATGCGAGCGCGACGCATAGCATTGGCGGAACTGTGCTGCACGAATCTCCCCTGACGAGAGTGCCGCGAGAGTTTTGACAATAAAAAAACCCGGCGAGAAACCCGGGTCGTGCTGTAGGCTTACCCTCTCGCGAAGTAAGCCCAACCGCGGCGGCGAGGGAGGGTAGCCTGGCTCTCGGCGATTAAGCCGAATACAGTGGCGGGACCGCGGCCGAATTGCACGGCACTTCCCCACTTCCCTTGCCTGCTGGATGTCCAAATCAGTTTACGAGGCGTGGAGAGGAGTGTCAATCGAGGACGGAATTTGCGGAGATTCAGTTCGACGTGATGGAAACAATCATCGCCCCGCAACGTCCCGAGCAATCGAACCCGGTATACAATCGATGAAGTTCTCGAAACTTGGATGAGCGATGTGCCATGGGAGGCGTTGCAATAATGGCTCCGATACTTCTCTGGCTCGTCATGGTCCTTTGCCTGCTGATTTCCGTCGTCAAGTACGTGATGGGAATCATCCTGAAGCTGTCGTTCCCCAGCACAAAAATCCAGAAGGACTATAGCTACCAGCCCACGGTTAGCGTTCTGATGCCCTGCTTCAACGAGGGCAAGACGGTGTGCGAAACAATCGAAAGCATCAGCAAGTGCAACTATCCGAACGAGAAGTTCGAAGTCATCGCGCAGGACGACTGTTCCATCGACGACAGCTACGAATGGGTGCTCAAAGCCCAGCGCGATTTCACCAACATTCGTATCCGCACCGGCCGGAACACAGTCAACAGCGGAAAAGCGCGCACGGTTTGCAACGCGCTGCAGCATTCCTCCGCCGACATCATCATCTCGATCGATTCGGATTGCATTTTCCACGAGGACGCGATTCGAGAGTTGACCGCGTGCTTCTCTGAACCGCGAATCGGGTCGGTGGGCGGCAGGGTGGGAGTCCGGAATCCGAATGACAGCGTAATCACCGGCATTCAGGCGGTCATTTATTACTCGGCGTTTCAGCTTTACAAAATACCCGAGAACTGGACGCGGAGCGTCTGTTGCATTAGTGGATGCCTGTTTGCTATCCGGCGCGAGCTGCTACTGGAGATCGAACCGGCAATTCGCGCGCGCCATTGGTTCGGCATCCCGGTGAATCAGGGCGAAGACAGGTTCCTGACTCACCAGACACTGCTGCGCGATTACGGAACGTATATCAATAATGACGCGCTTTGCTGGACCGCTGTCCCCAACACGCTCTCTGTCCTTTTCAAACAGCAACTGCGGTGGCGCCGCAGCATCGTGCGCGATTTTTTCTATACGCTTCGGACACTTCCGCAGCACGTCTGGAAGTTGCATCCCAACACGGTATTCACGTTGGTAATGACGCCCCTTGGCGCACTTATCGCCTTTCTGGTTGCCGTAACGATGTTGTCTTCGGACCCCTTGGCTTGGGCGGGGCCGCTGCCCCTGCTGACGGCGCTTGGAATCGGGGCAGTGTTGACCTGGGTGATCAAGAAATACAGCGCGCGAGAGGCGCTGGCCCATCCGCTGGTGTTTGGAGCTTATGTCGCCTGGTCGCTGGTGAGCAGCTTGTTCCTGACGCCGCTGGCCCTGTGCACCATGGATTCCGCAGATTGGGGAACGCGAACCAAAGAAGAACAAGAGGTGCTTCTTGCCAACCCTGACCGCTGATACTCCGCCCGCAGCGCCGAAGAAAGCTTCGCCCGGGCAATCACTCCATTACAAGATTGTGATTTCGCTCTACCGCGTCTTTGCCATAACCGTGCTGTACCTGGTGCTGGGCGGGATCCTTGCGTACGCCTTTGTGATGGGTTTTTATGCGGTGAGCAACTCGTGGGCCGCGCCGATCATCCTTTCCGCGGTCGACGAGAAAAGCCTAGACTTCCGGCAGAAGCTGGTGACCAGCCAGCAGACGATCGAAGACCTGAAAGTGGATTCGCAGAAACTGGAAAGCGGCATTGCAGAAATGAAGAAGCACCGTGCGGCGTTGGTGGCGCTTGAGCCTCAGCTGCAGGCGGCGATTGCCCGCGAGCGGACGCACAACCGAGCCATCGGGCCCAACTCGCCGCACTAGACACGCAGAAGCGGGCCGACAACGCAAAAACGCAGACTGTCCTCAAGCAGCTCAAGCAAGTCGAGTCCAACATCAGCAAGGACCTGGCCGCCGGCTTAATCACAAAAGGCGACGCAGCTACCCAGTTGTCCGCACTGAACCAGGCAGAGAACGCTTACACGGACAGCAAAATTGCCGAGGTGCTGTTGACGGACAGCGTCCTGCAGAAGAACACGACGGGCACGGATTCGCTCGACGTGCTGGAAAAGCAGGCGGAGCTGCGCTCCGAAGCCGCGCAGCTCGATGTAGCCATCAACGTCTCCGACAAGCAGCTGCAGGAAGAATCGCAACAGATCAACCGGTTACGGGAAGCCATTCGCACCGCCAAACAAAGCCCCTACTATCTGAACGCGTCCGGAGGCAAGACGCTGTACTTCGCGTTCGTTCCTTACGACAACCAGGCAAGCGCGGTGACCGGGCGTCCGGTGTACGACTGCTACCTAAATATGTTCGCGTGCCGCAAAGTCGGCACAGTGAACCAGGTATTCTCCGGCGAAGAGACGGCCGTTCATCCCATCTTCAAAACCAACATTCGAGGATTCCTGATGCAGATGAATCTGGATCATCCCGAATCCGCGAAATCCAAGACCGTGTTCCTCGGCCGTAAACCGCTATTGTTCTGAGGAGAACCCAATGATCAGGAATCCCTAGAAATCCCTGCTGGCTGCAGGTTTACTCTGTGCCGCGCCCGCGATTGCGCGAGGCCAGCAAGATCAGCAGGCCTACTGTACGTACTTGATGGAACAGGCTCAGGCGCAGCGAAATTTGCTGCGCACGCCCACGGCGACGGCAGGATTTACGCAACCCGAGACTGGGTTGCCCATGCAGTTGGTTGGAGGCGCCACGCTGGGTCTTTCCGATGTCAGGAAAGCTGAGCTGACCATGGACGTCGCGCGCAAGAACTGCGAACTCTACAAGGCCACCACGGGCGTCCAGCAGGAGATCCAGTTCGCGCTGCCTAACCTGGAGAAGGTAGCCCTTCTAAACAGACTCGCGCTGATCGAACAGGCCTCGAAATCGCTGGATACGCTGATTGCGGAGACCACAAAAATGCTGGAGGCCCAGAATGCTACTCAGCTGACGCTTTTCACGTTGCAGACTACAAAGATCAGGCTGGAAGCCGACCGCGCCGACACCCGGTCGAAGCTCTCGGCAATCTATGTTCCGCCGCTAGACGATCAACCGTTGAAAGAATTGGTCGCGCAAAAACAGAGCAGCGAGGAGGGTGCGCAGCGAGTCCTGGACAAACTGAGCCGGCAAAATAATTGGGATGTCGCCCTCACCGTCGGCGTCCATCAGCAGGTGAATCCGATTGCCCAGGGTGCGCAGCCGTATGGGCAGGTCTCGGTCAGCTACAATCTCGCCAGCCGGTCCATCAACAGGCATCTGGATCGTGCGGTGGAAGCGCACGGCGAATGGAAGAAAGTGGAAGAGAGCGACGCTGTGCGGCAGATGGAGGTGCTTCGGCAGCAGTTGGTGGAATGTGTGATGGTGCAGGAGGCTAGACTCAAGTCTCTTGAGGAAGAAAACAAACAGCTGGACAAGAATCTTCAACTGGTTGCGGCGCCGGACACTTCCGCGGCGTTCGACTTCCACAACCAATTGGCCGCCACCCAACTTTTTCTTCAAATCGAAACCGCGGATGCAACTTTCCGAATCGGCCGCCTGCACGAGTACCTCGCAAGAAATTACTAAGTGATTCGTCCGCGCGTTCCAGTTGCGAAGCGCGACGAGAGGCGTCAATGAAAATGGAAAATGAAATTCGAGGCTAACGTCTACACCTCTTGAAAGCGTTTAAGAGTGAATCCTGAGAGTAATGAAAAGAAAACCGCCCGGCACGGGGAGATAGCCGGGCGGCGCGTGGCGCCTTATGCCACGCTAAAGCGGTAACGGGCGGTCAAGCGCGTTTCAGAAGCCTTGGGAACAGTAGCCGGCTCCGGCAAGGCTCGTATTGCTCCACAGGGCCTGCACGGGATACGTGAGGCCGTCGTTTCCGGTCATGTTGAATGGCGAGCCCGGAATCTGGAGACCGTCGCCGACCCATGCGCACTTGTCGCCAATTTCCCAGCTCTGGTAATCGAACCAGCCGCCGTTCTGCACCAGGCCAGTTGTGGATTCGGCGCCGGGATCGGTGAGGGTTTCCGCGATCTCATGGCCGAGCACGATGGTAACGCCGTCAACATCTCCCGTGGGGGCGGGATTGACGAAGTCCTTTCCGCATCCGCCGCCGGCGTTCAGCACATAAGGCATGTTGGTGAACGCGATGCCCTGCTGCACGCCGGGATAACCCGCCGGTGTTGTGTAATCGTGCCAGGCGCAGTATTGGCTTTGATTGAAGCCGGCGTCGTTGAACTTCTGCGGCGTGGCGATCACAAAATTGGAGTCGGCTAGATCGGTGGCGTGGAAAAATGCAACCGCACGTGCGGCCTCGCGCGCAAGATCGATCGGGGCGAGATTGTCGTGAATCGGGGCGGTGTCGTCGTGCCACACGCCGGCGAGCTGCTGCTTCGGGTTGCCGATCGTCGAATAGTTTCCGTTGTAGTTGTATTGATAGTATTGCGTGGAAATATTTGCCCACGTCGTGCCGCCCATTGCGGACACGAATCTGGCCATCAGCGCGCCTGCGCCGTCCGGATCGTTCGCGGGGTTACCGACCGACGCGTGGTCGAAAGCGTTTGGCTCCCCCCAGCCCCAGAGGACGAGATAGATCTTGGGGTTCACCTGAATTTTTCCACCGAAGTAGGCCATGTTGACGGGCATCGGCTGCCCCGCTGCAACCCCCGGCGGACAGAGACCGAGGGTCATGCAGATATCAATCGCGGGCGGAACGATGCCTGCTGCGGGCATCGCATGGGGATTGGTCGGGGCAGATCGCACACAACCGCTGCCGGAGACGTCGAACGCCTTGTTGCTCCACAGCGGCTGCACCGCGAACGAAGTGTGATTATCCATGGGAACATTCGCGAGACCCGTCCACGCGCATTTGTCGCCGTTTTCGCTTCCCTGCGCGTCGTTCCAACCGTCTTGAACACTGGCAAAATTATCCGGGTCGGTGACCGCTTCGGCGTACTCGTGCCCGGTGACAATGCTGTAGCCATCGAAGACACCGTGACCAAAGCTGTCGCTGGCTACGTTCACGGAATTCATTCCGCAACCGCCGGTGCCGAGGCCCGGCCAGTTCATATTTAGAAATGGGATGAATGCGTATTGCAACCGGTACGGATTTCCAAGACCGTCGACGCTGGTCGTCTGCGTGTGGTAGCCGCAATAGACGGGCTGCCCGGTGGCAATCGAGGTTGGCGGTGTGAGGATGATGTAGGTGGCCTGCGGATTGTAATTGAAGTGAGCGGATGCGCGGATCGCTTCCATGGCGAGCGGATCGTCGGCGACGTTTTCAGCCAGGCCCAGAGCGATGATGTCGCTGGGAACGGGCGTCGGGTCGGTCCACACACCCTTGAGTTGTTTCCGCGGATTGGTTACATACCCGGTGCCATTCGCGCTGGCACAACTGGTGGTTCCGGCCGGGACATTGTTGCAGTATTCCGTCTGGATCGCCGCCCAAGATGTGCCGCCTAGATTGGTCAAGAACGAGGTGACGTAGGTCTGCAATTGCTGACTGCTGTACTGCTTTCCATTCGCGTCTGTGGTCGTGAAACCATTCGCCCAATCGGGCCCCCAGAAGATCAGATAGATCGCCGGAGTGGTCTCGACACCGATCGCGCCCGATCCCACATTGCCGCCGTGATAAATGAGATCGTTCGAAACCGAGCTGGGGTTGGGTGCCTGTCCTGCAGCCCAAAAGAAATGCTTTTCATTGGTCGCTCCCGATGTTTGGGCAGCGATCACCGCCAGCGAGATGGTGAGGAAGGCGAGCACTCGCAGGCCCAGGGCCGGTAGATGTTTGAAAGTTGTGGTAAACATAGCCGTCTCCGCGGGGAATTCCCCGAAAGTGCTATCGAAGTTGCCAGGGGCCCTACAACGATGTGCGCGAGCCTGCGTTGGCCATAAAGAATTCACAGCCGGATACGGCAGACAGTATTTTCGCAAGCTCACAGCCGACCTATTTAGTCGGCCTGAACGATAGCTAAAGCACGGCACTTGTCTATCGGGTGAAGACCGGAGATGGAAACCGGAAAATACCTGAGTTCTTTCGCAGCCCCGCAAGTCTTATTGGGAGCGATGGATTAATTTTGCTGAGAGCGAACCGTTCGTTCGTTGCCGATGCGAAGTCCAATCACTTCCCGACAAGACGCACGATTTGCAATCTTCATGGCAGGAGACTAGCGGTTTTTCCAGTTGGGTTTGCGCTTTTCGCTGAGGGCGCGGAGACCTTCCTGGGAATCTTCCAGGCGATAGAGTTCGTTGAGGAAGATGTTCATGGAATTGCGGAGCCCGTCGCGGAGAGAAAGGCCCATGCCGCCGAGAATGGCTTTCTTGGCCATGGTGAGCACCGGGCCAGAGTGGCCTGCGATGCGCGCGCAGAGGTCGTTGACGGTGGCTTCGAGTTGCGCTTCGGGAACCAGGCGATTGACGATGCCGAGGTCGAGGGCGCGTTCGGCGGTGACTGGTTCGCCAAGGAGAACAAGTTCAAGGGCGACTTTGGGGCCGACCAGGAATGGAAGAATGGTGGATGCGAGCGGGGGAAAAACGCCGAGTGTGATTTCGGGCTGAGCGAAGCGGGCTTTCGGAGTGGCGATGACCAGGTCGCCGAACGCGGCGAGCTCCGCGCCACCGCCAATGGCCGGGCCGTTGACGACGCAGACTACGGGCTTCGATGTTTCAAGGATGCGGATGAAGACGGAGTGGAACGCGTCCAGCATTTGAAACACGCGATCTGTTGTGTATTCGCCGACGTCAATGCCGCCGCAGAAAACCTTGCAGGCGGAATCGAGGAGGATGAGTTTCACGTCGGGACGATCGCCGGCGTGGGCGATGCCGTCAATCAATTCGCGGAGCATATTTTCGTTGAGGAGATTGTGGTCGGGGCGGCTGAGGGTCATCTGCGCGACGCCGGCTTCAATATGCAGCTTTACGAATTGAAAATCGGCTGGATTGCGGCGGGTGGGTTCGGTGCGAACCTCGACGTTGCGATCGGCCAAAGTGGTGCGGCGTGCTTCCACAGGAGTTTCTCCTTCCGGAATGGGTCCAAAGCGGATGGTAGCATGCGGGGATGGGGGCGGATGGATGGCGGTGTGGCGAAGTGCGCAAAGAGTTTGCTGGCCGAAGAGACGGGGAAGGATTGTGGCACACGGGTTATTTCCCGCAGCCTGAAGAATGAGAAGAATTATTCGATGGTGGACTACACTATCTGGACGATGAATCAGGGAACGGTTTCGAAATTTGATGAACTGCCCACGGCTTACGCGCTGCTGCTGAAAAAAAGCGTGGGGGGGGAGGGATTTCCAGAGGCAACTTGCTGGGAGCAGGCGTCCGCGATTCGTTTTGAGCGCGATTGGAGAGGCGAGCAAGCGGATCCGCAACGCGCGACGGAGGTGCGCCTGCTGTGGAACACGCAAACGCTGTTTTTGCGGTTTTTTGCGCGGTATCGGGAGTTGCATGTGTTTCAAGATGCGCGGGCGGATGGGTGGCGAGACGAATTGTGGGAGCGCGACGTGGCGGAGGCGTTTCTGCAACCGGATGCAAGCGACGCGCGGGTGTACATAGAATTGGAAGTGAGCCCGAACGGGTTCTGGATTGATCTGAATATTGGGCACGGCGAGAAAGAAGAGATGCGCAGCGGTTTGCGGCGGCGAGTTGTGCAGGACGAGGCGGCGCGAACGTGGACGGCAGAACTGGCGGTGCCGTTGCGGAGCCTGGCGCCGGCGTTCGATCCGAAGAGGAGTTGGCGGGCGAATTTCTTTCGAGTGGAAGGGAAAGTGGAGCCGAGATTCTATTCGGCGTGGAATCCGACAATGACACCGGCGCCGAATTTTCATGTGCCGGAGGCGTTTGGGC
>WNFR01007593.1_pt1 | contig 11021 bp, 12 predicted proteins | sample 5400221 | NCBI WGS metagenome assembly WNFR01 (sample SAMN13153357, study PRJNA577476) | soil metagenome | isolation source: 40 cm soil under Madrone tree | place: USA:California | collected 2016-06-14 | reverse complement strand
AAACCGGAAGGCATGGGTCTGGGACTCTCCATCAGCCGAAGTATCATCGAAGACCATCACGGCACACTTTGGGCTAAACCAAACAAGGACAGAGGAGCTACCATTCAGTTTACCCTTCCACCGAGCAGCGGGAGTGAATCATGAAGTAAGCCGAAGAAGTTCTATTCGTGAGCTAAGACGACCCACCGATGCGCACGGTTATCAGGGAGTTGATCGAAGCTGTGGGACTCAGTTGCCAAACCTTTGAGTCAGAGCCCGGAAACCATGCTCGCCACAGCTCCCAGGATTTCGGGCAAGAAACGAATTGGCACTCGCTTTTCCTGTCACCTGTCGCTATTTACCTGTCACTTTTGTGTAAACCAGGGCCTCTTAGCTGTTTGTTGATTTCAAATCCGCCTTGTCAGCGTTAATCTGCGGCTAACTTACCGCCCTCGTCTTAACAGACTCCACCACTCTACGCCCGGACCTTCACTCTGACCAGTTAGCAAAAAAGAGCAACTTTAGGCAAATCGAAGGAAGACGACATCTTCGAACCCCTGTGAACATCAGATGGACGGAAATTATCTCATGAACCGGCGGGGATTTTTACAACTCATTGGAGCTACCGGTGCTGCGGTATTGACGTCTTCCTGCAATCGAATCACTTCTGTGGTGGGGACTCCATCGAGTCCGACTAATCTTGTTCGATTCCCGGAAAAGACAGAGATGATCCTGCTCACCGACCGGCCGCCACAGTTGGAAACTCCGCTCCACTATTTTCGACAGGACCTCACGCCGAACGAAGCTTTCTTCGTTCGATGGCACCTCGAAGGAATCCCGACTTCCGTGGATCTTCGAACATTTCGGCTCAATGTCAGCGGCCACGTCCAGCAGCCGTTGCAGTTAAGTGTGGACGAACTTCGATCGCAGTTCGAGCCATTCTCCATCATTGCCGTCAATCAATGTTCCGGTAATTCTCGTAGTTTTTTCAAGCCTCAAGTTCCAGGCGGCCAGTGGAAGGATGGTGCAGTCGGCAACGCCAAATGGACCGGTGTTCCCGTGAAGGCGATCCTGGATCGTGCCCAGGTGAAATCAGGCGCCGTGGACGTCTCATTCAATGGGCTTGACGTGCCACCGTTGCCTTCTGTGGCTGACTTTGTGAAGGCCCTTTCGATCGACCACGCACGGGACGGAGAGGTGATGATCGCCTACGCCATGAATGACCAACCGTTGCCCATGGTGAACGGCTTCCCCCTACGCCTTGTCGTGCCCGGGTGGTATGGAACTTATTGGGTAAAAGCTCTCAGCGATATCACTGTGTTGCCTGATGTCTTTAGCAACTTCTGGACGGACAAAGCGTATCGCATTCCCAACGCTCCAAATGGCACCGAGTCTCCAAAGGATTTGGCAAAGGACACAGTTCCTATTAATCGATTCAACGTGCGTTCCATATTCGTTCGTCCCGACCCCGATGAAATCTTGCATCCCGGAATACCGACTGAAATTGAGGGCATTGCTTTCGATTCCGGTTACGGGATTAGACGAGTGGAGGTGTCGACGGACGGGGGAGCCACCTGGGCAGATGCTCGACTGGACCCGGAAATCGGAAAGTACTCGTGGCGACGCTGGCGGGCATCATGGACACCAGGAAACCGCGGGCAGTATCGACTAATGGCTCGCGCGACAAATGCGGTGGGAGACACTCAGAGCAAGGAACAGTGGAACCGCAGTGGCTTTATGTGGAATGTAATCCAGCAAGTTGACGTAAAGGTGGATAACAACGCATGACCCCAAAAACAAAGAGTGTGGTTCTCTCGCTGGGGCTTGCGGCATTGGTCGCCGGCTGCGGACATCCATCAAACATTTCTAAGGAAGCCGATGATGGTATTGCAAACGCAAAAATCGAATCGATGTTTAATTCACCAGACAGCCCGGTTCATACCATCGTGATGCCGCATGACGAGCCGGCGTTTCCGCCGGGTCCAGGCCGTGATGAATTTGTGACCACGTGCGTCGTTTGCCATTCACCGCGATACATCACGATGCAGCCGCGATTTTCCCAGACTACGTGGCTGGAGGAAGTCAAGAAAATGAAAGATGTCTACGGCGCACACATTTCGGATGAGCAGGTGCTAAAAATTACGGACTACCTGGTTTCTATCAATGGAAAGCCTGGCACTGGTCAAGCTCCTCAAGGCACATATGGCGAATAGCGTCGGAAATGAGCATCAGTCGCCGTCACGGCCGCCGATACGCCTGTTGGCTTCGGTACTGCTTCTGGGTACGCTGCTCGCCTGGTGGGGAACGCGCGACTATCGCCGTCTGTTTGGGGAATCGCTACGCGAACCGGTTGCCGCCGGGGGTGTGGTTCTTCCTCAGGTCACGCAGGAAGAGAGTGCATTGCTGGATCGCGGTTCCAGAATTTCACAATTGCAATGCGCGGGTTGTCACGAAATGTCCACACGCTCCAACGCACCCAGCTATCAGGAAATTGTGACCTTCTATCGCCGTAGATTTCCTGCCTCGGCCGGCAATACGGATTTGCGCTCTCGACTAGCTTCGGCAGTAACACATCCGCGGCCAGGGTGGGGCAATTTTGCACCGGGTCCCTCGGAGTCCGGGCTGTCGATCGACGACCGGATCGCAGTTGCGAGTTGGATTCTAAACAGTTTCGATCGAGACAAGAATGCTGGCGCTGGTGTGGGTAAATGACAACTTCTACTCAAAATTTTTCCTATCGAGATGAGCAAGCGGATTCCCGGAGTTTAGGTGCGCTTCCGCCGATTGAATATGACCTGATCCGTGCCCACATCTTTGCTTCACTCGTCACCTTAGTGATCTCGGTCCTATTCGGCCTTCTGGTGTCCACAAAGTTTAACTTTCCAGAGTTTCTGGGCGGCCACGGATGGCTTACCTGGGGCCGACTTCGCTACAACCATACGCAAGGCATATTCTTCGGATGGCTGGGCAACGCGTTCCTGGCATTCTTTTATTATGTTGTGCCACGCCTGGTAAATCGGCCGGTTTTGAGCCGCAGGCTTGGATGGTTTCTCTTCTGGATCTGGAATTTTGCGGTGGTCCTCCCTGGATGGGTGCTGGTTGCTGCTGGTTTCAGCCAGCCGCTCGAGTGGGCGGAGTTTCCGCTCGTCGTAGACGCTTTCGTCGTCCTCGCCTTCGTTCTGATGGTATTCGAGTTTGTCCTGCCAATTCTTAGTGCTCGGCTCTCCGACCTGTATGTCAGTGGTTGGTACATCATCGGCGGCATTATTTTCACGATGCTTGCCTATCCGGTTGGCAATCTCGTGCCGGAGCTCGTTCCCGGCGCGCAGGGTGCAGCGTTCAGCGGCCTCTGGATTCACGATGCTGTGGGCCTCTACGTGACGCCTTTTGCCCTCGCCATCGCTTACTACGTCATCCCCGCCACCACGCGGCGTCCGATCTTCAGTCATTTCCTTTCCATGGTGGGCTTCTGGCTGCTCTTCTTTATTTACCCCTTAAATGGGACGCACCACTACGTCTATTCAGCAATCCCAATGGACGCGCAGAAGGGCGCCATCGTCGCTTCGGCTTATCTGGGAATGGACGTGATTTTAACCGTCACCAACCTGCTACTTTCTCTGCGCGGAAGTAGCGGAACTGTCTCGAAGGACGTGCCGTTGCGATTCGTCTGGTTTGGTGTCGTCTCCTATCTCGTGGTGAGTTTGCAGGGTTCGGTACAGGCGTTGATGCCCGTCAATAGCTTCATTCATTTTACGGACTGGGTCATCGGCCACTCACACCTGGCAATGATCGGTTTTGCAAGTTTCCTCGCGCTCGGCGGCATTGCCCATTTGTGGCAACGCATCCCCGGAACACGCTACAACGAGCGCACGATGAATTGGTCGTTCTGGCTGCTTGCAGTGGGCCTGACGCTGATGGTCACCGATCTCACGATTGCGGGCCTGGTAGAGGCTCAGGTCTGGGAGTCGAGTGCGCCATGGATCGATTCTGTCCGGGCGGTCGGAAGTTACTGGCTGGTGCGTACAGTTTCGGGGCTCATAATTCTCGCGGGCTTTGCTCTTTTCTGGACTTCTCTCGTTACGGGGCCAGGGTTGTCAGAGGCCATCACATCTGGGACCAGCGGCGTGGATTCAGAAGAAAGCGTTGCATTCGAGAATGTCTCGCCGGCTTCTGACAGGCTCAGCTCCGCCGGTTGGCTCAGCTATGCCCATGTCGTCGCCTTCGGTGCAGGTGTAGGTTTCTTCGCACTTTCGTTTCTTGTTCTTGCGATTCTTCCTGGAAGAGAACTGGCAAATGACATCAAACAGGCGGCTCCAGTCACCATGCCAACGCTCACCGCCTCCGAACAAAGGGGCAGCGTTATCTATGGACGCGAAGGATGCGCTTACTGTCACACGGTGCAAAATCGGTCCCTCGCAGCGGATGTGCGCCGTTTCGGAGCACCAACCGAAGCATGGGAGACCAGGTATGACTATCCCCAGCTATGGGGTACCCGACGCATCGGGCCGGACCTGGCACGCGAATTCAATCTGCATCCTGGAGACTGGCAACTCACTCATCTCTATAATCCTCGCCTTGTGGTGAGGGATTCTGTCATGCCTCCGTATCCGTGGCTATTCGAGGGCAGTCCCAGTCAGCCCACACAGCAAGGCCTGGACGTGTTGGCCTATATCCAATCTCTTGGACGTGCTCGACAACTTTCCGGTTTTGAGCGACAGGCATTGGTGCCAGGCGTTCAGCCCGGGACACCGGAAATGGTGATGGCGAGCGAGCCCTCCGCCAGAGCCACTGCTCCCACCGTTCCAATTGCCATGAGGGGAGGATACAGCCTAAGCGCACCCGTTCTTCATCCTGCGTCCGACCCGGACGACCTACAGGAAGAAGTAGCCGAGGGACGAGCCCTGTTCGAGAGCAATTGTGCTTCGTGTCATGGACCGGCTGGAAAAGGTGATGGCACAGCTTCCGCGAGTCTATTGCCGAAACCGGCAAACCTGACTGCTGCCCGCTTCTCAGATGAACGATTGAGCAGTGTGTTATGGAATGGAGTCGTAGGGTCTTCCATGCCGCCCTGGCGTCAGCTCTCCACCGAAGATTTGCGTTCTCTTGTTGCCTACATCCAGAACTTGCACCCTCCAACTCCTGCGGCATCAACGCAGGAAGTTAAGTCTCTGGACGAGAGCAAGTCTCTTTTTGAGACCAACTGTTCCAGTTGCCACGGTGACAGAGGAGCAGGCAACGGGCCGGTAGCAGGTACCCTCGCACCATCACCAACAAACTTTCAACTTAAGAAGCCTACACAAGAAAGGGCCTGGGAAGTTTTGGAGAATGGCGTGCCGGGAACGGCAATGCCGCCGTGGCAGAACCAACTCAGCGCAGATCAGCGGCGCTCCCTGATCGAATTCGTGCGCTCCCTATATGCCCCATCGCAGGAGAATTCGGGACAATGATCAATCTAATTGTGATCTCAGTTTCAGCCATTATGCTCGTCCTGCTTCTGGTCTGGTGGCGATGGCCAGCTTTCCGCGCCTGGATTGAGGCGCCGAAATACTCCATGCTCCGCCAGGAACGTCGGTTCGACGACCGGAACATTACACGCACAGACACGCCGCATTAAACTTACACAACGGTGACAGGTAAACGGTGACAGGTGACAGGGAAAAGCGCGTTGCAGGTCGATTCTCGTAAGAAATCCTTGGAGCTGCGTGAGGTTTGCAGAAGACGGCAAAGCTGCTGATATTTCGTTGGCGCACAGGACACGAGTTGACAAAGAGTTTATAGATGACATATATCATCCAATAAGCAAATGCGATATTCGACAGAGCACAAAAAGGAAACCCGCGAACGCATCATAAGGGCGGCGTCGCGGCACTTCCGCCGTCGCGGCGGAAAGGGCCCGGCAATCGCAGACCTGATGCGTGAACTCGATTTGACGCACGGAGGTTTTTATAAACATTTCGATAGTAAACAGCAGTTACTGGCGGAGGCGATCGCCAAAAGTTTCGAAGAAACGGAAACTGCGTTTATGGACGCCGTTAGTAAAGCCAGGCCTGGCGCCGAACTCAAAATGATTATTGAGTACTATTTAAGCGACAAGCATTGCTCTAATCCGGGCGGAGGGTGTCCTGTTGCTGCTTTGGCGTCGGAAATCGCGCGCTATCCTCGTGCTGTGCGCGTTGAAATTGATCGAGCCATGCAGGAGCGAATCAAGCGCATCGCGAGGTTTTTGCCAGGAAAGACGGAGAAGGAACGAGAACGCAATTGCATGGTTCTTTTGTCAGGGATGGTTGGCGCAGTGAACCTTGCTCGAGCGACAGTGGACTCGCAATCGCGTAAAGCCATCCTGGAGGCCTCCAGAGATTTTTATATCAGTGTGTTCTGTAGTTGAGACATCGCCTCGTTTTTTTGCCATTATAGGATGATGATTGTCATCCTATAATGCATTAATGAGGGGATATCAGAGGAGATGGCCAAAGCTTAACCCTGGAATAGGGAGAATACATTGAGCTCGTGCGAGTGGCCATAAACCTGGTAGCTCTCTACAGGGCTCTCGGATGTGGCTGTTAAGAGCTTATTGAATACGGAGGTAAGATCAACATGGATGTTCTTTCTGAAATCGACACGCGGGGTCCGTTCGAGGCACGTTACCTGGCGTTCCTGGAGACGATTACTCACCTCCGCCCAAAGCTGCACCGCTACTGTTCGCGTATGACAGGTTCGGTGTTCGACGGCGAAGATGTCGTTCAGGATGCGCTGTTTCAGGCATATCGGAAGCTGGACACATTTGACGATAGCCTTCCATTAGCGCCCTGGCTGTTTCGCATTGCACATAATCGATGCATCGATTTTCTACGCCGCCGCGCAGTTCGGGAAGGTACTGAGGCAGCCGCGGCAGTGCCCGACTGGATCATACCAGCCGATCCTACTGGCCCGGATGTTGGCCGGGCAGTCGAGCACCTTGTGCTGACTCTTCCACCGAAGGAGCGAGCGTGTGTGCTGCTGAAGGATGTTTTTGATTATTCATTAGAGGAAATCGCCGATCTTGTCGACTCTACCGTAGGCGGCGTAAAGGCCGCGCTCAATCGTGGCCGATCGAAATTGTCGGCGTTGCCTGTGCAGTCGAAGCCCCCGCAGCCGGCGAACGAGGAAATGTTGCAGCTCCTGCATCTTTATGTGGAGCGTTTCAATCGACGCGACTGGGACGGGCTCCGTGAATTGATCAGCGCGGACGCTCAACTGCGCGTGGCCGACCGGTTCGCGGGCCGGGTTGCCGCCTCACCCTACTTTGGTAACTACGAGCGCTGGGAAATCCCCTGGAAAATGGAAGCAGGTGAAGTGGACGGCGAACCAGTGGTAATTATGATGCATAAACACAAGGACGGCCTAAAGCCACATTCGTTCGTTCGTTTTCAGGTCGTTGACGATAGCATCGTCCGAATAGCGGACTACGTGCATTGTCCATGGATCTTAATATCAGCAACGTCAGTGCGTATCCTTCGTGACCTGGGCCGCGTAATACAAACATAAGGAAACGAAAACGAAGGGAAAGCTAATGAAAAAGTCTACTTTAGTGCTGCTCTTGTTATTGGCGAGTTTTGATGTCTCTGCAACCTGGGCCCAGAGTCCCAGGTATCCTGCTCTCAGCGAGTACATGATGCCGCGAGACGCTGAGGTCGCGCTGGCCGGAAGTGCGGCCCCGCGAAACATCTCGGAACGAGCGACGATCAAGGTATTGACAACCTCCGGCTTCCAGGTGGCCCGCGACGGTGACAACGGATTCGTTTGTATAGTCATGCGCGCGTGGTCCGCGCCCACATATACGCCTGCTCAGTTCCTTGACCTCGTTTACGACGCAACGGTTCGCGCGCCGATCTGTTTCGATCCGGAAGCATCGCAAACCGTCATGCCGTATTACGAAATGCGAACCAAACTCGGCATGGAGGGCAAATCGCCGGCCCAGATCGCGGAAGGAATTCAGGCAGCTTATGCCAAAGGCGCGTTGCCTAAGAGAGAGACGGTGAGTTTCGCATACATGTGGTCCGCTCATATGCACCTTGGACCTGGAATCGGACATTGGCATCCGCATATGATGGTCTTCTGCCCTTATTACAAGAACTCCATGGTCGGTGGGAACGAGTTCGGCAGCCCGCTTCCACAAGTCTCGGACGATGCGGGAACCCCGTTTGCCGTGGTCGTAATCCCGGTGGACGAGAGCTTGGCGATCAAGACCCATCAGTAGAGGTAGGGTGCGACTTTCTAAAAGTTGAATAGCCCTGCCGCTGAACATCACTTAAGGCGCAGACCGCTGCGCCAGGAAGATCGGAGGAATTGTAATGCAAACGGAACTGCAAGAGTTTTCAAGACACTGGGAGCGGGAAACGGACGGCACGATCGCGCTGATGCGCGCGCTGCCGACGGACCAATATGATTTCCGTCCTTATCCGGGTGCCCGATCAATCGGGGAACTCGCGTGGCATCTCGCGGAAGTGGATGCGTATATGACATTCGGTATAGAAACGGGCGAGTTCAATTTTGAAGCGCGTAAACCACCGCACATTGCGCGGCCGAGAACGATCGAATCGCTCGCACCCGCATTTCACGTGGTACACGATGAAGCAGCCGCACGGGTGGCCCGGCTTCGCCCTGAGGATTGGGAGCGCAAGATCCGATATGCAGATGGCGAACTCTGGAGCATTGGTGATCTTCTCTGGCGCAAGCTGTTGATGCATGCGGTTCATCACCGCGGGCAATTGATGCTGCTCTGCCGTCTGTCTGGCGGCGTTCCGTCGGCTCTGTTCGGCCGCACGCTCGAAGAAACTCCTGTGAGACCTTCTGCCTGAGCCGCGCCTGTAGCGATTTATGAGATGTGACGAGGGGAAGGGCGGTGACTATTACCGTTCCCCATCAATGACGTATTCGGCACCGCAATGTATGGCAGCTCAAGTCCTCTGTTTTTGGTTTTGTCACGAGTCCAGAGAATAGATTTTACGACCCCCTCTGTGTCAATGTATGTGAGACAACGCCTTCCTAATAGTTTAAGGTAGGAGGACCGAGAAAACGTGCGACGCACTGCCTCTTGAAATGCACTAGTGGTAAACGGAAGACTTTTTGTCATCCTTTTCCCTTGGGTTTAAGTGAAAAAGGACAGTCGAAATTGCCAATGACGGATAAATTTCCATCATCGATACTAATTTTTCCTGCGAATCTGTTTTCTTCTGAGATAGTCACCTCAATTTGTCCCCCAGCTTTTGTGTTGTTTAGGCTAACTGGTCTTGATCGAAGAATTTGGTCATTACCGTAATATTCTTTGAGTTCGAGATGAACGTGGATCACTTTATAGAATTCTCGAGAATAGTACTTGCCGGGTTCGAGTTGTCCTATTGGAAATACCCCGGTATGTAGTGGGGTCGCATAAAGCGTGTCGGAACGAGGTTCATTAATTGCAAAGCAGAAAACCATAGTGTCGCGGGGCGAAGCCAGTGTAGAACCTGGTATTGGTGACTGATCTGATTGCGATGCGAATTTGCCTTCGAGACAATAATTTTGCTCGGTATAAACATATCCTGAGCCGTTTGAAGTAGCGTTGGGGCGCGGTTTGAAATTTGTGATCTCAAAGGTGGCAGAGTACGGAGGAAAAGGTAAGGTGCCGGCATCGAAGCTTTGTCGGAAAGAAATGGTCAATGAGCTTGATGGCTTCGAGGAGCATGAAGTTAAAAAGGGAAGGATAAGCAGGCATAAAGATATTGTGTAAACGAGATTTCGAGTGGCTTGCCGCATCTTGTGTTTGATACTTTTCGTGGGGAGCGGTGAATTTTAAGTTGTTCAGCAGCTTGAACGTTGATTGACAGAGTGAGTCGACCGTGTTGAGTTTAGCAAAATCCTTGAGGGTCAGTCATTCAAAAACATGCGCTGAAGAAGAACGCACAAGCTGGGAAATCTACGCCCCTTGTAGGAACTTGAATGATAAACAAACTCAATCGACCTTTTCTTTTAAATTTCTTCGTGCTTGCGGCAACGCTGGCTGCGTTGCCAATCGGTTCGGAAAGTTTCTGTCAAACTCCGCTAACTGGAACTTTCAAACACCCAATCATCGACAGTAGGATGACCGAGAAAGAAGCGTTCGAGGGTTTGGATCCGAAATGTCCGCCAGACATCCGCAACAGACAGAAAGTCGTCAAGCTCAAGTACTACTCCTCCGACGGAAAGATTCACCAGGGCCAGTTGGTTATTGATGTCGAGCTCGAACATGACATCAAGAAAGTGTTCGAGCTGGCGTTAAAGGAACACTTTCCAATCTATGCCGTTATTCCAATTTCCGATAAGCATTTTCGGAAGGAAGGTCGATGGGATGACGAGCTTTCCATGGAGGCCAATAACACCTCCGCGTTCAACTATCGAGAAATAACCGGAGGCGGGCGCCTGTCGAATCATGCCTATGGTCGAGCGATCGACATAAACACATTTCAGAATCCTTACATCAAGAACGGTACCATTCTCCCTCATGGCGCGAAATATGATCCGACCTCCGCTGGTACATTCACTGCTGACCATCCGATTGTCCGTGCCTTCCTGCAGCTTGGTTGGGACTGGGGCGGCAACTGGACCTCGCCAAAGGATTATCAGCATTTTGAAAAACCAGCGAAGAAATAGCGAGGTTCTAAGGACGGCGTTGTCAACCAAACCCCAACAATCAAAAAAATGCCCGGGACAGAACAGCTCAGAACCTCGGGGGCCAGACGCCCTTTCAGGACCGTGATGTGCTAATAGCTCAGCAGAGAGCCCGATCGGACGGTCCAGGCTTTCCAGAAACTGAAGTTGTATCGTCCACAGTTCTATACAAAACGGGTGCGAGCGCCGTTCATACCAACATACACTTGAGTTTCAAAAGCTGAACTTCAATCCAAATTGGACCTCGCGCGGGCCTCGCGTACCGGTAATCCGACCAAAGTTCGGGTTGCGGGACTGGCCAAAATTGGGGTTCGGTGTGCCGTTCGGGAGTTTCTCACTGTCATCGAAGCTCAATCCGGCACGAACACCGACGAAAT
>WNFR01015369.1_pt1 | contig 11023 bp, 8 predicted proteins | sample 5400221 | NCBI WGS metagenome assembly WNFR01 (sample SAMN13153357, study PRJNA577476) | soil metagenome | isolation source: 40 cm soil under Madrone tree | place: USA:California | collected 2016-06-14 | reverse complement strand
GCGCTGGAGTTGCACCGGGCCGAATGCGAGTTCTTGACCGGCGAACTGGTGGCCGCGGAGGCGCGCTTGACGATGCTGGCGTCCCGCGCCGCCACGACCGTCGAGCAAGCGACCGTCGCGTGCCAGCGCATTGACCTGTATATAACGCTCGATCGGAGCGACCGCGCGGTCGAGGTCGCCCTCACCTACCTCCGTCATCTGGGCGTGGAGTGGTCGGCGCATCCAACAGAAGAGGAGGCGCGGCGCGAGTACCAGCGGACGTGGGCACTGCTCGGCAGCCGCGAGATCGAGGAGCTCATCGATCTGCCCGTGATGAGCGACCCGGTGTCTCTCGCAACGCTGGATGTTCTGACCAAGCTCGCGCTACCCGCTTTGTATGCGGGGTACGACAATCTATATTCGCTGGCGATCTGCCGGGCGGTCAATCTCAGCCTGGAACACGGCAACACCGATGCGTCCTGTTTTGGCTATGTCACGCTGGGCTCGGTCGTCGCCGGACCGCGTTTCGGCGACTACGCTTCCGCCTTTCGGTTCGGCCAGCTCGCCTGCGACCTGGTCGACCAACGTGGGTTTCAGCGCTTCAAAGCTCGCACTTATCTGGTTTTCGGCAATCTCGTCGTGCCGTGGACCAAGCATGTGCGCACCCGCCGCGATCTGGTCCGTCGCGCTTTCGATGTCGCGAACGCCATCGGCGACCTCCCGTTCTCGACCTTGAGCTGCAACCACCTGATCACGAACTTTCTCGCGGCGGGTGATCCGCTCGCCGACGTGCAACGCGAAGCCGAGGAAGGCCTCGAGTTTGCCGAGAAAGGCCGGTTTGGTCTCGTGATCGACAGATTCGCCGGGCAGCTTGGGCTGATCCGCACCCTGCGTGGCCTGACGCCCACCTTCGGCTGCTTCAACGACGAGCGGTTTGACGAGCTCCGCGTCGAGCGCCATTTGTCGAGTAGCCCGATGTTGGCGATACCCGAGTGCTGGTACTGGATACGAAAGCTCCAGGCGCGCTTCTTCGCCGGCGACTACGCCTCGGCCGTCGAGGCGTCAGTGGCCGCGCAACGCCTGCTGTGGACGTCGCCATCGTTCTTCGAGATGGCGGAAGCGCATTTCTATGGCGCGCTCAGCCGCGCGGCCGCCTGCGATGCCGCGCTCCCCGCGCAATACCAGCAGCATGCCCAGGCGCTGAGCGCCCACCACCGCCGCTCGCGGCTTCGAGACCATTGCGCACGCGTATCTGCGAAATGCCCGCAACGGCTATCTCCGCTGGGGTGCGGATGGCAAGGTGCGCCAGCTCGATGAGAAGTATCCGCACCTAGGCGCTGGAGAGACCGCGCCTGCGCCGACGAGCACGATCGCAGCACCGGTGGCGCACCTCGACCTCGCAACCGTCCTTAAGGTCTCACAGGCGGTCTCGGGCGAGATCGTGCTCGAGAAGTTGATCGACACGCTGCTGCGCACCGCCATCGAGCAGGCCGGCGCGGAGCGCGGGCTGCTCATCCTGTCGCGCGGTGATGAGCTTTCGATCGCGGCGGAAGCGAATACCAGCGGGGACACGGTGACTGTCCGCGTGCGCGAGGGGCCAGTCACAGCTTCCGAGTTCCCCGAGTCGGTCGTCCATTACGCGGCGCGCACCCAGGAAAGCGTGCTCCTGGACGACGCGTCGGCCCCGAGCCCTTTCTCGACCGACGAGTACATCCGGCGTGCGCACGCCCGGTCAGTCCTTTGTCTGCCCCTCGTGAAGCAAGGCAGGCTCGTCGCGCTGCTCTACCTCGAGAACAGGCTCGCTTCGAGCGTCTTTACACCCTCGAGCATCGCGCTCCTCAATGTGCTCGCCTCCCAAGCGGCCATCTCGCTCGAGAACAGCGGCCTGTACCGCAAGCTGCAGCAGCGCGAGGCCGAGATTCGCCGCCTGTTCGACGCCAACATCGTCGGCATCGTGTTCTGGGAAGTCGACGGCGGGATCCGCGATGCCAATGACGCGTTTCTCCGCATGGTCGGCTACGAGCGTGCGGACCTTGTCGCGGGTCGGCTGCGATGGACCGACCTGACGCCCCGCGAATGGCTCAAGCGCGACCGTGAATACGCCGAGCAGCAGGTGAGGTTGACCGGGCGCGTGCAGCCCTACGAGAAGGAGTTTCTGCGCAAGGACGGCAGCCGGGTTCCGGTCTTCATCGGGGGCGCAGCCTTCGACGCGGAAATCAAGCACGGCGTGGCCTTCGTCGTGGACATCACCGAGCGCAAGCGCGCGGAGGAAGAGCTGCGGCGCAGCCAGCATTACCTCGCGGAAACGCAGAAGGTCAGCCACACCGGAAGCTGGGCATGGAGCCCGGTCTCCAACACCCTCCTGTACTGGTCGGAGGAGTGCTATCGCATCCTCGGCTACGACCCCGTGAACGGCCTGCCGTCTTTCGAGTCCTCCTTCGAGCGCATCCACCCCGAGGACCGGCCCGCCCTGACGGAGACGATCGCGCGGGCGGTGCAAGAGAAGGCGGAGTTCCAGGTCGAGTATCGCCTGGTGCTGCCGGACGGCACGCGACGCAACGTGCGCATCCTGTCGCAACCGGTGCTCGATGCCTCCGGCAAGCTGGTCGAGTTCATCGGCACCGTCATGGACATCACGGAGCAGAAGCGCGCCGAGGAGGAGCGCAGGGAGCACTTGTGGTTCCTCGCGTGCATGGACCGGGTCAACCGCGCCATGCAGCGCACGAACGACCTGGAAGCAATGACGAGCGGCGTGCTCGACGAGACGCTCGCCATTTTTGGCTGCGATCGCGCCTGGCTGGTGTATCCCTGCGATCCGCATGCGGCCGCGTGCCGCGCGGTGATGGAGCACACGCGGCCGGAATATCCCGGCGCTTTCGTGCTCGGCGAGAGGTTTCCCGTGAGCACGCAGGCGGCGGAGACAATGCGTCGCCTGCTGGACACTCCCGGAGCGCTGACCGATCCGAGCATCTCGCCGGAGCTCCGCGAGCGGTTCAACATCCAATCGTCCATCGCGATTGCGGTTCGTCCCAGGGGAGACCGGGCGTACCTGCTAGGGCTGCACCAGTGCACACATGCGCGGACCTGGACCGCAGCGGAGCGCCGGCTGTTCGAGGAGATCGCCCACCGCCTGGAAGACGCGCTGACGGGCGTGCTCGCGCACCGCAACCTGCTCGCGAGCGAGGAGCGCTACGCGCGCGCGATGGAGGGCTCCGACGTCGGCCATTGGGACTGGAGCATCGTCACGGACGAGATGTTCCTCTCGGAGCGCGCCCGCCAGATGCTCGTGCTGCCGGACGGCGCGCTGCCACGGACGCGCATGGCCATCATGGCCCTCGTGCCACAGCATCCGGACGACCTCGCTGGCTGGAACAAGAACGTAGCGGAGGGCATCGCAGCAGGTCGGTACGAGCGGGAATACCGGGTCATTCCCAAGCCGGGCGAAGTGCGCTGGATACGTGCGTGCGCCAAGGTCTTCAAGGATGGGCACGGCGTGGCGATACGCATGGTCGGGTCGCTCGCTGACATCACCGAATCCAAGCTCGCCGAGGGCGCGCTGCGCGCGAGCGAGGAGCGTTACAGCCTGGCGCTGGATGCGACCGAGGAAGGGCACTTCGACGTCAATATCGACAAGGACGAGGTTCTCACCTCGGCGCCCCTGAACGAGATCTACGGTTTCCCCCCCGGCACGCGCTTGGTAAAGCGCAGTGAGTGCCTGAAGGGCTTCCCCTTCTACGGCAACGACGCCGAGATCTACCATGCCGAGATCCGCGCCGCCGAGGCTAAGGGCGGGCCCGAGCGCTACGAGTTCGAGTACCGCATCCTGCGGTCCTCGGGCGAGGTGCGTTGGCTAAGGACGCGCGGCAAGGTGACGCGCGACGCCGAAGGCCGCGCGCGCCGGCGCACCGGCGTGGTCGCCGACATCACGGAGCGGAAGCGAGCCGAGGACGCGCTGCGCGCGAGCGAGCAGCGCTACAGCCTGGCAATGGACGCCGCTGAGGAAGGGCACTTCGATCTCAACATCGACACAGGCGAGCTTTTCATCTCGGAACGGCTGAACGGGGTCTACGGTTTTGCGCCCGGCACGCGCTTCGCGAACCGCCGCGAATATCTGGACACGGTGCGCTTGTACCCCGAGGACGCCGACAAGTACCACGCCGAGATGGCTGCCGCCGTAGCGGACGGCGGGCCCGAGCGCTACGAGTTCGGCTTCCGCATCGTGCGGCCCTCGGGCGAGCTGCGATGGCTGTGGACGCGCGGCAAGGTGACGCGCGACGCCGAGGGCCGCGCACACCGGCGCACTGGCGTGATCGCCGACATCACGGCACGCAAGCTCGCCGAGGAAGCGCACAGGAACCACCTGTGGTTCCTCGAGAGCATGGACCGCATCAACCGCGCGATGCAGCGAAGCAATGAACTCGAGCTGATGATGAGCGGCGTGCTCGAGGAGACGATGGCCATTTTCGGTTCCGATCGCGCGCGGCTGGTGTATCCCTGCGATCCCGATGCGGCCATCTCTCGCGTGGTGATGGAGCACTCGCGTCCCGAATATCCCGGCGCCTTCGCGATCGGCGAAGAGGTGCCGATGGACCGCCATGCGGCAGAGTTCGTGCGGCGTGTGCTGGACAGTCCAGGCGCGGCGACGGTTCTGAGCAACCCGCCGGAGATGCGCGAGCGGTTCCGCGTCCAATCGGCCATCGCGATTGCAGTTCGTCCCAAGGGGGACCGGCCGTACCTGTTCGGGCTGCACCAGTGCTCGCATGCGCGGATCTGGACCGCCGCGGAGCGCCGGCTGTTCGAGGAGATCGCCCGGCGCCTCGAGGACACGCTGACGAGCGTGCTCGCGCACCGCAACCTGCTCGCGAGCGAAGAGCGCTTCGCGCTCGCGCTGGAGACCTCGGAAGAGGGCCACTTCGACGCCGATCTCGAGACGGGCGAAATATTCGTCTCGGCGCGTATGAACGAGATCAACGGCTTTGCGCGCCAGCCGACAATCGCAGACCGCATCGAGTACTTCAACCAGATACCGTTCCATCCGGATGACCGCCACGTACTCGCCGACATACTCAGGCGGGAATCGGAACACGGTACCTACGACGATTACGAGTTCGAATGCCGAATCGTTTCGCGCCCGGGCGAGGTGCGCTGGGTCCATGCGCGCGGCAAGGTGATGCGCGACGCCGAGGGCCGCGCGCGCCGCCGCATCGGCATCATCGCCGATATCACGGCGCGCAAGATTGCCGAGGAGGCGCTCCTCGACGCCCGGGAACGGCTTGCGCAGGCGTCGAAGATCGCGTCGCTCGCCGAGCTGTCCGCCTCCATCGCTCATGAGATCAATCAGCCGTTGCAGGCAATCGTGGCCAACGGCCATGCCAGCCTGCGATGGCTCGACGCCACGCCGCCCAATATCGAGAAGGCGATCCGCACCGCGAAGCGCGTGGTGCGCGACGGCAACGCCGCCGCCGAGGTGGTGAGCCGCATCCGGGCGCTGTTCAAGCACGCAGCGCCGGCGAAGGTCGATCTCGACATCAACGAGCTGATCCTGCAGGTGCGTACCCTGATGGCCGATGACCTCCACGGCAACGCGGTATCGCTCGAGACCCAGCTCGGCGAGGACCTGCCGAGGATCCGTGCCGACGCGGTGCAGATCCAGCAGGTGATCGTCAACCTGGCGCGCAATGCCATCGAGGCGATGGCCGAGGCGCCGCGCAAGCCGCTTTTGATTCGCTCGCGACGCAGCGCGAGTCATGTGGTGGTCGATGTCAGGGACGCGGGCACGGGGCTCGTGGATCCGGGGAAGATCTTCGAGCCCTTCGTCAGCACCAAGCCGACGGGCATGGGCATGGGGCTGCCGATCTGCCGGTCGATCACCGAAGCGCATGGCGGCGGCATCTGGGTCGTTCGCAACGAGGGGCCGGGGGTGACCTTCAGCTTCAGCCTGCCGATCGAGGCCACGAAGGCAACATGACTGCGGCCGACCACATCGTCTACGTGATCGACGACGATCCGCGCGTGCGCGAGGCTCTGACCGAGCTGCTCGCGTCGGCGGGCATCAACGCCGTCGCGTTCGGCTCCGTCGCCGAATTCGTGACGCAGGCGAGGCCCGAGCTGCCGGGCTGCCTGGTGCTCGACGTCCACCTGCCCGACGTCAACGGACTCGAGTTCCAGAAACAGCGGGCGTGCGACCATGTCCCGATCGTCTTCATCACGGGCCGCGGCGACATTCCGACGTCGGTGCGCGCGATCAAGGCGGGCGCGCTCGACTTCCTGACGAAGCCCTTCAGCGACGAGGCCCTGCTGCAGGCCGTGGCCGCAGCGATCGAGCAGGGCCGCAAGGCGCTGCGAGCGCGGACCGATCTGGCGCAGCTCAGGGCGCGCTACGCATCGCTCACGCCGCGCGAGCACGATGTGTTGCCGCTGGTGGTGGCCGGACTGCTCAACAAGCAGGCTGCCGCGGAGCTCGGCATCAGCGAGATCACGCTGCAGATTCATCGCAGCAACGTGATGCGCAAGATGGCAGCGGGCTCGGTTGCAGAGCTCGTTCGCCTCGCCGCCCGGCTCGACGTTGCGGTTCCGGTCGTGCAAGGACGCAGGGGCGGCCCGAGATGAAGCCCGTGCGCGAACGCGTGCTCGCTGTGGTCGATGACGACAGCCGGGTGCTCGAATCACTCGAGGACCTGCTCGAGTCGGCAGGACACACGGTGCATCTGTTCAGATCCGCGCAAGCGCTGCTCGAGGACGAAGCCTTCGCCAAGATCGATTGCCTGATCTCCGATATCGGCATGCCGACGATCGACGGCTTCGACCTGGAGCGCCTCGCGCGCGCCGCCCGCCCCGAGCTGCCCGTGATCCTGATCACCGGCCGCCTCGAGCTGATCAGGGGCCGGCAGACGACGGCACAAGGCGAGCACCGAACTTTCCTGCTGAAGCCTTTCAGCGAACGCGAGCTCCTCGGTGCCATCAACAAGGCACTGGCGCCGCGGGCGCGCACCTAACGGAAAGCCGCTATGGCGTAGAAAGGCGAGCCTCGCTAGATTGCTAGTCACGAACCTACGAGCCCTAACCATCGTGACTCTCTTCGAGCAGGCCTTCTCCGAGCTGTCCCGCGACGCGGACGGCGCCCCCGCAAAACGCGCGCGCGAGCTGCAAGCGATCCAGCATCCGAACGCGAGCTTGTCGGCGCGCGAACGCACGATCGTGTTCCTGATGAGCAACGGACTGTCCAACAAGGAAATCGCGCGCGAGCTGCGCATCGCGCCCGAGACCGTCAAGTCGCATGCAAAAAGCATCTTCTGGAAGCTGACGGTCCGCAGCCGCGCGCAGGCCGTCGGTCGGGCAGCGGCGCTCGGCCTGATCTGATTTTGTCGCGTCAATTAACACGGGTGACATAAAAGACCGCGCGCTGCAATGGCGCGGTCGCCTTGCGCACTTAGCTTGACGTTGCGTCAGGCCCCCATCTCGAACCCGAATCCGCTTCCCGCTTCCAAGGAGATCAAGAAATGCGTACCGTCGTTTTCAGTCTGGCTCTCATCGCGCTCGTGCCTTCGAGCGTTCTCGCCCAATCGCAGCTGCCCGCGTCGGGCGGCGCGGTCTTCACCAGCACCGCGCCTGGCAAGCGCACCGACGAGCGCATCGCCGAGATCAGCGCCTCGATCGTGGCGATCGATGCCGCGAACCGCACCGTCACGCTCAAGGGCCAGGACGGCAGGCGCGTAACGGTCGCGGTCGGGCCGGACGTGGAGAACTTCGACAAGATCAAGGTGGGTGACTTCGTTTTCGCGCGTTACTTCGAGGCGCTCACCCTCGAGCTGAAAAAGGGCGGCAAGGCGGTGGTCGCGCGGACCGACACCGCTGCGGGCGAGACCGCCGAGCCCGGCCAGCGGCCGGCCGCGGGCGTTGCGCGCCAGGTCCACGTCGTCGCCGATGTCGTCGCGCTCGATCCGCAGACGCAGACCGTCACGCTGCGCGGCCCGACGCGCGTGGTGGATCTCCAGGTGCACGACCCGAAGCAGTTCGCGCTGGTGAGCATCGGCGACCAGGTCGAGGCGACCTACACGGAAGCGGCGGCGATCTCGGTCGAGCCCGCGCCGAAGCAGTAAACGCGCGCGCTAGGCGATCAGCTCCAGCGCGACCTCCCAAAGCCGCTCGGCATTTCCGGGGTCGAGCGCGTAAGGCGCGACACCGCCGCTGAAGTCGGTCGGGCGTGTCCGGACAGGCCGCGCTTCGTTGCAGTCCTCGAAGTAGCGGCCGCTCACCTCGTCGAGCAGCGGCGACGCGGCGAGGAGGACCGAGGTCGCGGCGCCCTGCTCCGGGCTCTTGCGGCGCTCCGCCGGTGTCTTCAATCCGCCGGTGTGCTTCTGCAGGCCCGTGGCGATTGCCCCCGGGTTGACGGCATTCGACGTGATGCCGTCGTCGCGCCAACGGCGCGTGATGGCTACCGAGAGCAGCGCGTTGGCGGTCTTTGACTGGCCGTACGCACCGAACGGCGTGTACGGGATGAAGCGAAAGTGCAGATCGTCGAACACCATCGGCGAGAACTGGTGAGCGCTCGAGCTGAGCGAAACCACGCGGGCTCCCTGCGCGGCCGCCAGCGCGCCGTGGAGCCACAGCGTCAGTGGACCGAGAGTTGCGAATAGATTGCGTGCGATACATTGCCTGCAATGCGCAAAGCGAAGCCGCCCGTCACCGCGCCGCGCAAGACGCTCGTCCCGGACCAGCTCCTCTGCTTCGCCATCTATTCCACGATGACGGGCCTGAACAAGGTCTACCGTCCGTCGCTGAAGGAACTGCGGCTCACCTATCCGCAATACCTCGTGATGCTGGTGCTGTGGGACGCGGACGAGCGCACGGTCTCCCAGATCGGCGAGTCCCTGTTCCTCGATTCGCCCACCTTGACGCCGCTCCTCAAGCGCCTGGAAGCGGCCGGGCTCCTGGTCCGCCGGCGCTCGAAGACGGACGAGCGCCAGGTCATCGTCTCGCTCACGCCGGCCGGCCGCAAGCTGCAGGCACGTGCGCTCGGGATCCCGGGCTGCATCGCCGCGGCGATGGAGTGCTCGATGCCGGAGATCGAGGCGCTGAACCAGAAGCTGGTCGCTCTGCGGAACGCGTTGATGAGGAACGCTGCATGACCGTATCCCCCGGCCGGGGGATGGATGCATCTCTCCGCGTTCGGGGGGATGGGTCGAGCGGCGCCGGCAGCGCACACTCCAGCGAGGACATGACGAACAACAGGTGATGCTTCATGACAATGACCGCGATGCGTAGCACGCTGGTGGATGAGGATGACGCGCTGCACGAGGTGCAGGACGTGCTGGCGCGCCTCGACCGCGGGAAGACTCTGGAGGTGCTCGGCGCCTCGATCGCGTACGAATTGAGTCAGCCCCTCGGCGCGATCGTCGCCAGTGCCGCTGCCTGCTCGCGCTGGCTCTCGGCACGGCCGCCCAATCTCGAGCGCGCATTGCGCTCGCTTGAACGAATCACCGACGAAGGCAGGCGCGCAGGCGAGATCATCGACGGGCTGCGAGTGCTCGTGGACCGCCAGGCGGCACACCGCGAGCGCTTCGATCTCAACGAGGCGATCCTCGAGGCCCTCAGGCTGACGCACGACGAGGTGCAGCGCAACGACATCTCGCTCGAGACCTCGCTCGCTGCCGATCTGCCGCTGGTCGAATTCGGGCGCACCCAGGTCCAGCAACTCATCCTCGACCTCGTGGTCAACGCCATCCAGGCGCTGCGCGCGGTCGCCGATCGCCCCCGCCGGCTCTGCGTGCGCTCCTTGCGCTCGGGTCCAAACGCGGTGCGCGTCGAGGTGAAGGACGCCGGACCCGGCGCCGGCGCCGCCTTCTGCTTCTCGCTGCCGATCGAAGCGCCGGCGTAGGAACTAGATCGTCTGGGTCGTGAGCAGCGCGAGGTCCTTGGCGCGCGCGATGGCCTGCGCGCGACGCTCGACGGCGAGCTTGCTGAAGACGTGTTCCAGGTGCGTCTTCACGGTCTCCGGCGAGATGATCAAGGTCCGTCCGATCTCCTTGTTCGACTGACCCTGGGCCACCAGCTCCAGGACCGATCGCTCGCGCGCGGTCAGGGTCGGGGCGCCGCTCGCCGCCGGAATATCCCTGGAGCGCCGCACGCGAGGACGCAAGTCGAGCGCAGCGGCGCGCGGTGGCAGCGGTGGAGTAAAGACCACCTGCCAGGGCGCCGGGTCCCCGAGGCGCGTGAGCTTGCTGAAGCCGTCGCCGGTTTTCGAGGCGAAGAGCGACGGTGAACGATAGAAAAAGCGCCACAGCGACAAGCCCGCCGCGAGCTGCTGGTCGTTGATGTCCAACGCGGCGCGCGCATGCCGATCGGCGCCGACCACGCGTTCGTCGCTTTCGATCGCGAGCAGGATCGGCTGCGAGCCGGTCGGCGCGATGGCGGAAAGGATCCAGGCACGGCGATGGACCTGCCGGAAGAGCCGCTCTTCGATCGAGCGCGCCGCCTCGACGGTCAGCGCGAAAGCGAGCGCGTGGGAGTGCTCGGAGAGCGTCGGCTCGTAAGAGCTCACGTCGACCACTGCGACGAGGTTCTGGTTCGGGTCGAACACCGGCGCGCCGCAGCAGCTGAGCGTCGCGTGCCGCGCCCGGAAGTGCTGGCTGCAATGAACCGTGACGGGCGCCTTTTCAGCGATACACGTGCCGATGCCGTTGGTGCCCTCGACGCTTTCGGCCCAGACGCCGCCCTGCCAGATGCCCCAGTGCTGGAACTGCTGGATCTTCGCAGGCTCGCCGCGCACGTCGACCACCACGCCGTCGGCAGTGGTGAAAAGCAGCGCGTATCCCACCTTGCCGACGGCGGCAAAGAGCCGGTCGTTCTCGCCGCTTGCGATACCGATGAGCTCGTCCACCGGCGCGCGGCTCACGCTCAGCTCCTGCGCGGTCAGGATCCACGGCGTCTGCTGCGTGCCCTGCGCGATGTGGTAGCGCTCCGCGCTCCGTTGCCAGGAGGCGCGCACCGGCTCAAGGTCGGACAAGTCAACCGGCGGCTGGCTCGGAACGGGACTCATGCTCAG
>WNFR01014902.1_pt1 | contig 11023 bp, 8 predicted proteins | sample 5400221 | NCBI WGS metagenome assembly WNFR01 (sample SAMN13153357, study PRJNA577476) | soil metagenome | isolation source: 40 cm soil under Madrone tree | place: USA:California | collected 2016-06-14 | reverse complement strand
GTTATGAGGCGACTTTCAAATTTTAGCCACGGACCGGAGTTTCTTTTCCGGTTTCAGTTCGCGTCAATCTCCAGACTCGTCTTCGCGCTGATTTTCTTCGCGACGCCCGCTCTGCTTCGCGCTCAAGAACAATCTGCTGGGGCCATCAGCCACCAGGTCAAGGACATCTTTGAGCGCGTCGGAAAGGCGGTCGTGAAGATTCACGGAGTCGATGAGCACAGCGAAATTTTCGGCACCGGATTTTTTGTGGATCCAACCGGAACGCTTTACACGTCCTATACCGTGGGCGGGGAAGCGGGAAATTTTACGATTGAGTTTGAGGGCAAAAAATATCCGGCGCGTCAGATTCTGGCCGATATCCGCAGCGGCATGGCCATGTTAAAAGTAGATCTCGCAACGCCCGCGTTGCCGATTGGAAAGTCCGAACAACTCGAAGTCGCGACACCGGTCGTCACCATCGGCTACCCACTCGATCTGCCTCAGACGCCCAGTTTCGGCATGATCGCTGGATTTGATCGAAAATATCTGGGTCGATATTTTTCAACGACGCACTTGCGGGTCAACCTGCCGACCCAACGCGGAGAAGCCGGCTCTCCGCTGTTGAACTTGCAGGGCGAGGTGGTCGGCATTCTGGTCAGCAGCCTCGAAAACAACTCCGCTTGTTACGCGCTGCCGATCGATGCCGCGGAAAAGATCCGGGCCGACTTCGTCCGTTTCGGCGAGGTGCGCCATGGTTGGATCGGCATCAATGTTTCCGAAGCGCAGGCCCCGGTAGAAGGCTCGCGCGCGGAAATGACCAAGATTATGGAGGGCACGCCGGCTGCGGACTCTGGCGTCAAAGCCGGTGACATTCTCTTGCAAGTGGGACGGAAAAAAGTGCGTGAGCCAGAGGATGTGCTGGACGCGTCGTTTTTCATTACCGCCGGCGACACCGTGCCCATCACAGTGATGCGTGGGAACGAGAAGATGACTTTCAACGTCCAGGCCGATTTTCATCCGGCCAGTCAGCATCCGCCCTTAATTGCGGCGCCGGCGATGAATCAGGGGATTCCGCTCAAACTCGATTCCCAGGTGCAACGCCGACCCTAGCGGCGCGCGGACGAGCCGTCAGTCCGCCAGCATTTTCCGAAACGCCGCTTCATCGATAACGCGAACGCCTAGTTGTTTCGCCTTCGCCAGCTTGCTGCCGGGGTCCTCGCCGGCGAGGAGGTAATTCGTTTTCTTACTTACACTCGCGCTCACTTTCCCGCCGCGCTGGATAATCGTCGCCGCGATTCGATCGCGCGGTTCGCTCAACGTTCCCGTTACCACCCACGTCGATCCTGTAAATGGCGAGTCGGCGCTTTCGGCGCGCCGCGGTTCGATTTTTGGACGCATGCCGAGCTGTTCAAGTCGCTCAATCATTTTCCGGTTACGTTTCTCCTGGAAAAATTGCTCGATGCTTCGACCCACGACTTCGCCCACGTCCGGAATTCGTTGTAACTCCTCGGCCGACGCCTCCATCAATTTTTTCAGGCTGCGAAAATGTTCGGCCAACGCGCGCGAGGCGCTTTCCCCGACATGTAAGATTCCCAATCCAAAAATCAGCCGCCAAAGCGGGCGCGTTTTGCTGCGCTCAATTGCCTGCAACAGATTGCCAATGCTTTTCTCGCCCATCCTTTCCAGGATCGACATCTTGTCAGCGGTCAGCGCGTAAATATCGCTGACCTCGCGCACAAGCGCGCGACGAACGAGCTGTTCCACCATCATTTCACCGAGACCCTCGATGTCCATTGCACCGCGTGACGCAAAATGCTCGATCCGCCGTTTCAATTGCGCTGGACACTGGCTGTTAATGCAGCGCACCGCGACCTGGCCTTCATCCTTCACCACTTTGCCGCCGCAGACCGGACACGTGCTCGGCATGCGGAATTTTCTTTCCCTTCCGGTGCGCGCTTCGGTTTTCACTTCAACAACCGCCGGGATCACTTCGCCCGCTTTTTCGATCACGACCGTGTCCCCGATGCGGATATTTTTACGTTTGATTTCATCTTCGTTGTGTAACGTCGCGCGGCTGACCGTGCTTCCGCTGACGAGTACCGGTTCGAGCACGGCGACGGGCGTTAATGTTCCGGTGCGCCCGACTTGAACGAGAATGTCGATCAAACGCGTTTCCACACGTTCGGCTTCGTATTTGTAAGCGATGGCCCAGCGCGGCGATTTCGCGGTGAAGCCGAGTCGCTCGCGTTGCGCGAATGCATCCACTTTCACGACGGCGCCGTCGGTTTGATAAGGAAAATCGCGGCGGATGTGATCGAGTTCGTGGATCGCTTCTAAAATTTTCTCAACCGAATCTGCGCGCCAAAACTTCTCTGTCGCGGAGAGGCCAAGTTTTTTCAGGAATGCAAAAATCTTCGAGTGAAGATCGACATCTACTCCTTCCGTCGCACCCGTCCCGTAAAACACCACGCCGAGCGGACGCTGCGCCACGATAGCCGGATCGAGTTGCTTGAGTGAACCCGCCGCCGCATTTCGCGGATTCGCGAACAAAGGCAACTCCGCTTTCTTTCGTTCCTCATTCAATTTTTCGAAGCCGCGTTTGTCCATGTAAACCTCGCCGCGCACTTCCAGAAGTTTTGGCGCCGCTCCCCGCAATCGTTCCGGCACTTCGCGGATCGTCTTGATGTTTTGCGTGATGTCGTCGCCTACTATCCCGTCACCGCGCGTCGCCGCGTAACGCAAAACGCCATTTTCGTAAAGCAACGAAACCGCCACGCCGTCTACTTTTGGTTCGATCACCACCGGAATTTTCTCGTTCGGCAAAAGACGCGTGACGCGCGCGTAAAACTTGGCGACTTCTTCTTCGGAATAGGTGTTGTCGAGGCTAAGCATCGGCGCGCGATGCTCGATTTGCGCGAATGCCGTTAGCGGTTTGCCACCGACCCGCTGCGTTGGCGACTCCGGGGTCGCGAGTTGCGGGAAACGGCTTTCAAGATCGACAAGTTCGGCGTAGAGCGAATCGTATTGGCGGTCGCTGATGGTGGGGGCCGCTTCTTCGTAGTAACGCCGGTTATGCTCTTCAATCTCCTCCCGTAGCTGCACCACGCGTTTTGCAGCTTGCCTCTCGCCCGAAGTCATAATGGATGATACGAATACTGTAGCGACGGTCGCAGGCGGCCGCTACAAAGTTAAGTCGATGGGAAACAATCCCGAGAAAATCCTCGGTGTCGAAGGCGGGGGAACCAAGACCGGGTGGGTGTTGGTTGAACGCGACGGCCAGGAACTGCGCATGGCCAGGAACTGCGCATTCTCGATCAAGGAAAACTGCCGTCGTCGAATTTTCGTCTGGCCACTCCCGATCGTTTACGCGCGATTTTTTCCGAGCTGCCAAAGCAAATTGATCGCGCCGGTATTTTTTTGGCCGGTTGCGGGACGGCCGAAGATCGACAATCACTTGCTAATCTTTGCGCGGAGATTTGGCCAGGCGCGAAGATCACTACCGGAAGCGATCGCGATTCCGGTCTCGCCGCTGCGCTCGGGCATGGCGATGGGATTGTGGTGAACGCCGGGAGCGGCTCATTTGTCAGCGGGCGTCGAGGCGACAAGATCGAGAACGCGGGCGGGTGGGGGCATATCCTGGGCGATGCCGGCGGCGGATATTTCCTCTCCATTCAAGCCCTGCGTCTCATTTTGCGCGAATACGATCTGCATCGCGGTGAAGTGCAGTTCACGACAAAAGTTCTGCAGGCCCTTTCTTTGAACAACTTGGACGAACTCGTTCGCTGGGCGCAAACCGCCGATAAAATGGAGATCGCGATGTTGGCTCCGATTGTCTTCGAAGCGGCTTCCAGCGGCGACGTGCGGGTCGTGGAAATCATTGAGGAAGGCGCACGCTGTCTAAGCGAGTATGTCGAAGTTGTCGCGACACGTCTTCGCCTGCTCGCGCCGAAGGTGATATTGCTCGGCGGTTTGTTTCAGCGGGATTCGATCTATACCCATGCCTTTCGCCGCAGACTAAAAAAGAACCTCCCCGATGCGCGGGTGGCCACGGCGGAGCGGGCGCCGGAACTGGGCGCAGCCTGGCTGGCCGCCGAAATGAGCGACCCTGCCACGGTCCGAACGCTCAGTGGCCAGGATGAAATCGACAGTCTCGCGGCCGCGCTCACCGAACAGCGCAATCCGCGCTCGGAAAATCTCGAAAAGATGAGCGCCTGCAATCTGGTTGAGCTTTTTGTCGATGAAGAAAAGTTTGTTCAGGAAGCGTTGCGAGGCGCGATTGGTGATCTTGCCAGGGCGATCGAAATGGTAGCAGGGGCGCTGCGCAAACGCGGCCGCTTGTTCTACGTCGGCGCGGGCAGCAGCGGCCGTATCGGCGTGCTCGATGCGAGCGAAATCCCGCCAACGTTCGGCGCATCATCCGATCTCGTGCAGGGAATTATCGCCGGCGGTGTGAGAGCGCTCTATCGGAGCGTAGAAGGGGCGGAAGACGAAGAGAGCATCGGTGCCCTCGCCATGACAGAGCGCGCAATTAAAAATGTCGACGTTGTCATCGGGATCACGGCAAGCGGTCGCACACCTTTCGTCCTCGGCGCGCTGGCGGGCGCGAGATCTTTAGGGGCAAAAATTATTTTGCTCACTTGCAACCCGGAGCGCCCCGTAAGCGTAGATGTCGATCTTGCCATCCATCTCCCGGTCGGCCCGGAAATTCTGACGGGCTCGACAAGATTAAAAGCGGGCACGGCGACAAAGGTCGCGCTCAATATTATCAGCACGGGCGCAATGGTCACGCTCGGCAACGTCCGCGGGAATTTGATGATCGATCTTCACGCCTCGAGCACGAAACTGCGCGATCGCGCCGTGCGCGTGGTCGCAGAACTGGCAAACTGCAATTACCAATCGGCCCGCGAGCGGCTTGAAACCAACGGCTGGAATTTGCGCGCTGTCATCGACAAGATCGACAATTAATAAAATAGACAGTCGATGCTGGTCGATTTTATGCGAGTTGCTGAAAATGGAGGAATCATTTGAACTTGAAAATTTTTCATTCGATAAGCGCACTGTAACCGTGCGGCGCGAAAGAAGTTAGAAACCTCAACCGAAAGAACTCTATGCTCTGGACTATCTTTGTTATTCTACTGGTGCTTTGGCTGCTTGGATTGGTCAGCTCCTACACGCTAGGTGGCTTCATCCACCTCCTTCTTGTCATCGCCCTGGTAGTCTTAATTATTCAATTGCTCCAAGGTCGGCGCCCACTCTAAGATCGCGTTCATGAAACCGGCCGGGATCGTCGGCATAATCCTCATTGCCATTGGTATCATTGCACTGGCCTATGGCGGATTTACTTATACGAAACGGGAGAAGGTGATTGATGCCGGGCCGCTTCAGGTCAGCGCCGACAAAGAGCACACCGTTCCATTTCCACCGATCCTGGGTGGCATCTGCTTGGTTGGCGGGATTGTGCTGGTAGTAGTCGGCAGCCGAAAGGCCTGATGGGGGGCCTAACCTCCGGCTTTGAGCACGGCGAAGGTCTTGGTGCCTTTACGGTTGAGGTAGAGAAGAACGCCGCGCTTCGGATCGGCTTTGGTCAGCGCTTCGCGAAAACCGGCGACATTGTTAACTGGTTTGCCATCCACCTCGGTAATGACATCTTCGCGCTGAATGCCTTGCTGCGCGGCAAGACTGTTGTCATCCACGCCCGTCACAATGACCCCTTGCTGAGCATCGAGATGAAGACGTTCGGCGACTTCCCTGGTCAAATCCTGCACCTGCAATCCAAACTTGCCGACATCTTCGAGTTTCGGCTGCCCCGGCTGAATCGGTTGATTTGAAACGCGAGCGATCTCACTTGGCAGTTCGCCAGTCTTAATCGGGATTTTCATTGTCTGACCTTTTCGCCAGACCGTCAGCTCGACATTTTGGCCGATCTTTTTCTTCAGAATCTCGTGTTGCAGTTGTGAATCGGTGCTCACCGGCGTTGCATCGACATTTGTGATGACGTCAAATGGACGCAGATCGCTTTTAGACGCGGGTGCGTCCGCCTCAATCGTGCGCACGATCACGCCTTTCTCGACACCTTTGAACAACTCGCGGATGGAGGAATCGTCGCCGAGCGATTCGATGCGAATGCCGAGCCAGGGTCGCACAATTTTGTGACCGGCGATCAGCTCGGTGCCGATCTCTTTCGCCATGTTAATAGGGATCGCGAACCCGAGCCCGCGATTTAACCCATTGATGAGCGCGTTCATCCCGATCACTTTGCCGTCGATATCGCACAACGGGCCGCCGCTGTTGCCGGGATTGATCGACGCGTCGGTCTGCAAATAATCCGAGATCGAGTAACCGCCGGTCGTGAATAATTTGCTGCGGCCTTTCCCGCTGACGACGCCGTAGGTAAAAGTGTAATCGAGCTTGAACGGCGCCCCAATCGCGAAGGCGAACTGGCCCACGCGCACCGCATCGCTGTCGCCGAGTTGCACAACCGGCAAATCTTTCGCGTCGATCTTGATCACCGCAATATCGGTCTTCTCGTCGGTGCCGACGATCGTCGCCGGAAATTCCCGCCCGTCTTTCAATTTCACCTCGACCTTGTCGGCCGCTTCAACGACGTGAAAATTTGTAAAAATGTAACCGTCCGGCCGGACGATGAATCCTGAGCCTTCGCTTTGAGAAGGTTGAAAATTTCTCGGATTGCGCTTGGCGTTGTTTTCGTCCGGCGGCCCCTGGAAAAACAGGTCATCAAAAGGAGAGCCTTCACCGGCGTCGTTCTTCTTCGTTATTTCAATGATGACCACACTGGGCGCGACCATCTCGAAAACTTTGGCAAATGCGTTATTGAGTTGATGCACCACGTCCTTGCCGGCTTCGGCCGCGGCGGCGGGAACAGTAGGTGTAGGAACGACCTCGGGCTGCGCCGCAAACGATGTACTAATTGCCGTGCATACAATCAAAATGGATAAACGCATTGGTTGCAATTTGGACAGCATTGCACACGCAATGTTCAACTGGCCGCGGCCACTCCCTGCTCGGGCGAAGGCGGGGTCGCCGTTCGATCCGGTCCCTTTGCAGTCGCTGGACAAGGGTTATATAATTTGCGATCAGCCCTTGCCTATGTCTGCTTCCACACGGCGAAGTTTTTTCCAGGCCGGCTTCGTTCTTTTGATATTGCTGTGGGCGACAGCGATTGCGCCCGAACCCGGTGCGCGCATCTCGATTACGCCGGCCGATCTGGTTCGCGCCGTCACGATTGATCACGCCTCGCTGATTGACCTCTATCTGATCGAACAGGTCGATCCAAACGGGCGCGACGCGCAAGGCCGGACGCCATTGTTGATCGCCACCTCACGGCAGAATTGGAGGCTGGCGCGGCGACTCATCGATGCCGGCGCGCTCGTCGATATTGCGGATGAAAAAGGTTTCACGCCACTGATGGCGGCGGCCATGCATGGCAATCTCGAAATATTCCGTTCGCTGCTGGCACACTCAGTCAGTCTCCACGCGGAAAAGCGTTGCGCGGATGGCCGGGATCTTTTGGGCATGGCTCTCGACGGAGGCAAGCCGGACATCATCAAGATTGTAACCGAACGCTTACCGTTGATGCCGCAATGGACAATAAGTACGCGGCGCGCGCTTGATACAGCTCTGTTGACGAAAAATACCGACCAGATTCGGCTGCTGCTTGGCAAACATGCCACGCCTCCCATCCCGGAAGGCAAAACCGTTCCGCTTCTCGCCTATGCCATTGCTAAGAACGATGCGCCGCTGTTCACTACGCTCCTTACCTGCGGAGCTGATCCAAACACGGCTTTACCGGCACGCTGCGACAAAGATCTTCTGGCGCTACTCCCGTCAAAATCTCTGCGCGGCTATATTGAGGAGGACAAGAATGTCACAGTCTTAATGCTCGCCGCAGGCCTTGGCCGGGAAGATTATCTTCGCGCTCTGCTTGACGCGGGCGCCGACCGGAAGCGGGCCACCAGCCGTTATAAGATGCTTGCGTTATACATTGCCGCGGAGACCGGGCAGTGGCGATGCACACAAATCCTTCTCGGCAGCGGGCCGTCCCCGGATCAACTCCGCATCGAAATTTCGCTCGCTTCGCAACGCGCTGCTCTCATTAAAAACGGCGTGCCGATATTCCGCACGGAGTGTTCGACTGGCCGGCAAGGCTACTCCACACGCACCGGTCGGTTTGTGATTACCGATAAAGAGCGCAATCATCGTTCCACAATTTATAAAGTGGATATGCCCTATTTCATGCGGCTCAGCTGCCTCGATTTCGGAATGCATGCCGGAGTGGTACCGAATTATCCAGCATCGCACGGCTGCATCCGGCTGCCCTCGGCGGCTGCGCGTAAGCTCTTCTCAGAGATTCCGATTGGCACGCTGGTGACGGTGAACTAACAATTCCCATCAATGGCAAACGAGCTGCCGAGTGCGTAGCGCACAACGAAGTGCCTGCGTTGACACGATTGTTAACGGCCTTAGCGTTTTTGCCCTCAATAAAATGCACGCTTTTGCCACAGGGAATGGCGACGGAAAAGAGTTCGTCTCGCATGCGCTGGGTTATTGGCCGGATGTGGCGGCCGGACTCTGGAACGATTGGAAATGGCAACTTAAGAACCGGGTCACCTCGCTCGCCCAGCTCGACCGACATATCGATCTAAGCGACGAAGAGCGCAGCGGTGTGCTGCTTTCCGGCGACAAACTCGCGCTTGCGGTCACGCCGCATTTTTTCAATCTGATCCCGCGGGACAGGAACTCGGACGATCCGATTCGGCGCCAGGTGATTCCGCGGATCGAAGAGACATGGACGTCATCGTACGACATGGCAGATCCGTGCGGTGAAGATTCACATATGCCGGTCCCGGGTTTGGTCCATCGCTATCCGGACCGGGTTTTGTTTTTGGTTACCGATCGTTGTGCCAGTTATTGTCGATATTGCACGCGGGCCCGAGTCGTTAGTGGAGTGGGCGAACAGGAATTGCACACCGATTTTGAAGAAGCGTTTCGTTATCTCGAACAACACACCGAGGTGCGCGACGTGCTCTTGAGCGGCGGAGATGCTCTCATTTTCAGCGACGACAAGATCGACAAGTTGCTCAGTCGTTTGCGCGCCATCCCGCACATCGAGTTTTTGCGCATCGGGACGCGCGTTCCAATTTTTCTCCCACAGCGCATCACGCCCGAGCTTTGCGCGATTCTAGCGAAACATCATCCGCTCTGGATGAGCGTGCACGTCAATCACCCACGTGAGCTAACGATCGAAGTGAAAGAAGCGCTCGAGCGCCTTGCCAATGCCGGGATTCCGCTCGGGAACCAGAGTGTGTTGCTCAAAGGCGTAAACGACGATCTCGAGACGATGCGAACGCTCGTGCACAAGCTGCTCATGTGCCGGGTGCGTCCGTATTACATTTACCAGTGCGACCTGATCAACGGCTCATCGCATTTGCGCACCTCGGTGGCAAAAGGCATCGAGATCATCGAAGGCCTGCGCGGTCACACCACTGGCTACGCCATCCCGCAATTCGTGATCGACGCCCCCGGCGGCGGCGGCAAAGTGCCGATCAATCCCGGTTACATCCTCTATCACGACAACGAAAAGATCGTGATCCGCAATTACGAAGGAAAAATCTTCGAGTATCCCGAGACTGGCGGCGATCAATCTATCCAATTCGCGCCCCAAAGGGAATATCACGATGAATACCTTTATTCGTAACGCGCGTTGCTATCTCAAGAATCTTGCGCCGCAGCGTGAATGGAGCCGGCGGGAGCCGTGTGACATAGATGGGAAAGCCGCACGGCCGAGCGAGCGGGAGCGAGTGAGTCAATATCACGACGAGTATCTCTACTCGTAATTACGCGAGATCTTTGGAGCGGATTGGTAAATGACGAATGCGTTTCCCGGTGGCGGCGCAGACGGCGCAGACGGCGTTAACAATCACCGGACCTTGATAGCGTGCTGTGTGAAGTGGTGATTGTAGGCGTTGATGGTCGACCCTTCGCGCAAGAAGTTCTGTGCGTCTTTACCTGGCCCGTAGACCGCGTTTATAAGACGCAGCTTCACTTTTCCATCGTCCAAACATTTGCGGATTATTTTGATATCGTTGGCGTCGCTGCCGGCGTTCTGAATTTCGCACCAGCCGAGTTTGACCTCGCGATCAATTCCGAGCAGAAACGCTTGTTCGCGTTCGGCCTCGGTTGGTTTCGGAATATTTTTCGCGACGAGATTCATCGCATATCCAGCCACGGCCGTGATCCATTTCCCGCGCTCGGTGCTGGCTGCGCGTTCTTTCACTTTGGCGAGAAGATCTTCGAGCGTGTTTGTGCCTTCCAGATTCAAACGCATCTCGCGCTCGCCGATTCCGAAGATGTGACGATGCGAATCAGTCAGGCCGGACACGACCGTCTTGCCATGAAGATCGACAACCTGTGCGGCGTGAAATTTCTTCGCGTCGTCATTTGAGCCAACGAAAGCGATACGCTCATTTTTTACCGCGACGGCCTCGGCATGCAGCTGGCGCTCGTTAACGGTGTAAATGTTTCCGTTGACGAAAATAAGATCGGCATCCTCTCCCGCGCTCATCTGAACAGCAGCGCCGCAGAGGCACGCTATAACAGCGCCGAGAAAATGGCGCGCTTTCACTTGACGCTCCGGCGAAGTTTTGACGTTATCAATTTTTGCCAATTCGCCAGTTTTTTGTATCGGAAGAATGAGGATTTTTCTTTTAAGATCGACATGACCTTGAGCGACGAATTTTCTTTTCCCAATGGGATGCCGATTTATAGAGTGTCGGTCTCGCGTTGCGCGAGTTCCAACCAACCCAAGCCGTTTCTGAAACAACACCCGAGCGTTCATTCATTCGCGTATGCAGAGTGGTGGCTGCGACCTCCAGCGCTTCGCTAACTATTTATGGCGAATTTTTTTCCACGCTGGACAAATTGGCTGCCGCTCAAGGTGGCAATTTGCGGCGTGATTATCGTCTGCGGGCTGACCGGGGCGACATGGTATTACGTGACGCCGAAATACACGCGGGTGAGGTACGAA
>WNFR01009982.1_pt1 | contig 11024 bp, 9 predicted proteins | sample 5400221 | NCBI WGS metagenome assembly WNFR01 (sample SAMN13153357, study PRJNA577476) | soil metagenome | isolation source: 40 cm soil under Madrone tree | place: USA:California | collected 2016-06-14 | reverse complement strand
GGGGTTCATGTTCCCCTTTCAGGGGATGCCGGGCTGGGCCGCGAGCGATCGGCGAAGTGCTGCCGCTGACCCATTTCGTCCGCGCGACCCGCGGCGTGCTCCTGAAGGGCGAAGGGGGCGCACTTGTCGGACACGAGATGTGGCCGGTGGCGCTCTTTGCCATTGCCGCCGCCGCCCTCGCGCTCGCCGCTTATCGTCGCCGTCTCGACTGATCGATCGAAAGGTCTTGGGAGGATTTCGTGATAAGATTTCACTACGTCCCGATCACGTGCGCGCTGATTGGCGGCCTGGTGCTTATGTCATCGTCGGCGAATGCCGACCCGCGGCCCGTCGTAGTCGAGCTCTTCACTTCGCAAAGCTGTTCCTCGTGTCCGCCCGCCGATGCCCTCCTCGGCGAACTGGCACGACGCGGCGATGTGGTCGCCCTTGGCTTCCACATCAGCTACTGGGACGGACCCGGCTGGAAGGATCCGTTCTCGAGCCAGAGCTCTACCGACCGGCAGCGAGCCTACGCTCGGCTATTCGGTCTCGGCCAGGTGTATACACCGCAAATGGTCGTCGATGGCGCCCGCGAGATGGTCGGGTCGGACCGGAAGGAGGTGCTCGCCGCTATACGTGACGCGCGGCCCGAGACAATTGCGCCGGTAAGATTCGCTGCCGATCGTCGCTCTGTCGCGATTGGCGCCGGCGACGGGCGGGGCAGTGTGCTTTTGGTGCGGTTTGCCCAGAAACGCACGACAAGGGTGGCCGGTGGGGAGAATGCCCGCCGCACCTTGGAGGACGCCAACGGGGTGAAAATGCTGGCATCGCTCGGCAGCTGGAACGGGTCCGCGCTAAGCTTCGCCATCGAGCCGCCCGCTGCCGGCGAGGGCGTAGTCGTATTGGTCCAGGCGCCCAATGGCCAAATGCTCGGCGCAGCTGCGCTCCCGGGATCAGGCTAGATCCATTTCTTGTGGCCTGGATCGCGTGCCCTCTTTCGAAATCGGAGGCGAACTCCAGCAGGACCGGGTTGATGCAGTTTCGCGCACGCTGTCCGAGCTGCCCGTCAACGCTAGCTCAACCCACGGTCGGACAATAGCGGATCGAGCCTGAACTCGGAGGCAAGAAATTATCATGGCGCGGCGACCGGAATAGAGACCAGAACCCAGAAGAGGGCCGCGAGAAAGATGCTCAATGGCGGGGCCTCTCTCGGCGGGTGTCCGGCGTGCGAGCGCCACGCCGTTTCAGCCAATAAACAAGGTCACGACATTGCGTTATTGGTAAATTGCAGCACGAAGACGCTGCCGCCCCCGAGACAGCTGAGACCTGAACGTCCCAACACTTATCTGCAGTTGAGCTGCCATGCCGCGGGTAGTCGTCAGTCGACGCCGCAGCGAGCAGTACGGCCTGCCGCATCCGCGCCGGCATGGTTCGCAATGCGCGTGCTACATCTCTGACAGTCAGACGGACGAACGCTGCCGCATCGACCAAAGGACTGACCTCGGCGGGGGATAGCTGTTGCCGGTGCTCGGTTTGGTGGAGATGCGCCTGATCTTTGACACATGAACATTGTGCATAACCGTAAAGAGCCAGGCTCGCGCATTACCGCCATAGTAAAGTGCTCGTTTGGCCCAGACGTGCATCAGGGTGTCTTGTATAAGGTCTTCGGCATCAACAACACCGCGCCTCAACGTAGGCATATTTCTGCACCGCGGACAATGCGCCGCGAATGCCAGCCTCGATCAGGACAGACCGTCCCCGATCATTTCGAGTCCCGCGTTGAAATCGGCGTCCAGTCGTCGGGCGGCGGGTCGGCGAGGCAGGCGCGGCACCGTTCAAGTAGGATCTCCGACGGGCGATCGCCGCCACCGCGGCATGTTGCTGTGGCTTCAAACAGCCTTACCGCGTCCGGCCACCTTCCATCCACATAGGCCGCTAGACCCGCCTCGTAACTCCTGACCCACGCAGGGAGCTCGGCGTCAGCATCCTCGGCCATGCTGAGAAGCTCGTAAATGGCGAGGCCCTGCATCCGACCGTAGACGGCCACCAGGTCGAGCCGGCGGACGATGATCGCATCGCCGGCGGCAATGCGGGTGTCTTCGCCGATGACGATGTCGACGCCGTAGATTTTCCCCAGGGGCTCGAGGCGGCTGGCAACGTTCACCGGATCTCCGATGACCGTGTAGCTCAGCCGCTCGCTCGAGCCGATGTTGCCGACCAGCATGCGGCCGGTATTGATGCCGATGCGCATCCGCAGCGGGGTTCCTCCGCGGCGCTCGGCTTCCGCCCGTTGCAAGGCGAGCAGGCGTTGACATTCGAGAGCCGCCGCGCAGGCGTCGACTGCATGCCGGTCGTTTGGCGCCGGCGCGCCCCAAAACGCCATCACCCCATCGCCGATGAACTTGTCGATCGTGCCGCAGCGGCCGAGAACCGCCATCGAAACGGCTTCCAAGTATTCGGTGAGCACGGGCACCACGCGGTCGCCGAGCTGTTCGGAAATGCGGGTAAAGCCGGCGACATCGGTGAACATCACTGTCAGCGTCTGCTGATGCCCACCCGGCTGAGCCTCGACGCCTTGGGAGACCAGCGTGCGGACGAGCTCGGTAGGCATGTATTTCTGGAACGAGGCCAGCCCTCTGCTCATTTGCAAGAGGGCGCCCGAGAGGTCGTCGAGTTCGCGCAGCGGCGAGGCGACCGGGCTGATACGATCGAGCCGGAAGTCTTCGATGTGTTTGAGCTGGCCGGCAATGCGCAGCAGCGGCGCAGCCACGAGGCGGTTCGCCGACAGGATTGCGATCGCTGCGATGATCACTGTCAAGGCGGCGAGCGCGATCAACAGGATCATCGCACTGCGCTCGATCGAGGCGAGGAAGTCGCTGGCCGGGATCACCGTCGCGACGACCCAGTCGCTGAAATTCAACGGCGAGAACGTCACGAAATAGTTCTTGCCGTCGGTCGGGCCGATTATCTGCAGCTGGCGCGTCTCCCGCAGACCGGCCAGGCTCAAGTTGCCGCCCTGGAGCAGTGCGTCCACGGAGGCGAGCATCGGGTGGTCCCGGACGAGCGTGTCAAGCTCGGGCATTTCGCCGTGTCGCTGCCGCTTCAGCGCCGCCGGAGCCGCCGACGCGACTACTTGGCCGTTCCGGTCGACGAGGATCACGGTGCCGGTCTTGCCGACCTGCAAACCGGCAAGAAATCGAGAGAGCCGTTCCAGCTCGACGACGACCGCGACGACGCCGGCAAAATCGAGGTTTATGACGATCGGCGTCGAGGTGACGATCGCCGGCCGATCACGGTACGGGAGGTGCGAGACCATGCTCCAGCCGGGGCCGTTCTCTGCGACGGCACGCTGGTACCAGGGTTGCGCTGTCGCCTCGTAGTCGCTCGGGGTGATCTCGCGGCCGCGGAACATCACGTCGCCCGGCTGGGGGGTGTAGGTGTCGACGCGCCGCCGGCGAATTCCCGTCTCGGGGTCCAGCTTTACCTCGACCATGTCGATCTCGTCGTCTCCTGCCTTGAGGGCGCCGAAGAATGCCCCGTCGGGAAAGCCGAGAGCGATCCATGAAAGCGTCGGATGAGACCGCAGTAGTGCCAGAAAGACGAATTCGCGCTTGGCCTCATCCGTCGGCCTGATGGCCTCCTGGAAAAAGATCGATTGAACCGCCTCCTGCACCGACCAGGCGTCATTCAGGGTCCCGCGCAGCTCGTGCTGGACCGATCCGACGATCTGACGGTTCAGCTGACCGACGACCTCGGCGACATTGCGTCGAGCGTTGTAGAACCAGGTCACGTGGATCAGGATGGCAGTGATCGTCACGGTCAGTAGAACCAGGCCGGTCAGCGCCGCCCGCAGGCCGAGCTTGCTAGCTGCACGAGCCTTCGCAGGAGCCGCAACCGGAAGCGTGGCGGCGGACCTCGACGGTCGGAGCCCCATTACGGTGCCGTCACGGTTGGCTGAGGTACGGGGGTCTTCCCCGGGATCGGTCGGTCAGACGAGGATCCCTTTCATGCGGAGTATGCGCTCGACGTAGTAATCGAGCGAGAAGACTCCGGGGCCTTTCGTGAGCAGGAACAGCAGCACCGAGGCCCACATCAGGTGCTGAGTCCAGTATTCCGGGTAGACGAAGACCTCGATCACGAAGGTCATGCCGAGGAGCGGCAGGGTCGCGATCCGGGTCGCCAGCCCGACGGCGATCAGCACTGAGCATGAAAGTTCGAAAGTAGCGCTCATTATAGCGGCGATCTCGGGAGGCAGCAGCGGCACCATGTACTCATCGCGGAACAGCGCAATGGTGGTGTCCCAGCTGGCGATTTTCGTCAGTCCGGAGCTCCAGAACACCGCAGCGATGGCGATACGGAACATCAGTTGGAGGATCGAGGGCGGGAAGCGGTCCAATAGGGCCATCGCCTGATAGAGCCGGATGGCAAGGCTGGTGGGTTCGCCGAGCGTGGCGCTGCGGGCGATCATCGTGGTGTCTCCAGTTCCGGTGAGATGACGAAGGCAACGGCGAGCCCTTCGGCAAAAACATGCCGAAGCGCAGCTGCCAGATCGAAGGTGGGGTCCCTCAGGGTGGCGGCCGCGATGGCGGCGGCGAGCACCAGGCCGTCGGCAAGCGCCGTGCGGAATGCGAAGGTCCCCGGATCGAGGCGGCACCAGGCGACGGCGTCGCCGGCGCGGCGAATCTCCAGGCTGGTGCCGCCGCTCGCGAGTTCGATCGGGCGCACTTCGTCCTCTTTGTTGGCCTGCCAGATCGCGTCGATCGGCCAGGGCGAGGCGAAGTAGCTGAGCGAGGGCTGCAGGCGCAGCGCGACGTATGCAGCCTTTTCTGCTGGAACCGCGGCGAGCGCCTCCGCCTGCAAGGGCATCGCGTCCCGCACGGTGGCGGCAATGTTGAGGGCCCATTCGAAGCGGGCGACGTCCGCCAGGTACGGCAAGTCCTTGCACGACTCGAAGCTGTCGAGGAAGTCGGCGAAGTCGGCGCCGTACTCGACGAGGCATCGCGAATGCGGCGGATGCTCGCGCAGATACTCGTGCGCGGCGTAGGCGAAGAAGCGCTTGTCGACGAGACGGCAGATGACCGGGAAAGTGCCCTGCAGGGCATCGCCGAGCGTGGAGAAGGCGTGATGGCGGTAGATCCCCAATCGCGCCGCCGGATCGAGCCCGTCGCCCTGGATGGCGGCGACAATCTCGGCTGTGTCACCACCCAGAACGGCTCGGCGAAGCCGCATTTGCAGCTCAAGCAGCATCGACATATCGGCGGGCATGGGCCAGCTCTTCGGCATGATGCGCCTCGTCCAATAGGACATCGAGCGCCGGAAGGTCGGTGTCCCACTCGATCAGCGTGGGCACGGGGCCGAAGCGCCGGAGCGCCGCGGCGTAGAGCTCCCAGACGGGTTGCGCCACCCGGGAGCCGTGGTCGTCGATCAGTATGTCCACGTCCTCGGCGGCGTGATGGCCGGCTAGGTGGATCTCGCCGACCGCTCCGGCCGGCAATGTGTCGAGATAGGCGATCGGGTCGAACCCGAAATTCCACGCGCTGACATGGATGTTGTTGACGTCGCAGAGGATGCCGCAGCCCGTTCGACGGGCGACTGCGGCGATGAACTCCGCCTCGGGGATCGTCGAATGCCGGTAGCGGAGGTAGGCCGAGGGGTTCTCGATCAACAGCCGCCGGCCGAGCGCCTCTTGCGCCTCCTCGACATGCCGGCAGAAGAGGTCGAGGCTCGCCTGCGTGTAGGGGAGCGGCAGCAGGTCGTTGAGATAGGCTCCGCCAATCGCGCTCCAGGCCAGGTGCTCGGAGACGAGCATCGGCTTGGTCCGCTCGATCAGCGCCTTAAAGCGGACGAGATGACTACGGTCGAGCTCCTCGGCGCTCCACAAGGACAGGGCGACGCCGTGAAGGCTCACCGGATAGTCGCGTCGGAGCTCGAGGAGCCGGTCCAACGCTGGCGTCTCGGCCATGTAGTTCTCGGCATGCACCTCGAGGAAGCCGAGTTCGGGCTGGGTGGCCGCGATCTCCGACACGTGCGGCGAGCGCAGGCCTATACCAACGCTGCACCGCGGGATCGGACAACTCCTGGTCATGATCGCGGCCCCGTCCGGTCCTTGGGTTAGGCTCTCTTAAGGCTGCCGCCGGCGATCTTTGTGCAGGTGCCGACCGGGACGTAGACCCAGGAGTTCGCGTCCCGCGCCTGCTTGGATTCGCCGGCACAAGAGTGCGTTGCAGTCTGGCAGTCATTCTGCGAGGCGGCCGCGATGCCAAAGCACTTCTCGGCGGTGAATTGCGGCGTTGGCGCCGGCTCTGCGCTGGCGAGAAGCGGCAATGCGACGACCGCGGCGAAAGCGGCGGCGGCAAGCGAGACGGATTTGCTGTCGAACTCCATGAGGTACTCCTTCGGTTGGGTAGAGGATGGCCGGGAAAAAGTTCTTGCCATGCGCCGCCCGCCGACGCCCGGACGCCAGCGAAACAGTCGGTCGTGCGCCGCTCCGGTGGCGGGTCACATGTAGACGGCCTGGAGATCCACGGTGGATTCGACGCCGAGGCGGTCGAAATGCGCGTCGAGCCATTGCTCCGCCCGCTCGCGGCCGGTGTCGCGCAGGCTGGTCAGGAATTCCCAGTCGGCATCGAGCTTGCTCGCGATGCTGAGCTTTGCGATCACGTCATCGGCTTCGATCGTGTGGATGCGCATGCGCCGGAGCGACCCATTGATGACCGTGCCGTTATCGATCAGCCGTGTGACGAATCGGATCGCCCGCATCTCCCGCAGCAGCGAGGAATTGAAGCTGATCTCATTGACGCGATTGAGGATCTCCGCGGAGCTGTGCGGCAGCTCGTCCCTCCGCATCGGGCTGAGCTGCACGATAAGGACATCGGCGCTCGAGCAGTTGTAGATCAGCGGGAAGATCGGCGGGTTGCCGGCGTAGCCGCCGTCCCAATAAGCCTCGCCGTCGATCTCGACGGCCCTGAAGAGAAACGGCAGGCAAGCCGATGCGAGCACCGCGTCGACGCCGATCTCGGAATTGTCGAAGACCTTGATCTTTCCGGTGCGCACGTTTGTCGCCGCCAGATACAGCTTGATCGGGCAGGTCGTCGGGCTCAGCGCGGCAAAGTCGATGCTGTCCAGCAGGATCTGCCGCAGCGGGTTTCGATTGAGCGGGTTGAACTCGTAAGGCGAGAACAGCCGCGTCATCAGTTCGAAGAAGACGAAGCCCGCCGATTGCACCATCGAGTGATTGCCGAGCAGGTGTTCCAATAAGGTCGGCCGCAGCGCACTCGTCAGCGCCGCGTGACTGATGCGGCGCCAGAACTCGGAGAGCGCCTTCTTCGCGCCTCCGCGGCCGCCCGTCGCAATACCGGACGCGAGCACCGTCGCATTCATGGCGCCGGCGCTGGTCGCGCTGATGCCGTCGATCCCGATGCGCTCGTCCTCGAGCAGGCGGTCGAGAACACCCCAGGTGAAGGCGCCGTGAGCGCCGCCGCCCTGCAAGGCGAGGTTGAGAGGCTTGGTCTTGACCTTTGGGGTCGGCGTCGGCGTCTCGCAGTGGATCGCTATCGGCTCGCTCCCCACGCTGGCGTCCATCATATCTGCTCCGTGTCGCGGCGACAGCGCTCGAAAGCTGCGCGTTGTTCCACGGAGAAAGGTATGGAGCGGGATCGACTGCTGGAAATGCCGAGAGGGTATTATGCGGATGCGCGGCGGTTATCGCGCTTCCCGATTCCGGCGGCATCTCCGCTATGCCTCCAAACGCATGATACGCGGGTTGACACCATGAATTTTCCTCAGTCGGGAGGATGTCTGTGTGGCGCGGTGCACTACGAAATCACCGGGCCGCCTGTGATCGTCTAGGAACCAGGTTCACCAATCCCAGCTAATTGCGCGCAGATCTGACTACCGCAAACTTTCGACTAACGCTTTTGCCGCTTTGACATCGACTGTGTCAAAACCCTCGGTGAACCGGTGATAAACCGGAGCGAGCAACTCATGCGCCTCTGTGGTCCGGGCCTGGTCGCACCACAATCGAGCAAGGCTCGTAGCCGAACGCAATTCCCAGGAGAGCGCACCCTGTCGACGCGCCCAAGCGAGCGATCGAAGGAATTGATCCTCTGCATAGATGGCGTTTGGTTCACGCTGCAGCAGCACCTCCCCCTTGATCCGCAATAGTTCGGGCATGTACCACGCTTCCCCGTTGCGCTCGGCACCCCCCAGAGCCTTGTCGATCGTAGTCAGGCCCTCCTCGACATTGCCGGTGGCTGCTAGAGATTTAGCGAGGCCACCGAGGAATACTGCGTAAAACGTTTGGAATCGGGCTTCGCGCAATCCATCCAAACAGGCGCGGAGCAGCCGCACTCCAACGACGAAATTGCCCCGTGCCGCAGACAACTCTCCCGCGAAGCCGAGACCGAATGGATGAAAGCTATCCAAGGAGTGCTTTTCAGTATGGTCGAGGAGAATTGCCGTCAATCGCTCGGCGGCCGCCAGATCCCCAACCCATAGTGAGAGGACGCTTCCGGTCCAGGTCGCGATGCATAGCGAGACCGGATGTTCGAGCGTCGGCGCTTCGTCGATAGCGCTCCGACTCGCTTGTATCCCTCGATCGGGAAAGCCTTGGAGCCATCGGATCATACCCAAGAGACCGAGCGCGTGAATCCGCCGATCGAAGCCAAAGCGGACGGCCTCCGCGCGCCGTGACGCCGACCGATGGCCGTCGCGGACCCTCTGCAGATGCGTTTGCGCGCTGGCGAGGTTTCCGGCGAAAAACAGTGAGACGCCAAGCGTCCAGTCCGCGGTCGGCTTGGCACCCGGATCGCTGACACGGTCGGCAACGGCCTCGCATTGACGGGCCAGTTCAAGCGCGTTGCGGTAATCCGCAAGGCGTATACGGAAAACACAGAGACCAAACAGGGTTCGCAGTTGATAATCGGGGTCATCGAGGTTCTCGGCGAGTTCGAACGCCCTCGTCAACGCGGCGTGGGCTTCACTGGTCATACCCTTCGTGAACATGAGCGAGAACCCGAGCGCGGCCTGTAGCTGCATCTCGTGGCGGGTCCCGCGACCAGAGGGGTCAAGGCGGGCAATGGCCTTCCCTGTCCAATTGTGGCATTCGGTCAGCAGCGACATCCCGAACCACACGGGCGCCGAAGCCGCGGCAAGCGCCGCGCCGATCGCTGCATCCCCAGCGGGCGCAAAAGCCCAAGCGAGCGCTGCACGAAGATTGTCAATTTCGGGCGCATAGTTGGCGCGCCAGTCATCGGTGGCCGTCTTGTCCTGGACAACTGCTGCAAGCCAGTCTCGGATTTCGCGACCAGGTTCGCGATACCGTCGACGACATTCGACGCAGCGAACTCTGCGCTCGCCGCGACCGCACTCGCCGCGGTCAAAGTAAAGCCGCCGGCAAAGATCGCCAGGCGGCGCAGCATGACGCGCTCGGGCTCGGGGAGCAGCTCGTAGCTCCAGTCGAGCGTCGCCCGCAATGTCTGGTGCCGCGGCAACGCAGTGCGCAGGCCGCCCGTGAGCAGGTGAAACCGATCATCGAGTCGGGCCGCAATCTCTGGTATCCCGAGCACACCACCGCGCGCTGCCGCCAGTTCGATGGCGAGCGGTATGCCGTCGAGGCGCCGGCAAATTTCCGCTACTTCAGCCGCAATTCGACTGTCCGGCGAGAAGTGCGGATCTGCCGCGCGTGCCCGCGCAACAAACAACCGAACCGCGCCGTGTCGCAGCAGCTGTTCCGTGTCCTCGGTGCCCTCCTCCGGCACGGCGAGGGAGGGCACCCGGTAGTGGCATTCTCCCTCGGTTCGCAACGGCTCTCGGCTCGTCGCCAGCACGCGCGCTGCCGAGTTGACACGCAGTAACGCCCCGGCCATGCCCGCCGCCGCGTCGATCACATGCTCACAATTGTCGAGGACGAGCATCAGTTGCTTTGAGCCGAGCGCATTTGCGACCCTTTCGGCCGATATCGTACCCTCGGCGAACTCTAACCCGAGTGCGGTGGCGACGGTAATCGGGACAAGTTCGGGGTCGGACAGCGGTGCGAGCTCGGCGACCCGAACCCCGTCGGGGAATTCCGACAGCAGATGCCGCGCGACTTCGAGGCCGAGTCGCGTCTTGCCAATGCCACCTTCACCTATCAAGGTGACCAGCCGCTGCGTCTTCACCAGATCCATCACCTCGGAGAGCTCGGCCTCACGGCCAATGAGTTCGGAAAGCGGCTCGGGAAGGTCTATTAGACGGCGGGGTGGCTCGGCAGCGGCTGGGGCCGCCCCTGGAAACTCCGACTCGCTGTCACCTGCGGAGCGCGAGCGGATCTCGCCGGTGAATTGGTAACCCCGCCCCGCAACCGTACGAATGAGGGCGCGATCCGTACCGAAGGCTTTGCGCAGCGCGGAAATAGCGCCCTGCAAGGTGTTTTCCTCGACGATCCTGCCAGCCCAAACGCGGCGCATCAGCTCGTCCTTGCTGACAACCGTCCCCGACGCCTCGACCAGCGCCATTAGCAGGTCAAAAGCGCGTCCGCCGAGTTTTATCGGCCCGCCATCGGCGAGAAGTTCGCGGCGATGCGGAACGACCCTGAAACGGCCGAACACGACGATCGCGGGAGCATCGGGCACGTGATCCACAGCAGCGATTGTAGAGGACATTTCGGGAATTTGCAGGTTTTCGCAGGCCTGAACGCAACCCGCAGAGTTCCGCAGAACTTATCATTTTGCTTCAAAGACTCGGCAGGTAGCGGCGTTTAACTTGCTCGGAACAAGGAATGAGGCCGCTCCTCGTCAGGAAATGGCGAGTCCGGCGGGATTAGCTAAGCAGTACAAAGGAGAGGAACCGTGGCGATGCGCTCTTTGTCGGCAATCACTCGAGCACCCCCGCTTCAAGCCGCGCCAAGCGATGACGCGGACCTGGAGTGTTGGGGCTAACCGCCGGGGTGTGCGGATGCGGAAATCACGATGTCGCAGCGGACACATTCTGTCGATGAGATTTGTCTCTGTAAGCCTCGCTGTTTGCGGGTTTGCGGTGGTTCTTTGGCTTCTATACCAGAACGACTA
>WNFR01007589.1_pt1 | contig 11024 bp, 12 predicted proteins | sample 5400221 | NCBI WGS metagenome assembly WNFR01 (sample SAMN13153357, study PRJNA577476) | soil metagenome | isolation source: 40 cm soil under Madrone tree | place: USA:California | collected 2016-06-14 | reverse complement strand
CCAGTATTTACATTGACAGCGCCGCGGTCAACGCCGCTGCGGAATTGCAAAAACTCGGCGGCGCGCAAGTCATCCTCGCCACCGCCCCTAGCGGCAAGGCCATGACCGACTTGCTCCCCGGCCTCGCTCCACGAGGTACGCTGCTGGTTTTGGGCGCGGGCGCCGATCCCATCCAGGTCTCAACCGGGCTAATCATCCGAGGCAGCAAACGCATTCAAGGCTGGGCCTCCGGCACTCCCACCGACTCCGAAGACACCCTGCGTTTCGCCGAGCAGACCGGCATCCGCCCTATGATCGAAAAATTCCCGCTGGACCGCGCGAACGAAGCCTTCACCCGCATGATGAGCGGCAAAGCCCAATTCCGCGTCGTCCTCACCATGTAATGCCGCCAGCGCACGGTGTCACGGGAGCGTTTTCCTTCAATCTGTGGTACACTTGTCTTGCGCTTAATACCGCGGTTGTGTTGTGCGGTCCCTCTGGTTCAAGACCTGATCTGAGAAATCCGCCCTCAGTCTCCTCCGTATGTTTTCAGCGTAATTTAAAAAAAGACTGGCTATTTAGTCGCCATGTTCGCCCGGAATCCCGTGTGCGCGCTGCGATTGCGCCAGCAAGAAAGCTAAATGCAAATTTTTTCAGAACTTCCGATTTCTCCCTACGTGAAGGAGCGCCTGTCTTCTGCTCGTTTTTCGACACCAACTCCGGTCCAGGCCGCGGCCATTCCGCATGCGCTGGAAGGGCAAGATGTGCTCGCGACAGCGCAAACCGGCACGGGCAAGACCCTGGCATTCCTCATCCCTGTGATGGAGAAACTCCTCCGGCGTACTTCGACGGGGATCGCCGCGCTCGTGCTTGTTCCCACCCGCGAGCTCGCCATGCAAGTCGTGGATCAGTACAATGCCCTGCGCGGCAAACAACTCTCACCCGCTGCCCTTGTGGTGGGCGGCTTATCCGAAGTCCAACAATTACATGTCATCCGCAAAGGGCCCGGCCTGGTCGTGGCCACTCCCGGACGCCTAGAAGACTTCCTCGACCGCCGGCTAATTCATTTCCGCGAGCTGCAAATCCTTGTGCTCGACGAAGCAGATCGCATGCTGGACATGGGTTTCCTTCCCGCGATTCGCAGAATAGCCGCGATGCTGCCCAAAGAGCGCCAGACGCTGTGCTTTTCCGCGACGATGGAAGGCGCCATGGCCAACCTCGTGAAGGACTACACAAGAAACCCAGTGCGTCTTGCGTTCGGTTCAACACTAAAGCCATCCGAAAATGTGCGCCTCCAAGCGTACGAAGTCACGGTTGATGGTAAGCAGGACGCTCTCCACCAGCTTCTCACTAAAGAAAGTGGCCGATGCCTCGTGTTCTCGCGCACCAAGCGCGGCGCCGAGCGCATCGCCAAGAACCTAAACCGCGAGGGCATCCACGCTGCAATGATTCACGGGGACCGCTCGCAATCGCAGCGCACCAGCGCGTTGGCCGGCTTTCAACAGGGGCGTTACCGCGTTTTGGTGGCGACGGATCTTGCTTCGCGTGGAATTCACGTGCAGGACATCGCCCACGTCATCAATTACGATTTGCCGGAGGTGCCCGAGAACTTTATCCACCGCGTTGGCCGCACCGGGCGCGCAGGCGAGCGCGGCGTCGCTTCCACGTTATTTACGCGAGACCAGCGGTCCGAGTTGTTCCAGTTGGAGCGTACGCTCGGCACACGGATGGAGAGGCTAGCCCTGGGAGGCGATCGGCCAGAACGCAAGGATCGAACTCGGGAGACAAGGGCTTCCGTCTCGTCCGCGGCGACGCCCCGAATGGGCCGGCTTCCAGGAGAAGTCCTGCAAGCGCAAATGGAGAGCTAACCGCGTCGAAGTACGGCTTCCCGAAGGAGCTTGCGCCGGCACGCTTTGCTGCCTGGCGGCGCTCTCTCGCTGCTTTTTTTGAACAGCTTACGACGTGAAAATGTTACAATACACATGCTTCTGAGACGAGACGCACCATGACGCCCGAGGGGATCGGGACAACCAGAGTTCAACTACAGCGCAGCGTGAAGTCCGGTTATCACGACTGCAATCCGTACTCCGTGCTTTCCTACCTGCGAAACGACGTTCAAGTATTCGCTCCGCGATAGTACGGCTTTGAGGAACGCCCGGCCAACCATGGCAGTGGCTCTTGGGGGAATCTTTGTCGCTGGCAATACAGGAAAAAGATGAGCAGGTCCGCAATCTCGTTAATCTCGGCAAGGAACGTGGTTATCTTCTCCATGACGAGGTAATTGAGCTTCTTCCCGTCGAGGAGCACGCCACAGAAGTGCTCGACAAGCTGTTCTCCGCATTCGAGCGCGAAAGCATCGAAATCTACGAAGACGTGGCGGCGGCGAAGGCTGCAAACCCCGCCCTCGCGATCTCTGAACAGCTCGAAATCAGTCGCGACGAACCTGTCCGGGGCGAAGAAGCTGATGTGTATCTGGCGCCGCGCCCGTCAGACACCTCCTACGATCCCGTCCGCATGTATCTCCGGGAAATGGGCGTCGTGTCACTATTGACGCGCGAGCGTGAGGTGGCCATCGCCAAGCGCATCGAGCGCGGCCAGCTACTGGTGCTCAAGACCATTTCTCGATCTCCGATTGTCTTGAAGGAGCTAATGGCCGTTGGCGCTGGACTGCGCAATGGCACCCGGCGGATCAAGGAAATCGTGAAGTTCGACGAAGAAGAACTAACCGCTGATATCCTGGAGGGCAGGACCCGCGGCACGCTCCGGATCATCGACAAGATTGAGAAGCTCTACGCTGTGGGGCTCAAGCAGGCAATCCGGCTGGAGAACGCCCCAAAGTCCAATAGGCGCACGCATCTGGCCGCCCGGGCGCAGGTGGCACGAACACGCGTCGCAATGTCGCGATTGGTCCGCTCCATCGACTTCAAGGAGCAGGAAAAGAAGCGCTTGATCGATATCATGCGGCACACCGTCGAGCGGCTCCTCGCAGTAGAGCGCGAAGCCGCAAGGCTGGAGCGCAGGTGCAATGCCGCGCGCGGCGATGCCGCCAGGGAAGCGCGCAAGCAATTACGCTCGTGCCGCGCGCAGCTCAGAGAGATCGATAATTCCAGCGAGGTCAGTGCGGCCAGCCTAAAACGCACGCTCGCTCTTATCCGGCGTGGCGAGGCGGAAGCCGACCAAGCAAAGAAAGAATTGACGGAGGCAAACCTTCGCCTCGTCGTGTCCATTGCAAAGAAATACGCTAACCGCGGGATGCAGTTCCTCGACTTGATCCAAGAGGGCAACATCGGCCTCATGAAGGGTACCGACAAATTCGAGTGGCGCCGTGGCTATAAGTTCTCCACCTACGCCACATGGTGGATTCGCCAGGCAATCACCCGGGCCATCGCCGATCAGGCACGCACGATCCGCGTTCCCGTTCACATGATCGAGTCGATCAACAAACAGGTTCGCACCAGCCAGCAATTGCTCCAGGAGTTCGGCCGCGAGCCAACCTCCGAGGAAATCGCCAAGCGCATGGACATTCCTGTCGAGGCTGTGCGCAGGACCAAGAAAATTGCGCAGCAGCCCCTTTCCTTCGAAACTCCCATCGGAGAGGAAGACGAGGCGCATCTAGGCGATTTCATCGAAGACAAAAACATTGAGTCGCCCTCCGACGCGGCTGTCAACCTCAATCTCAGGGAAAAGATGGCGTCCATGTTGAAGACGCTTACCCCGCGCGAGGAAAAAATCATCAGGATGCGCTTTGGGCTGGATGACGGCAATGATCACACGCTCGAAGAAGTGGGCCAAACGTTCGCCGTTACACGCGAACGTATCCGGCAGATCGAAGCCAAGGCCTTGCGAAAATTGCGTCATTCGTCGCGCTCGGGCCGATTTCGGATCTTTATCGAGGGTTCGTTGTAGGAATATGCGAAATCAAGGAGATGGGAATGAAGAATCTTTTTGTAGGTAACATGAGTTTTCAGACCACGGAAGCTGAATTAAGCGCGCTGTTCAAGCCGTTCGGACAAGTGACGCGCGTTCATCTGGTCATGGACAGGGAGACCGGCCGAGCTCGCGGTTTTGCGTTTGTGGAAATGCCCAACGACGACGAAGCCGCCAAGGCCATCGCGGCGCTGGACGGAAAAGAGCTGGGCGGCCGCAACTTGAAGGTGAATGAAGCGCGCCCCAAGGCCGCGGGCGGCGGACCTCGCCCCGGTGGTGGCGGAGGCGGACGCGGGAAGGAAAGGTTCTCCAACGAAGACTATCGTGAAGCCACGCGGCAGCCTCGCGAGCCGCGCTGGTAGCCCCAAAGCGCAGTCCTTCGCGGTAGGCAGCTTCCCTTGCATTTCAAGGAGAATTCGATGACGACTACATTTCAAAAGCGCCAGAAGGAAATGAAGCGTTTGGACAAACAGCGTGAGAAAGCGGAGCGCCGCGCCCAAAGAAAGCTCGAAAAGCGTGCTGAAAAGGACGCCCCGGGCGAGACTACCGGCATAGAGCACATCAAGCCCGGCCCGCAGGAATTCGATCCGCAAGGCGGAGATGCGTAGCACGCAGTCTATATTCCTTCGCCCGCTGCAAACCGCGCTTAGCGCGCCCTGTCATCTGCATCCCCGTTCGCATCATCCCATTTCTCGTCAATTTCCAATGAATTCAAAGAAAACTTGGTGGGGCGTAGGGAATCGAACCCACGATCTAAAACTCTTTCGCGCTGTCGCTGGATTTGCCTCATCGGACCACAAGAGCCTAAGGTAGAACAAAGAGACACACTTTTCGAAGGAAAATCAGGGTCGGATGCCGCCTCTGAGACTTGCTCACTTTGTTCTTGCGAATGAAGAGATGGCCGGCCAAGATTTAGCTACCTTGAGGACTGATCTCTTCTCTCGCCGTTGGTTCTTACTTTTCTTTGTTTTCCTGATCGCAACCGCGATCTACGTGGGTTGCGTCGTCTCGCCCCCGTCTCTCATGGATGACGTTGACGCCGTGCAGGCACAAATCGCCAAAACAATGCTGACGAGTGGCGATTGGGTGACCGCGCGGCTGGACGGAGTGCTCTACCTGGAGAAAGCTCCGTTAATTTATTGGCTGATGGCATTCTTGTACAAGATTTTTGGCGTGGCCGATTGGGTCGCCCGGCTTCCAGTGGCGCTCGCCGCAATCGCGCTTGCGCTGCTGTCAGCCGCTTTCGGCATGTGGGCCTTCGGAGAACGGGCCGGTTTTTACGCAGGATTGTGTATGTCCACGTGCGTTGGATTGTTTCTCTTCACGCGCATTCAGATCCCCGATGTGATGCTCACATTTACCATCGCGCTAGCGATGTGGGCGTTCTTGCGTGCGCTGGATGAAGAGGAAAAGCAGCCGCGAGTCTGGGCGGCCATTCTTGCGGCAAGCCTTGGCACCGGGCTTTTGCTCAAAAGCTTGGTGGGCATTGTGTTTCCGGTTGCGGCGGCCCTGATCTACCTTTTCCTTGCCAAACAACTGCTTTCCCGCAGAACCTGGCGACGGCTGCGGCCCCTGAGTGGTTCCCTGATCGTGCTGCTGATCGCTGCTCCTTGGCATGTGTTGGCGACACTCCGGAATCCTCCCTATTTTGCCTGGACCCTGCAGAGCGGACCTGGCCTGTACCACGGATTCCTATGGTTCTATTTTGTAAATGAACAGCTACTGCGATTTCTTAACCTAAGGTACCCGCGCGATTACAACACCGTTCCGCGATTGTACTTCTGGCTGTTCCATCTCTTATGGCTTTTTCCCTGGTCTGTGTACTTGCCGGCAATCACAAAACTCTCTTTTAAACCTGTGGATCGCGCTGGACAAACCAGGCTCCTGGCGCTCTGCTGGGCGGGGTTCATTCTCATCTTCTTCACGTTTTCCACGACTCAGGAATATTATTCAATGCCCTGCTATCCGGCCTTGGCTCTTCTGCTCGGCTCAGCAATGGCCGCGGAAGGCCAGTGGATCCATCGAGGAACGCGCGTTTTGGGAGCAATCACCTCTGTCGCGGCGCTGGCTGCTATCGCCATTGCTTTTGCCGTGCGCGATCTGCCTACTCCAGGAGATATTTCGTCTGCGCTGTCTCATCATCCTTCGGCCTATACGCTATCCCTCGGGCACATGCTCGATCTTACCTTCGATTCTTTTGCCTACTTGAGGTTGCCGTTATGCCTGGCAGGCGCCGCTTTCGTGCTGGGAGCCGTGGGTAACCTGCGGTGGTCCGGCATGCGTGCCTTTTTGGCGTCGTCGCTCATGATGGTTCTGTTTTTTCACGCTGCCCGGCTGGCCCTCGTTGTCTTCGATCCTTACCTTTCCTCGCGTCCGCTTGCGGAGGCGCTTCGCTCGGCACCCCCGGGGAAACTCATCGTTGATCACCATTACTATTACTTCTCTTCTGTGATTTTTTACACTGATCAGGATCCCTTGCTCTTGAACGGCAAGTTCAACAATCTGGAATATGGAGCGGCCGCGCCAGGCGCTCCAGCGGTATTTCTGACCGATTCGGAATTCAAAGACTTGTGGACCAGCGAGAACAAATGTTATTTAGTTGTATCCGAGAAGGGGGCCGACCGCATCGAAACCTTGGTTGGCAAGGAGCATTTTCAGACCGTTGCTACCAGCGGAGGGAAACTGTTGTTAACCAACGTACCCGCAAAGCATTCATCCAGCACTCTGCTGACTGCCCCGGTTGCATTCTCACTTCCCTCCTCGTCCGCAGAAAACGATGTTCACGACTGAAACCGCGCCCAAATATCATGGTCACAGCCCTGGACCTGTTCTTGTAAGCTTATTAGGTCTGCTTGTGTACCTAATTGGGATGCATCGACGCGTCTATCACTACGGAAGAGGAGTCTGGGGACGCAGGGTGGATAGTTAAGAGCAGAATCGACAAATCGATCTAAGGTCAGCGAGCGTGCCGACTCTCTAAATCGAAGGAAATCTGCTCATGAACTTCCCGGGCACGGGAACTAAATTTGCTCTCGCAGGGAATTGCTTAGCGGCGCAAAGTAACTCGCGCAGGAGGGCTGGATGCAGGCAAGCCGTAGAAGAGGGGAAGCGATGAAAGTCATGGTTCTCGGCGGGGATGGATATTGTGGCTGGGCGACCGCGCTATATCTTTCAGCCAAAGGGCACTCCGTAGCTATTGTGGATAACTTTGTGCGCCGTCAATGGGATCACGAGCTGGGCGCCCAGACTCTTACACCGATCCTTCCTCTTAGTGACCGTCTTAGGACGTGGACTCGCCTGTCAGGCAGGACCATCGAACTCTTCGTGGGTGATGTGATGGACTACGAATTTTTGCTCCCCACGGTCAGCCAGTTTGAGCCGGAGACGATCATCCATTTTGCCGAACAGCGCTCCGCTCCCTACTCGATGATCGACCGAAAGCACGCTGTATTCACACAAGTGAACAACGTTGTTGGCACCCTGAATGTCTTGTTCGCAATTCGGGAGGTCCAGCCGGATTGCCACTTGATCAAGCTCGGTACCATGGGCGAATACGGCACACCAAACATCGACATCGAAGAAGGCTACATCCATATCGAACACAACGGGCGACGCGATCTCTTGCCCTTCCCCAAGCAGCCTGGTTCCTTTTATCACCTTTCCAAAGTGCACGACAGTCACAACATGATGTTTGCCTGCAAGATCTGGGGACTTCGCGCCACGGATCTGAATCAAGGCGTCGTCTATGGCACCATGACAGACGAAGTAGCGCTGGATGAAGCCTTGATCAATCGTCTGGATTATGACGAAGTCTTTGGCACGGTTCTGAACCGGTTTTGCGTGCAGGCGGCCATCGGCCAGCCCTTAACCGTCTATGGGAAAGGCGGCCAGACGCGCGGATTTCTGGACATCCGGGACACCGTTCGGTGCGTTGAACTCGCCTGTCTTAATCCTGCGGCCAGGGGAGAGTGTCGCGTATACAACCAATTCACGGAACAATTCTCCGTTCTGGATATCGCGCTGAAAGTGCGGGAAGCGGGAAAGGCTCTTGGGATGAGGGTGGAAATTGACCACATCCCCGATCCGCGCGTTGAAGCTGAACAGCACTATTACAATGCGAAGCATTCCAAGCTTCTGGATCTAGGCCTTCAGCCTCACTATCTCTCGGAGTCCCTTCTTGATTCACTTATGAATATTGCGCTGAAGTATCGCGACCGTGTGGATCCCACGATCATGCTGCCGCAAGTGAATTGGCGTGAACCGCACAACGACCGCCGACTGCAAACACATATCGCTGCGGGAATTTCCGTTAGCGCGGCCCATAAGTGAATTGCGCACGGTGAACGGTAACGAGAAGAAGCGCTGAAACCACACTGGTTGTGGCGATCGTGCCTACAAATCGCTCTTGGTGGTGGAATTCGGAACAAGAGCATGCATGGTCGGAACAAATTGGCCGTTCCGGAGTTGGTAGTCCACGTTACGCCAGCGGATTGAAGTTCGCGTGAAACTCACCAGCCAGATTAGAAACGCCAGGGCGTCCCAAAGCGGGATCAACGGCATCTTTGCCCAGAGTCCTGCCTGTTTTAATCCCTGGATTCCGATGAGCCAGGTCATGGCCACGCGAAAGAACAGGTACAAACCCCAATAGGCCGCAACTACGGGCAGTGTCGGGTGGACCAACACGGCGAGGGTTGTCCATGGCAATCCCCAGGTAAAAAGCAAGCCAAAGTGACCCCATGGCCGCATGGCTCTCATGACCGTCATCCAGCGCGCGCGCTTCGCCAGGAGTTCACTCACTCCCTGGAAATCAGGCACCGTTTCCACTGCGAACGGCAACAACTTCATTTCCACTCCTTGTTCGGCGATCAACCGCCCAAACAGCAGATCATCCGCGGGTCGGTTTTCCAACACCTGAAAGCCCCCGAAGCTCTTGACACGCTGCTTCGTCGACGCCATGGTTGGCCCAAGCGCGAAACGCACCCCATCAAGCTGCCACGCCACCAGTACGCCCGCGTAAAAGTCTGAAATCATCCCAATCGTCTGAAGCTTCTCGACGAACGATCCCTCTCGCGAAGATACATAGAAACAAGTCACCCCTCCGATTTTGGGATCGCGCAACGGCTCAATCACTCTTCGCAGATATTGGCTATCTACCCGCACGTCGGAATCGTTGATGACCAGGTGTTCATACTGTGCTTCACGTTCCATCAGTCGCAATTTAGCGACCTTATCGTTGATCGCCGTGTGGCCGGCGCTGAGGAGCAGGCGAATCTTTCGCTCCGGGAAGTCCCGCATCAATTTCTGGATTACCGGCACGGATGGATCAGTCTGGTCCGTCACGCAGAAGAGGATTTCGTACTCGGGGTAGTCTTGGCGGCAGAAACTCGCAAAATTTTCATAGGCGTCAGGATCCAAGCCTCGAACTGGTTTCAGGTTGCTCACCGGCGGAGTGAAATCCGGATTCTTTTCGACTTGATTTCTAGACTGCCAAAAATAGCGGCTGGAACTGTAAATCGCGAGAAAGTAGAAAACAAACGGAATCGCTGCCGCGAACAAGACGACGAATTCTAAAGCGGTTGAAGGCACGCCACCTCATTCCCAATTCGAGAGGGCCAGTCTGGGAACTCCGCCATGCGGACGAAACCGCAGGTGCGCTGTCCCTACCCTGGGTTCCACACTCCGCCCTAAGATTCTATCCTGAATCGAGAAGATTTCTGAATGCCCCTGCTGCCAAACTCCCTAAATCTACAGGCGTCTTGTTCTGATGATTTTTGCTATTCTGAAAGGCTGATTGACGTAAATACGTGACGCACACTCGCCGACTCCAACTGAAAACGCTTCCCCTGATTCTGGTGAGCATCATTTTGGGACCCCTTGGAAACGTATTTCTCGGCAAGGCTATGAAAGGCATCGGGTCCGTCACTTCAGGAAGAATTCTCGATCTCGTCCCCATTGCTTCTCAGGTATTGGCATCCGGCTACTTCTGGCTCGGCGTAGGCTGCTTGCTGGGATTTTTTATCGTCCACATGTTGTTGCTGACCTGGGCAGACTACAGTTATGTGCAGCCTGCCACATCTCTGTCCTACCTCTCCATCTCGATCCTTAGTTACCTGCTTCTCGGAGAGATGATCTCTCCGCTGCGCTGGCTTGGTGTCACGGTGATCTGTCTCGGCGTTTTCCTGGTGGGTCGGACCTCGCCCAGCTCAGCAGGAGCACCCAACCGTGTGTGAAGTGGTGCTCTTTTTCTTAATTGTTGTAGCGGGAACGGCAGGAGAGTTGTGCGTAAGTCGCGCCATGAAGAGTATCGGGGAAGTTCACGACTTTCGTCCCAAGTCTATCCTGAACTTCGTTCTGCAATCCTTGCGCTTGCCGTGGATGTGGCTGGGCATCGCTCTGATGAGCCTGGGATTTTTCTCCCTTCTCGCTATTCTGTCATTTCAGGAGGTGAGTTTCGTGGTGCCAGTCAGTGCTCTTAGCTATGCCGCAGGAGCCTTTGGAGCAAAAGCCTTCCTGGGCGAACACATCAACCGCAATCGGTGGATCGGCATCGCCGTGGTCTGTATCGGCGTCACCATCGTCTGGTGGAGCAGAAAGTAGCGATGAGATCGGGCCAGCCGTACGGATGCCTTCCGTGCCTCACGGTCGTCTCGATAGGCACGGCGTGAAGCGATTCGACAACGGACCTGTTCAGGCTGAGTGCAACCGAATCGCCCTCGAAAAAGGGCTTCCCGGCCGATACCGGGAAGCTCCTCATTTTTCAGAAGGTATTGGTAGGGGCGGTGGGGATCGAAAGTACAAGCTACTAAATAAGGCTTGTGCCCTCTATGCGTTGCAGTCGTCTACTCTCTCCAACCGGAACAAACAGAACAACGCTCCAAGTAACCACCGATGGCTGGGAAGGCTCGGAGCCGATGCAGGGAGCTTTGCGCCAGTCTTCTTAGAAAACAGAAAAAAATTCTACTATGCCGAAGGCGCCAATTCGCTCCGAATTAGCTAGGTGAGATTTCCCTGATCCACAATCTGATTCGCGTCTAGTGCCAAAGCCAGGTGTTGTGAGCCACCTGATGTGACAACTCGCCAGACGAAGGCTAGCGGGTACACACGCTTTTGCACACGCG
>WNFR01018923.1_pt1 | contig 11025 bp, 13 predicted proteins | sample 5400221 | NCBI WGS metagenome assembly WNFR01 (sample SAMN13153357, study PRJNA577476) | soil metagenome | isolation source: 40 cm soil under Madrone tree | place: USA:California | collected 2016-06-14 | reverse complement strand
AATGCGGGGAATTTGATCTTCCGGTGGATGCCGAATAGCCATGAAATACTGGTAACACTCTCGGCCAGGGGGACGCTGTCATCTCAGATGCTAAACGCTTATGAGGATGCTGTCTACTATCAATTGACAGCTCGCGGGACTTTCGCTAACTTAGCCCTATCTTCCCGGCGCGCCGATGGAGCAGTAATCGACAAACTTGCTCGGACCGTTTTTCAACGAAAGGTATCCCCCAGGAATGAAAGTCAGATTTGTAGGACTGGTGGCGCTGTGCTGCGCACTTGGCGTCATTCTTTCTTTTTCGGGTTCAGACAGAGGCCAATCGCAAACCAATAAGATCTCTGTCAACGACGGTCTCTCGCCAGACGAACGAGATCTGCTAAACGAAATTAACCAGGCGCGCGCCAACCCGCAGCGATACGCGTCGTACCTCGAACGTTTAAAGCCTCTTTTTCACGGCAATGAGTACCAGCCATCCGGCGAGGATTCATTTAAGACTCAGGAGGGTTGGAGTGCCGTAGAGGATGCGATCAAGTTTCTTCGGGCCGCGAAACCATAACGAGTCAGCCCGCGAACGTCTTTTGAACTGGCTGATCGATGACGGTTTCCCCGGTCGCGGTCATCGTGTTCGACTAATGAGTTCTGACTACAAAGTTGCCGGCGTATGTTGCGGACCTCATCCAGAGTTCAAATCCATGTGCGTAATAACTCTCGCCGGCGGATTCGTTGATTTACAGCCGGCAAAGCCAGGCGTAAGTCCCAAGCCCAAGGCGATCACGCCAGCCAACAATTCGAAAACGGTGAAGAAGATCGCGCGAGCTCAATAAGACCTGGATAAGAGCATCCAATGAGTGGTATCGAAAAAGGCTTCCCGCGTAAAAGCAGGAAGCCTTTCCTTCTTGGTCGGGACGCCGAGATTCGAACTCGGGGCCTCACCCACCCCAAGGGTGCGCGCTACCAGGCTGCGCCACGTCCCGTCAAAGCGATTTCAGTATGAACGGAAAATCTCCGAAGTCAAAGGGTGAACGCAGTTGGGTAGTGCCCTGATTTACGTCGGGTGTCATGGAGTCAGTACCGAGAGCGGTAGCGACCGGGTCTAAGTTATTAGCAAGATCAGGAGCGCGAATTATTGTTACCCGGTCGCTACCGCTCTCGGTAATGACCTCATCACCAAATTCGGCCAAATTAGGGCGCTACCCGCAGGCTTGATCACTTTCCGCCCTTTTGATGTGTTGCAATCTCCGCGTCGCCTTCCTCCAGCAGGTCAAGTACCTCACGAAGTTGTCTGCCGATCTCACGCAGCGCCCGCCGTGACGCTTCATTAGACGTTCCCGATGGTGGCGAGGTCTCAGAGCTTCTTCGCGCCCGCGATTGTGTATTGCTCGTCGTAAAGCAGCTCCTTGATTCGCAGGGCCATCTCGACATCCCGGCGGCGATAGGTGCGCTGGCCGGCGCGATTTTTTTGCGGCTGAAGCATCGGAAACTCCGTTTCCCAATAACGCAGCACGTGGGCCTGCACTCCGGCGATGTCACACACTTCGCCGATCTTGAAGAACAGCTTTTCAGGGATTGCTGCGGCTGATACGCTCATGCTAATCGAAAAGAGAGAGAAGAAACTCTAAGCCGTCGCCGGGCCGACTTTTTACCGCTCACGCGAACTAAGGCGCATGTTACCTTTGCGGAGATTTAGGTGTCAATACTAGCATTTAGCCGGTGAAACCTCAGCAGAGGGATTAAACGTGAAATCTCAGGTGAGAAATCTTGATTGCGGCAAACTTTCCTGCCAATAAGCATTCGCGGCTGAGCCGGCGATTTTGGGTGAACCCTTCTGGCCTTCGCTCCGTTAAGGGCGAGATTTTTATAGCAACCTCCGTCCCAAAACTAACCTGAGATCCTTTAGGAGCGAAACGACGTGGATCGGCAGCCTCAACATTAAGCTCCTAAAGCAGCTCTCGGAGTCTAAGACTTGATTTGGGAGCTATGAACATTAAGCCCTACGCGGCACAACGCCAGTCATCTTCCGAAGCCAAATCTGCCAACTGCGAGTGACGATGCGCCAGACACGTCTTACTTCTGATGGACGCAACTGAGTCTCCCGGCTATAATCCCGTGTTATCCAGTTATAACCTGCGTCGTTTCGGAGGTTCACACCAAAAGTGCCAGCATCTGCAGCCGGTTTTCGTCTTGCCTCGCGTCTTGACGACGTCGGATTCTCCGACATCGTGCAGATTCGGAATCGCGTGATGGAATTGCGAGGCCGAGGACAGCGCGTATATCAATTTGAGGGTGGAGAGCCCTATCGCTCGACTCCCGACTACATCAAAGACGCAATCAGCTCCGCCTTGCGAGAGAATAAGACCCGCTATGCGCCGTCGTCCGGAATCTCAGAACTGCGCCGGACAATTGCCGACAAGCTGCGCGATCGCAATCGCATTCCGGCCAGTGAAGAGTGTATCCTCATCGTAAACGGCGGCATGCAAGGGTTGTTCGCCGCCTTTCAATCAGTAATAAACCCCGGCGACGACGTGCTTATCTTTTCTCCCTACTGGACGCCGATCAAGGATCTCGTTGCGCACTGCCAGGGGCGGCTTGTGCTCGTGCCGATGGACGAAGCTCGCGCGAACGGATTCCGCGAAACCTTGACTCGCTATGCAACCCCAGAAACCCGCGCGATCTATTTCAACACGCCGGTGAATCCCTCTGGCGTTGTGTGCACTCGATCCGAAACCAAAGCCGTCGCAGGTTTTGCCATCGAGCGTGATTTGATCGTGGTCGCTGACGAAGCCTATGAAGATATCGTGTACGAGGGCGAGCATGTTTCGATTGCTTCATTAGAGGGAATGTTCGAACGCACCATTACTTCATTCACGCTTTCGAAATCATATGCGATGACCGGCTGGCGCATTGGTTATGCCGTTGCGACCGAGCCATGGATGACCGGCCTGGCCAAGTCGACACTTTATTCGTCGAACGGGGTTTCGACGCCGACGCAGTGGGCCGCCCTGGCGGCTTTTACCACTCGGTCAGATTTTCTGGAGACATCGCGCGTCGCTTATCGTGAGCGGCGCAATTTGCTGTTAGCATGTCTGAATGAGATCGGTCTGGCGTGCGCGTTACCCGCCGGCGCTTTCTATGCTTTCCCGGATGTTTCCAGCATCAGCAAAGACAGTCGGGAAGCAGCTGAGATCCTGCTCAGTCGAGCGCAGGTGGCCACGGTACCCGGAGTTGTCTTCGGCCTGCAGGGTGAAGGCCGCGTGCGCTTTTCGTTTTCCACTTCGATCGAAACTATCCAGGCCGGTCTTGAGTCCATGCGCCGCAATCTGTGACCGGTGCTGAAGTCATGGTTGAGCTAGTCCGTAATAAACTATCCACGAAACCACACGAAACAAATCGAATAGGGCTGCTCTTAGTGCCGGTTAGTGTGGCTTCGTGAATCGCGGTCTCTCCGAACTGATGGCATGAACGAATTTGACTTCATTCGCCGACTCCGCAATCAGGCGGGATCGCGAAAGCATTCAGCTCGGCTGATTACCGGAATCGGCGACGATGCGGCGGTTGTAAACCAGTTCGCCAATCGCGATCTGATCATCACCACTGACTTGCTGATAGAGGGTGTCGATTTTTACCGGGACATCGCGCCCGCGCGCGTGTTCGGCCATAAAGCTCTCGCAGTTTCTCTTTCAGACATCGCGGCAATGGGTGCGCGTCCATTCTGGTCGCTGCTGTCGATCGGCATGCCAGGAGCGACTTGGCGGGATGATTTCAAGGACGAATTCTTCGCCGGGTATTTCGCGCTGGCGGATCGGTATGGCGTAACACTCTCGGGCGGAGATGTTTCGGAGGCGAAGGAAGGGGTCTTGATCGATTCGATCGTGCTGGGCGAAGTCGCCTCAGGTACGGCGGTCTTACGCTCTGGAGCTCAGCCTGGCGATCAGATCTATGTAACGGGCACCCTCGGCGCCGCTGCAGCAGGACTGAAGTTGATTGAGATGGGCGCGCGATTAGGCGCATCAGGCCTCGCTTCCCTTCCCCACGCCGGAAAACGAGGCACTAGCCCGAGCGTCAGGGAGGGCGTCAGTCCGGAAGAAGCTGGCACCGCTGAGGTGAAAGCGATCGAGAGTCTTCTATTACGTCAACTGCGCCCTTCACCCCGCGTCGGCTGGGGCATCGTCTTAGGCGAAGAGCGACTCGCCACCTCCATGATCGACATAAGCGATGGCCTGTCCTCCGACCTGGCACATCTGTGTGAAGAGAGCAACGCCGGCGCGTTGATTGATTCATCGTCTTTGCCAATCGATCGAGACGTAATTAAACTCTGCGGCCGGCGCGCGCTTGATCCGCTGATGCTGGCCCTTCATGGTGGCGAAGATTTTGAACTGCTATTCACCGTCACGCCTGATGACGTGACGCGGCTGCCAAAACGAGTGGACGGTGTAGAGATCTGTCGGATCGGTGAAATCAACGATCAGCCGGGGAAAGTCCGCGTTGCGGAAAAGAATCGGGTTTGGAATTTGCCGCGCGGGGGATTCGAGCATTTCGGAACAAGCGGTTAACGACATATTCCCGGCGGTCAACCGCGAAGCGGTTATGTCCTCCAGCCCAGGGTTGCCGCTTCGGCTACCCTGGGAAAAGAGAAGGAATGATTCTCCAATCGTATTGCGGTTGCGCCGGTTGCGTGAATTCTTGTTATGCAAATGACGCAACCGCGTTGCGGTTGGCGATTACTCTCTTACGTTTCCCAGGGTAGCCGCGGCGGCAACCGTCGGCTGGAGGAGACAACCGCTTCGCAGTTGGGCTTTATCGCTCGTGAACTTAGCAGTTTGACTCGCCCTCAGTCCTTTCTTAGACTCGTTATCCAATGCTCCGCATCCACAACACACTATCCGGAAAGCTTGAAGAGTTTCGTCCCATGATCGATGGCGAAGCGAAGTTTTATTATTGCGGTCCGACGGTTTGGGACTATGGGCATATCGGAAACTTCCGCTCCGCGATTGCCGCGGATGTTCTGCGCCGCTATCTCAAATTCAAGGGACTGCAGGTGACGCAGGTGATGAATCTCACCGACGTCGACGACCGCATCATTGCCAAGGCCCGGGAGAACGGGAAGGCGATTGACGACTACACGGCGCAGTATATCGAAGCCTTTTGGGAGGACTTTGACGCGCTCGGCTGTGAACGGCCAGAGGTCGCTCCGCGCGCTACCCGGCACATTCCGGAAATGGTTTCATTGATCGAGAAGCTGGAAAAGCGCGGCCACGCCTATCAATCGGACGGTTCGATCTATTACCGGATCAAGTCGTTTCCTGAATATGGCAAGCTTTCGAAAATCAATCTCGCCGGCAACGTCGACGGCGCGAGCGCGCGCGTCGACACCGACAAGTACGAGAAAGAAGACGCGCGCGATTTTGCTCTTTGGAAGGCGCCAAACAATCCCGATGAACCCGCCTGGGACGCCAACATTGGACGCGGCCGGCCCGGCTGGCACATCGAGTGTTCGGCGATGTCGATGAAATACCTGGGCGAAACGTTCGACCTGCACGCTGGTGGTATCGATCTGGTTTTTCCGCATCACGAAAACGAAATCGCGCAAAGCGAAGGTGCGACTGGTCTTCAGTTTGTCCGTTACTGGCTGCACTTCGAACATCTGAAAGTCGAAGGCGAGACGATGTCCAAATCGAAAGGCAACTACTACACGTTTCGCGATCTCGCCGCTCAGGGTTTTTCGGCCGCAGCGGTCCGATATTTTCTGTTAAGTGTTCCCTGCCGCAAGCAGCTCAACTTTACGTTCGACGCCTTGCGAGGCGCGGAAAAGACCGTTGCCAGCCTGCGAGACTTTCGCGCACGTCTGGAAGAAGCGAAGACCGAGCCCGGACGCGACGACAGCCTGGCGGCCGCGACTGAGCGAGCTTTGTCAGAATTTGAAGCGGGAATGGACGACGATTTGAATACTTCGGTCGCGCTGGCTACCGTTCACGACCTGACGCGTGAAGTTAATACAGTGCTGGCCCGCAGAAGCTTGCGGGCGGACAACCAGGGCGAAATCATCGCGGTGGTCAAACGCTTTGACAGCGTGCTGAATGTGTTTGGCGATCCGCAGCCTCAAATTCTCGATGCGGAAATTCAAGAGTTGATGAACGAGCGCCGGGAAGCGCGGCACCGCCGCGACTTTGATCGGGGCGACGAGATTCGCGACCAACTAGCCGAACGCGGGATTATTCTGGAAGACACCAAAGACGGCGTGCGCTGGAAGAGGAAGTAAATTCTGTTGCCGCTTGTGCCGGATGGTCAGCGTAGCGACTGATCGAAAGTAGCCCGACTTTCCGAGGCTGTGTCGAAACTCGGATTTGACGATTGATGGAAGTGCTTTTTGAAATGCAGAGTACGCAAAGGAAAGCTTTTCTTTGCGACCTTTGCGGACAACTTTGCGCACTTTGCGATAAGTCTCAATGTTTGATTGTCACTCAAGTTGAGTTTTGACAGAGAGCCTTGAGTGCCGACTCCATCCATGCCTTACGCCACTCGAACGCGGCCCAGAAGAAGCTTTCAAATTCGTTATGCTCTGATTGCCCTGGCTGTAGCGATTCTGTTCGGAACCTTAGGCTTTCATCTCGTCGAAGGCTGGACGCTTGCCGATTCTCTTTATGTAACCATACAAACACTGACAACGGTCGGCTATGGCGACGTGACTCCGCACAGCGGCACCGGCCGTTTATTTGCGGTCGTCGTGATGCTAATCGGCGCGGGCGGGGTTGCGTTGGCCGTCTCGACCATAGTTCAATCGGTGGTCAAGTGGGAATTAGTTTCGACTTTTGGCCAGCGGCGGCGGACAAGAAAGATGAGCAAGCTGCGCGATCATTACATCATCTGTGGTTCGGGCAGAGTGGGTTCGCACCTGATACGTGATCTACTGGCGGCGAATGAATCCTTTGTCGTCATCGAAAGCGATCAGCAGCGCGCTGCTGAGTTCAGTCAGCGCGATGTCAAGGTGCTGGTCGGTGATGCGACGCTGGAAGAAAGTCTGCGCGACGTCGGCGTCGAACATGCTCGCGGACTGGCCGCTTGTCTGCCCAACGATGCCGACAACCTCTACGTGGTGCTGACAGCGCGCGACTTGAATCCGAATCTGAGAATTGTTGCGCGCGCCGCCGAAGAGCAGGCGGAAGCGAAGTTGTTGCGCGCCGGGGCGAATCACGTGGTCGCGCCCACGATCATCGGCGGGCACAGAATGGCAGTGGCCCTGACCAAACCCGCCGTCAGCGAGTTCATGGATTCGATTACCGCCAACGAGCTGGGCCTGGGATTTGAACAAGTCGAGGTTGACGCCGCTTCGTCTTTGATCGGACAAGAGCTGCGCTCAACACCGATACGTGCGGAACTGGATGTTGTCATCATTAGCATTCGGCGTCAGGATGGCCGGATCGTTTTTAATCCGGCGGGTAATGCGACGATTGAAAATGGCGATATCCTGATAGCTATCGGTCAGGTGGAGTCTTTGACCAGACTTAACAAGATGGCGCGCGGCATTGTGTAGCGCAAGTTGTTAACTTGCGCAATCAAGTCAGAACCGCCTGCGGTAGCGGGCGGGCGATCTCTACATTACACGAGTCGTAAATCCTGGATTCAACCGCGCGCTACCGCGGACGGTTCTGACCTACATACTTTGAGAGTCTTAGTCACCGGCGGCAGTGGATATCTTGGCACGCAGGTGCGCCGTTTCTTCCAGGGCGAAGATTTTTCGCGGAGATCAGAACTGGATGTGCTCAGCCCGCTGGACACGGCGCGGGCAGGGTCTTACGCAGTCGTCATTCATCTCGCTGCTCATTTAAGCAAGAACCCCGCCGACGCTGAGAATTGCTTTCGCACAAATATTGAGGGCACGGTCAACCTGTTGCGGCAGATGAAGCCAAACTCGGTATTCATCTTTGCTTCTACCAAAGATGTCTATGGACCTCACGCGGACGAATTTAACGAAGTGCCGGAGACCTGCAGCACCGAGTATCTGGGCCATTCCGCCCTGGAATGGTCAAAGCTAATCGCCGAGAGATACGTCGAATACTACGCCGCGCAAAGAAATGTTCGGTCGTGTATGTCGAGTCGGTCAAGCGCGGCTGGCCCCTGCGCTTGCCGCTCGAGGGCAAACCGGTGCGTGACATTCTGCACGTGGATGATTTCTCGCGCGCCTGTCGCGCATTCATTGATTCTTCCGTGACCCGCGGACTGTATAATCTCGGGGGCGGTCCTCGGAACGCTCTCTCGCTGCGCGAGATAATCGACAAGGTTGCGGAGATCATTCAGTGCAATCCGGTATTTGACGAAGGCGCATCTTTGCCGCCGCCAGTGCCTTTGAATTACGTTACCGATCTAACGCGCGTCCGCGAGGAATTGGGATGGGAACCTCAGATTGGCATCGAAGAAGGACTCAAGAGTTTGATTTGATCAAAGGTTCCACAGGAAGCGGATTAGATTGTCGCTCTGGAGGTCAAATTTCCTAGCCATGGATCTGGTAATGGGAAGCGAATCGCTCACGAGGGTTTATTGCGCTGCTAAACGAGATTGGGAGACTGAGAACAATTGAAAACGATCCACGAAATCACACTAAGCAGCACGAAGAGGGATCCTATTTCGAGTCGTTTCGTGTGATTTCGTGGATCGCTTTTGTTGCACTGATCCTGCTCTACGTCTTTGTACCGCAGATGTTAGAAGATGGATGGATCTATATTGAAGACTGACAAGCCACAAATGAGCGACCTCCGACGCGTCGTCGTGCGCATCCCCAACTGGGTCGGCGATGCCGTGATGGCCGTGCCCGCTTTGCGCGAACTGCGCCGAGTATTGCCGCAAGCGCACATTACTGTGGTTTCGCGTTCGGGCGCTGCCGATATTTTTATTGACGCCGACTTTGTCGATGATGTTCTGGTTTACGATCGCACCCGCGGGCCGTTTACCGTTTGGCGACAGGTAAGCGAATGGCGCCGGCGAAAATTCGACCTCGCACTTTTGTTTCAGAATGCTTTTGAAGCCGCGGCCATCTCCTTCCTGGCTCGCGTCCCCACGCGAATCGGTTACGATACGGAGCGACGCGGTCTGCTGTTGACTCATTCCCTTCCCTCGCCGGCCTGGAAGAACGAAAGGCACGAGAGCTTTTACTATTTGAAGATCGTCGGACTCTGCAGATCGAAAGGAAAAGGCCTTAAGGCTGCTATGCGAATATGGAGCTAACTTGAGTGCGCCGCTAACCGTTCTTTGCCCTGGCTCGATTAACAGCCGCGCGAAGCGCTGGCCAGCGGAACGCTATGCGGAACTCGCCGACCGTTTGGCAGAGTCTGGATCGAATGTAGCGTTAATTGGGTCTCCGGCTGAATTAGATGTTGCCAGAGAGGTCGGTAAGCACGCTCGTTCCCAGCCGATTGTTTTGACCGGAAAGACGAGTGTCGCGGAAGCAACGGCAATTATCAGTATCGCAGACGTCTTGGTTACAAATGATACCGGGCCCGCTCATATTGGCGCGGCGCTAAATACCCCAACGCTGGTAATCTTTGGTCCGACAAACCCGCTGACTACTTATCCAATGTCTGCCGACGCCGAAATCATGCGGCGGGCCCCTGATTGCGCCCCGTGCATGCTGCGTGACTGCCCGATCGACCACCGTTGCATGACTGCAATTACACCCTCCGATGTGTTCGAGCGTGCATTGATCTTAATGGCGCAACGCCGGGCAGAGGTGATCGCATGAGCCTTCTGGCGAAGATCGTCGAGCGCTTCTCGGGGAAACGCATCGTCGTAATCGGTGACACCATTGCCGACCAGTTCATCTATGGCGAAATCAGCCGCGTGTCCCGCGAAGCGCCGGTCTTTATCCTGCGGCACGAGCACACCGAAACGACCCCCGGGGGCGCCGGCAACTGCGCGGCTAATCTGGCAGCGCTCGGCGCGCAAGTCGAGTTGATTTCAGTACTCGGAAGTGATGAAGCGGGGAAGATTCTCTATAGCAAACTTCGCGAAGCGGGTGTCAACTGCGAAGGCGTTTCCGTAACCAGCGAACGGCGAACCACCACCAAAGTACGCGTCCTGGCGGGCCAGATCCACTCGACTCGACAACAGGTCATCCGCATCGACTATGACAACGAACCCGATTTCAGTGCGGAACTCCAGGAAGTCCTGCGGGCGGATATTACGAGAGGGTTACCCGGCGCTGACGCGGTTATCATTTCCGACTACAACTATGGCGTAGCGGATCCGAAGATTGCTGAATTGGTGCGTAATGCTTTGGGGCCCGCGGTTCCGGTGTTGGTTGATTCTCGCTTTCGGCTTTCCGGCTTTTCTGATTTCACTTCGGCCACCCCAAATGAGGATGAGGTCGAGCTACTTCTGGGCGTAAAGCATAACGATCAGGCCGCGTTGGAATCGGCGGCCGAACAGTTGCGACAGCGGCTTGGTTATAAAGCGCTCCTGGTGACGCGCGGAGGAAACGGCATGACGTTACTCGACGCCGAAACTGCGCCGCTGCATATTGACGCCGTTGGTTCACGCCAACCGTTGGATGTTACCGGTGCTGGAGACACCGTAATCGCTACTTACGCGCTGGCCCTGGCGACGGGGGCCTCGTTCGCCGACGCGGCTCGATTGGCAAACTTCGCCGGTGGGCTGGTGGTGATGAAGCGCGGCACGGCGACAGTTAGCACGGGTGAACTCGTTTCGTTAATAGCTCAGGTGGACAGCGAATGATGTTCCGTCCCGATCTATCTCCGGCGTCATCACGAATCGTCGCAAGAAGCGATCTGGTCACAATCGTCGCGAGGGAAAGGCTCTCTGGAAAAAGAATAGTCGTGGCCAATGGATGCTTTGACGTTCTGCATGTCGGTCACGTGAGATACCTGGTAGCGGCCAAAGCACTCGGCGATCTGTTGATAGTCGGCGTTAATTCTGACGAACAGGCCCGCCGGTTGAAAGGCGAAGGCCGCCCCTTACAGCCGCAGGACCAGCGGGCTGAAATCATTTCATCGATTGAGGCAGTAGACCTGGTGACGA
>WNFR01014425.1_pt1 | contig 11025 bp, 10 predicted proteins | sample 5400221 | NCBI WGS metagenome assembly WNFR01 (sample SAMN13153357, study PRJNA577476) | soil metagenome | isolation source: 40 cm soil under Madrone tree | place: USA:California | collected 2016-06-14 | reverse complement strand
CGATTCCATGCCGTCGCCCCGTTCATAGGTGCCTTTGTAGACGGGATACAACACGGCGCGGCCGCTCCTGAGAATGCCATCCAGGGCCGCGGTCGGGTAAGCCGAGAACTTCCGAAGCAGGAGCGCATTCGATCCAGGAAAGAAGACGACCGTTTGGAATGGTGGCTTGCCTTTGTTGGGAAGGAAAAGGTAGGCAATGGCCCGCTCGTTGCCGTAAGCTGCCGCGTAGGTGATCTTCTCTGTTTTCCAATCCTCTTCATCCTTGCCAAAAGGCTCTACCGAGGCGTTCAGCGGTGTCTTGTCGTAGGAATACATGCTGCGGTAGGCCTGAAACAACTGGTCGGAGGCGGGTTTCTCTTTGCTTAGGTCGCGCCGGGGCGAGGGCATCGGATCGGTAGCGATTTTGGCGATCGATTCCGGCTCGAAGTACTTCACGCAACGGAACCCGATGTTCGAGGTGCGAAGAAACGCCGACCGTGCGTCAGGGTCGATGAACATATAAGTGGGCTCATCAAAGGCCCCACCCAGGACGTAACGTTTGCCGGGTTCGGCTTCAGTCCAGATCCACTCTTTAACGTTGCCCGCCATGTCGTAATTGCCCCATGGGCTCACGTCTTGCTTGCTGCCAACGGGCAAAATACCAGCGCCGCCGAAGTTGCTGGCGGGGACGATGAACGACGCGGCAAACGGGCCTGCAGCGCGGTTCCAGTGATAGATGGTGGGCAAGCTCTTGCCGGCAAACTCAGCATAGGCTGCGGCTTCGTACCAACTGATGCCGGTGACGGGATAGTCGTCCTGTCCTTTGGGATATTCGCCCTGTATCCAGTCCTTCGGCCCGGGCCGCCCGGCAGCGTCTTTGAACAGCGCCATGGCTTCCCCCCAGGAGAGGTGCTTGCTGTCACGCACGAAATCAAACTTCCAATAATCACGCTTCTGGTATCCACCCTGGTCAACAAAGGCTTTGAACTGGCGGTTCGTCACTTCGTATTGGTCGATCCAAAAATCCTTTAGCGGCAGCTTCGGCATGCCTTCATAACCGGGAATAAACAGCGCCTTGAAGTATTTCTCGGGCGAGACCCTAACCATGCCGGGAGGAATTTTCCCCGCTTCGTCAAGAATGACATTGCCCTCCACCGCCTCGCCTGGAGGCACTGAATAGCGCGGAATCAGAGACGTTGTCGTTCGCAACACAGTACCGAAGCCGGGCTTCTCGAACTTCCAGACGAACATGCCACGCGGCTGGCGAACATTCTTCAGCGGAGTCTGGCCGACCAATTCCCAGGGCGCACTGGCGTTGACATAATCTCTGCGGTAGACGTCTACGCCGGACGGCCTTGTTTCTAGGGAAAGCTGGTATGAAATCACTGGCCAAATCTTCCTGAGTCCCGGATCGTCCGGGATCGACTTCTCGGCTTTGACGGCGAGTGCGTAAGCGTCGCCAGATTTCCCCTGATCGGCCAGTTGTGAGGCCTCGGGTATAGCGACCTCGCGCGCCCAGCGCGCATCGCGGTAGCGTTTTATCAGCAAAGTCGCTCCTGCGCCAAGAAGGATGAACACCAACAGAAGCGGAACCAGTATCCGCGGACGCCGCACCTCTCGCGCAATTCGTGCCGGGCTTAGCCTGGCGCCTGACTCGGGGAAGAGCAGTTCGCGACAGTTCCTGAGTTCCTGGGCAACTTCGGCGCCGGAGGCATAGCGCGCTGTGGGATCTTTCTTCAGGCAGTGGGCAACGATCCGGCGTACTTCGGGCGCGACCTCTCGTTTGACTTCGGTCAGCGGCTTGGGATCGTCGCGCATGACCGCCGAAAGCAGCGCAGCGCTGGACTGGCCCTCGAAAGCTCTCCTGCCGGTCAGCATCTCATAGAGGACCGAACCGAAAGAAAAGACATCGCTGCGTGCGTTGGTTGGCTTTCCCTCAGCTTGCTCCGGGGACATGTAGGCCACCGTGCCTACGATCATTCCGGGCGTCGTCACTATCGTCGCAGCATCGCTCAGCGCGGCTGGTGGGGCAAGCTTGGCCAGCCCAAAATCCAGCACTTTGACCAGCCCGCTCCCGTCCACCATGATGTTCGAGGGCTTTAGATCGCGATGCACGATGCCGGAGGCGTGTGCGCGAGAGAGCGCCTCGGCAACTTGGATGGCATATTTGATCGCTGCGTTCGTTACCAGACCACCTGCAGGAATCAACTTGTCCAGGGTTTGTCCGGCGACGTACTCCATAACCATGAAGTCAATGCCATCCTGCGAACCGATGTCATGAACAACACAGATATTGGGATGTTGCAGCGCCGAGATAGATTTCGCTTCTTGCTCGAAGCGCGCATGGAGGTCTGGGTCGGAAGACAGATGAGCTGGCAGGACTTTAATCGCCACCGTACGCTGTAGCCTTGTGTCTCGGGCACGATACACTTCACCCATGCCGCCTGCGCCGAGAAGCGACTGGATCTCGTATGGCCCGAACTTCGTGCCAGGGATCAGTGCCATAGACAGTGGCGATTATACCTTCGGAGTCCGATCACTCTCGAATTACCGGGCTGATGGCTGAATTCGTTCAGACGCTGGACTTCAAGCACCCCGACAGCTGGTCAGGTGGTGGCAAAATTCGCACGTGCCGAACCCAGCCATGGATTGCCCATTTGAATAACGCAAGTGCTTTATCGGACGCGCGTCTTCACGAGAAAGAGCGGAAACAAGGAGAGCTAGGTGGTGCGCGTTCGATAAAGCCGCCAGAAGGAAGCCGCTCGCCTTTGCGGCGGAATGTCGATCTGCGCAAAGCAGGAGCTGGTTCGGGGATGAGGCGAAGCACACAAGGTTTTTGAGATGTGGATAGCGAAGTCATGGGCAACCGTTCTCCTTGACAGCTTAGGAGTGATCGCGCTAGACTCCTAATCATCTTAGGAGGACTGGTGGCCAACCAAGCTCAGCTTCTTCCTGGCACTCTCGATCTCCTCATCCTGAGGGCGGTCTCGCTCGGCCCACTGCATGGGTACGGCATTCTTCTGCGCATCGGGCAGATCTCCCGCAACGCCCTGTTGATCGAACAGGGCGCGCTCTACCCCGGTCTGTTTCGCCTCGTCCGTCAGGGACTGCTCAAGGCGAGCTGGGGCACATCGGAGAACAATCGCCGCGCCAAGTTCTACGAACTCACCGCTGCTGGCCGTCGGCGTCTTCGGGAAGAAACCGACAACTGGAATCGCCTCGTGGCCGCCATCGCTTCCGCGCTTTCAGTGCAACCGGAGGAAGTATGAAACTCCTCGATTCGCTTCGCTTCCACAGCAACACTCTTTTCCAGGGTTCACGGAGGAACGCCGAGATCGAGGAGGAGCTTCGCTCACATATCCAGCACCACGCTGATGATCTTGAGCGTTCCGGCCTGGATCGCGCGGAAGCAGAACGACGGGCGCACATCGAGTTCGGCGGCCAAGAGCGGTTCAGAGAGGAATGCCACGAAGCTCTGGGTAGCAATTTTATCGATAGTCTTCTACAGGATGTGCGGTTCGCTCTTCGCGTATTGCGCAAGTCTTCCGGATTCACCGTCGCCGCCGTTCTGACGCTGGCGCTGGCTATCGGCGCAAACGCCCTGGTTTTCGGCGTAATGGATGGTCTGATCCTGCGCCCGCTGAATGTGGCTCAGGCGGAGAACCTCTACGGAACCGAGTACGGTGACTATTCCGGGTTCCAGTCGTATCCCAACTATCTTGATCTGCGCGATCGCAACCGCAGCTTTGATGATCTGGCAGCTTTTAATTTTGTCTTTGTCGGGCTGGACACGGGCAACAATCCGTCCCAGGCCACGGGCTATGCGACCAGCGGTAACTACTTCGACGTGCTAAAGATTCAGCCGCTTTTTGGTCGTGTCTTCCACAGCTCCGATGAGCACGGCCGGAACAGCGCGCCCTACATCGTTCTCAGCTACGGATATTGGCACAGCCGTTTCCAGGACGATCGCGGTATGTTAGGCCGTGTTATTCAGCTAGACAAGCATCCTTTCACCGTTATCGGTGTAGCGCCGCCGGAGTTCCGCGGCACTTTGTTGTTTGTCTCTCCCGATTTTTTTATGCCGATCGTCAACCAGGAGCAGGTGGGTGGGGAGAATATCCTGGACGCGCGCGGGAACATCCATGGGGTTTTTGAGGCATTCGGGCATCTGAAGCCGGGAGTAACTCTGGCTCAGGCTGTCGCCGATGTGAACGCGGTCGGCGCAAATCTCGAAAAGACCTATCCCAAAGAGGTTAGTCATAAGAGCTCTTCGCTGTCGCGTCAAGGCCTCACTTCTTTTGGCGGTCCAGTGCGGGCTTTCGTTGCGGGATTGATGTTGCTCGCGGGATTGATTCTGCTGGCGGCATGCGCCAACCTGGGCAGCCTGTTTGCGGCTCACGCTGCCGACCGTTCCCGCGAGGTGGCTCTACGGCTGGCGCTTGGTTCGAGCCGTAATCGCATTCTGCGGCAATTGCTGACCGAAGCCGTGCTGATTTCGCTGGTTGGCGGCGCGCTGGGACTGATGGGCAGTGTAGCTCTGTTGGGCAGGCTGAGCATGTGGCAGCCGTTTCCTGGGGCTCCCGTTCATGTGCCTATCAGCCCCGACGCGAAACTCTACGTGGTCGCTCTAGTTTTGGCCTTGGTGAGCGGATTCCTCTTCGGGATTGTTCCGGTGCGCCAGGTCCTCAGGGCCAATCCGTATGAGATTGTCAAAGCGGGATCCGCCGGCAGGCTCGGGCGGAGAACGACGGTCCGCGACGTGCTCCTTGTGGTCCAGATTGCCATCTGCGCCGTGCTCGTCACGTCTTCGATGGTCGCGGTGCGTGGACTGGTGCGCTCGTTGCACAGCAACTTCGGTTTTGAGCAGCGCAACGCGATGCTCGTCAGTGCAAACCTGGCGATGGCTGGGTACAGCGCCGACAGAGTGTCCGCCATGCAAAAACGCATGATCGATGCGATGGAAACGATTTCGGGCGTAGAGCGAGTGGGATTGGTGAATAATTACCCGCCATTGGTCTATGCCTCCGGCAGCAGGGCGAATGTCTTCAAGGATGAAATTAGAGATCTGAGGCAATCGAATGTCGCTGCCATGCCATTCAGGTACGACGTATCTCCCGGATACTTCGATGCGGCCAGCACAGCCCTGCTTGCAGGCAGAACTTTCTCCTGGCATGACGACAAAGACGCGCCTCCCGTCGCCGTGGTGAATCGGGAGCTTGCCGGCAAGATGTTTGGCTCAGTAACCAACGCAATCGGCATGTATTACAGGATGCAGGATGGAACGCGTGTCCAGGTTGTGGGTGTTGTGGAAGACGGAAAATATTTGAGCGTCACGGAGGATCAACAGCCGGCGATGTTTCTCTCCTCCCTGCAATCGCCATCGAGCGCGGCGTACCTGGTGGTGCGCTCGCGCCGCGATCCGCAAGAACTTGCCGCGGCCATGAGGAGCAAGGTGCGCGAGCTGGATGCAGGGCTGCCCGTTAATATTGATACCTGGAGCACTCTGCTGGACGTAGTTCTGTTTCCTTCGCGTGTAGCGACGGTGTCGCTGGGTGTTATGGGCATGATGGGCGCGATGCTGTCGATCACGGGCATCTTTGGAATGGCGGCGTACTCGGTGAGCAAGCGGCTGCGCGAGTTGGGAATTCGTATTGCCCTGGGCGCGAAGCGGACGGAAGTGTTGCAGGCAGCCTTGGGACGGGCATTCAAATTGCTGGCATTCGGCTCGAGCGCTGGATTGCTCCTCGGAATTCTGGCGAGCCGGGTGCTTTCTTTCATCGTGTACCAGGCAACTCCTCGTGATCCGCTGGTTTTGGGGGGTGTTGTCCTGGCAATGTTGTTGCTGGGGCTGCTGTCTACGTGGATTCCAGCGCGACGCGCGCTGTCGATCGATCCTTTGGTGATGCTACGCGAGGAGTGAATCGGCTTGTTGAAAAGAGTTTCAGCGCATTCAGCACGGCGCAATACAGCTACGGTAAGGCTTTGCAGGATCGTCAGTGATATCAGGCTTTCACAGTGAAGAACCCGGCGCGAAAAAGAAACGCAGTGGCTCAGGTACCGGGAAGCCTGGGTGCAATTCGGTGCAGTACACTGGTCGGATCAATGCCGACCGCTGGCGCGCTTCGCGGACTGCGGAACCTACAACGATGCGGCGGAAGCGGGACTGCACGCGACTGTTTCCAACGATTGCAGGGCTCGCTTCTAGGTTGCCGGCTTCTTGGACAAGTGGATGCTGGTTTTGGTCAGAAAAAGGGCGCCACGTTCTCGCTTGATGCAAAATCGGGTAGCGTCCTTTAGGACACTACCCAAAATCGCCTTCTCACTCAGAGAACCCTCCGGTAGGCTTGTTAGGGGCGAAACCAGGACGGTAACCAACAAAGTTAACAGTTCATAGTTGACGTGTATGGACATCTCCATGCCTTCGGTTATGCTTTCGGGCTTTGACGATTCTGCAATCGGTTGCCTAGCGGTACTGAGGATTGTGAAGGAGCGAGTGCAGCGCAACCACAGGCTCGCCTCTGCGAGCGCTTTGAACCGGCGAAGGGAACGGAGGATGCCAAATGAGTGAAGCGATGTGGAAAAAGGAAGAAGGTACAGGATCGCAGCCGACGCCACGCTGGGCGCTCTATGCCGAAGCGGCGAACAGGTTCCGCAGTTCTGCTACCGCCTTCATGGAACACGTCCACCTCTTGACTGAGGCTCGGACTGCGTATCAGGAAGCCATGTCGGCCAGCACCGAGCTCCGCAATCGGTTGGATGCTGGCGACGAGGCCTTGAGATCGGTTATGACTCAACTCGAACAGGTAGTCACCGACCACTTGTCCGAGCATGTTCTCGACAGGAAGAAGCCAGAACTGGTGAAAGTGGAACCAACCAGAGGGAAAAATGAGGGCACTGGAACTGGCCGGACCTTTCCGTAAAGATCAGCATCCGATCTGATTGTCGCAGAATTCTGTGGGCCTGTCGCGACTGGAGTGGCCTGTACGGAAAACGAATGTGGGATTATCTACTTCTTCCCTACTGTTGCCTGGGTGCGGACCGAATCCTGAGCCGGGGTTGTCCTGAACACATCCACACGGAATTAATGTTTCAATTTCTGAGCGCGGATATGCTCCCGAATCAGGACTGTCTCAGCGGTTGTGATATCGCCAGTACACCAGCAATCAGCCGGCTAGGCCTGAACTCCGGCAGGCTGTCGCTGGAGGGGCGACTTTAACCACGGACACCTTGACCTCCCGGCCTCTCCTTATTCTGACACTCGAGGACTGCGGCAGCGACATCTTGGTAATGCCATCCCGGTGCTATCGAAGATGACCTCGTCGTCTGATGAACTCGCCCTCCAGCGAATTCTGTTGAGGCAAAGAAGGTACTTTCCGCAATACCGGTCAGGCAGGTTTTGGTTCTTGTTTTTCGGAGATAGACGTGGACTCCTGCGTGTCCTTTTTGCTGATCAAACTCATAGCAGCCTGATATAACTTGGAACGCAATTGATAGCGCTCGTTAGCGCGCGTGATATAGCGCACAGCGATTTCGACGCCGCCGCTTACCGGCTTTACATTGATGGCCGGGGCGGCCGATAGCGCACGCATATTCCGGGAATGCGCGGCGTGCTGCCACTCTTTTTCCGCTTGACCCGCGCTGTCTGCGGTCGCCTCCAGCACCGTCTTTTGAATTGCTTCAACGATCGGGTACGGATTCTGGCTAGAGGCCAACACCAGTGAAAACTGTTGGTGAAAGTAACCCGTCGTCCGGTCGGATGCCCAGAGTCAGTCCAGTTACCGGTTTCCAGCAATACTGTATGAAACATTCCGAGCTCGACGACTTCCCCTGTTACTCCGTTAATCTCCACCCAATCACCTAAGCGGATCCCATTTCTTCCCATCAGAACGAACCAGCCAAAAAAGCTAACGATGAAATCTTTCAGCGCCACTGTAAGACCCGCGCCGGCAAGTCCTAAGATAGTCCCCAACTGGCTTGGCGGACCGAAAATCACCAGCAGGACCAGACCCAAGGCAATGATTTGCAAACCGGCGCTTATTACTGCGTGCAGAGTGTCGGCCTGACGAGGGTCCAATCTGACTCTGTCGAGAAGACGTTTTAGCCAACTATCAAAGAAAATCCCGATCAGCAAGATAGTTACAACGACAGCAGCGCCTGATAAGCCTCTGTGAATTGCGCTGCGTTGCCGTGCTATGACCACTTCCCGCCACTTTCCATAGGTTCCGGCCAGGCTCTTCTGATCCTCAATACGCTCCTCAAAGTTTGTAAGTGCTTTCACCGCGGCTGAACGGCGTTTTGTAGCATTGACGAGATCGGTCGAAGCTCCGCGGGTAGAGCCGGCAGAATCCGCAGCAGCGGGAGTCGTACCCTCTCCGCCAATTGTCCCTGGATCCTCTGGTGTCTTGGTTGCGATCTTCGGTGCAAGAGCATCGCGCTTTGTTGTGAACGTGACCGCTGACGATTCTGCATCTTGCTTGGCCCGCCACAGTTGCAAGTTCTTGTCATGCAGCTGTGACCATTGCTGGTACTGGTGAACCAACCCGCTTAGATCCGGCGGGGTGGCAGTGTTAACGGTCGTGGTGTCTGCGACACGGGACGCCGCCTCGTGCTCTTTCATTAACTGTTCAATTCGGCCTTGGGCATCACCACCGGCAAGGCTTAATTCCTGCTTTGCGTTATCCACCTCATCCTGATCCAGCTCGACTTGGACTTTCGCCTGTTCCAGTTGATCGGCCAGACTGCTCGCATTAGCCCCGGTAGCTTTCGCCAGCGCGGAGGTAAGTTGCGCGACCCGCGCGTTGTCGCCCTCCAGAGACTTCTCTGCGTTCTGCAGCCTGGCTTGGCTCTGTTTTGCCTCGGCACTCAACACCGCCGGGTGCTCTTGCGCCTCCCGGACCGCCGCAGCAAACGCCAGGTCCATCTCGCGATCACCGAGACGTAGGGCCTCCTGTGCAAATGGCAATTCGTCGGCACTAGTGGGCATTTGCGTCAACCGCCGCGCGGTATCGAGAGAAGTCTGATCAATCGCGGACCCAGGCACGCCCTGGGACGACTCGCCTCCCAGGTTTATTTGCGATACGGTCATCGACCAGCCAGTTCGAAACAATCCGTAGGCGATAAGTCCTAGCAATAGGATCAGCGTGATCGTTGCAATTTGTTTCGTCGTTTTCATGACCCTCGGCGATACTTCTCTGAATTATTATTACGCAGCCATGCTAAACCATGCAGTTCAAAAGAAAATCGTTTTGATCATGAAGGGTGTGACGGGCGATGTAAAGGATGGTGAACCAGGACGATTAGATGGAAAGGTTTCAACTGGTCATTCAAGCCGTTTTACGCTCCAATCCAGCATGGCGACTTTCCAGCCAGATTCTTCCCTCCTGAGAACATGTTGAGAATAACGTCCGGACGTCGGACGTGTTGTCTTTCCTGGGGAAATGCTCGATTCATTCTGGAATAGCCCCACCTAGGAAGGGCGTGGCCTCTATCCTGACTACCCCTTGATGCCGCGAAGTAATTTGCCCGCAAAATGCAGGTTTCTGCGACTCTGCTTTTTGCGCCAGTCCCCAACTCCAATAGCGTCAGAGCGACCGGTCAACTAACCATTGGCATCAAAATTGCGGTCCTATTTGCAGGCACGAACCGCGCGGAGCCCCGTGCCACTCCCCTCCGATCTTTCGGGAGGTGGCTTTTGCGTCGCGAAGACCTGTTGAAGCCTGATCTAATGAGCGAAGTCATACTCCTCGGTGCGGGCGCGTTAGTCTTCTTGATCCTGATTCTGATCCTTGTTGTAGTTCTGACTCAAGCCTCTGCGCCGGCCTGAAGCCGAAGGCTCGCCTTCTTTACGATCAGCTAGCGATCAGCTGGCATCCTCGCGCTTGCAAGTGTGCTCAGCGAATTGGACCCGGAGACTCTCTTGCGCATCGGCGACCCTCTTCAGCGCGCTCATAGGAACCTTGAACTGGCGGTTGCAAAAGGTGCAGATCCCGACGGCAGGGACGGTGCCTAGCCATTTGACCACCATAAGATTGCGCTTTGGCATGGCTAACCCTTTGCTTTGGTAGGCTGGCCGGATTCTTCGCGCACCGATTTGTCTTGGAGCTTTAGCTTCTTGTCAATGCGCTCCACGAGCTTCTGAACCTTGCGATCCTCGTGGGTCGGAGGATGCTCCGGTGCCTTCGGCATACGGCACAGTTTCCCACAGACAGGAGACGGTGGAGGTTAAAATCCGAAGAAAATCGAAGGCCACGGGATAAGGGGGGACTCGGCCAGGCAGGCTTGGCGGCACGGCATCATGTCCTGCCCGTCCGCTCGAACTGTATTCGATTTGGCCACTAGGATTCAGCAGCGTAGCCTCCGTCCTCCATGCTCGCCGTGGCGGGTTGCCGGGTTGCCGTTGTCCAGCCCCAAAGGGTCGCGCCGAAAGCATCGACCGCCACGGCGGCGGAAGCTGAACAGGAATGCCTCTCTTGCGCAACGGACGCGCAAGCCATCTGACGCTTCAAAATCTTTGAGACCGTGCCCGAGTGCCAGCAGCCTCCGTTCGGGGTGTTAATGCCGATTCTAGGGGGCTTCTGTGCCAGCAGGATGCGTCCAGCCGATCCGGGAACCCCTGCGAGCGTTGGCGATGACGAATGGGCCAAGCGCAACAAGACGGCAAGCCTCTGGTAGCTGCCATTGCTCCAGATTGTCGGTAGTCTTCCCGTCAGGCGATTGACTTCCCTGTCGAGCGTCACCCGCCCGCCATCGGCGGAACGCGTCAATACAACTCCCAAGTGAATTCCGGAGCCTCAGCGGACCGTCCGGGTAACGATATTTGGTCGGGGACGGTCCCTTGAGCATAGGAGAAGTCGGTAATGATTGTTGCCGGGATTCACGGTGAGGGCGGCAGGCCACGTCAGCGATCAGTGCGCTCTTTCAATCGCCGGTAGTAGCGGCGCGCCTTCGCGACCGCGCCACACGTATCCATGCTGCACCAGCGGCGCGACCGGTTTTTGCTGATATCGAGGAAAAACCAACCGCAGGTCGGGCATGACTTGACCCGCA
>WNFR01007588.1_pt1 | contig 11025 bp, 8 predicted proteins | sample 5400221 | NCBI WGS metagenome assembly WNFR01 (sample SAMN13153357, study PRJNA577476) | soil metagenome | isolation source: 40 cm soil under Madrone tree | place: USA:California | collected 2016-06-14 | reverse complement strand
CGCTGTTCTGGTTTGTGAAGTCACCCTCGTAATCGGCTTCGACCCTGCCGGTGACCACAAAGCTTGAGTCTTTAGGAACCCATTCGAACTGGCTGCCGATGCGGAAGGCCCGTGCTTTGATATGGACTTGAGGATCGCTTGTAGGCCCCGTATCGGCGAGCAGGAGCGGAAGCGGAAAATCTTGGCTGCCGAAGGTGGGGCCGCCACTCGATGCCGTGTCGGAGACCGCGCTGGCTTTGAAGAACCCGTACAACTTCATATTCGCCCCGCTGCCCAGCTTGATGTCGGGAATCAGCCCGCCTTGCTTCGCAATGTCGATCGGCAAGACGCGCAGAGGCGCCACCGCGGGGACAACTTTCGGTGGTTCTGGGGGCGGCGTCCTGGCGGGAGCGACACTCGCCCCATTGTTGACGGGCACGCGGTAAACAGCTGCGATTGCAGTCGCACTGCTCGTTTCCGTATTGGAAGCGTTAATCATGCCCGGAGTGCCCACGGTCTGCTCGTAATCGGCCTGTGAAATTACGCCCTTGAGGAGCAGCAGCTTTGCTAGTCGCCGATCGGCGTCGCTGGCAGACGACGCCTGGCTGATTTGCGCCACTTCCTCCGCGGTCAAGATCCCCTTTGCTTGCAAGACGCGAACGAGCGGGTTGACTGCGGATTGGCCGTCAGTCAGCTGCTGTGCCCAGCTGCGACTGCACAAAGCAAGGGATCCCAAGAAACACACCGCCATACACACCACCACCCAAAATGGTTTCCTGCTCATCTCGAACACCCCCTGTGACTCAGCATAAGAATGCTAGTCAGTCATCAGACGTTAATGGCCTTGAAACGCACCGTTCATATACGCCTCGGCAACAGTTGTCAAGAACTTGTAAATCCTGCAAAGGTGATCGATTGCACGTCTACCGGCGCATGCAGAGAACGCGAAAAAGATTGAGGATTCGCAAGTTCTTAAAACGCGATTGGGAGATGAAACAAGTTGCACCCTCACGGACGCCGGGACTCTGGCTCAAATGCTTGGGGGCGATTGCAATATACCAATAGTGCTTGACCGAGATTATCCGCGCTTGTAGCATTCCTCTCCCGAAGTTACGTCCTTCCTCGCGCAACAGACGAGAGGCCGTTCTTCGGACTTTACGGTGATTCGAGTTTTTCCGCGACACCCGCGTACCTGGCGCAGCCACCGGAAGGAAAGTCTCCGGCAAGCGCCGGCGTCTGCCTGTTGTCGCTGACAACCGAGAAGTCCGTAACCTCTGACGCATCAACGGTTTCTCGTGAATCCCCTGACCATTGTTACAGGATATTCACATTCGTTTGACGCAACCGTAAGACAGGGCAATTACCCTCCTGCGGCAGAGTGATTCGCATACTTACCGGAATTGGGGTCGAATTCATTTTTCAAAGAGAGAGGCAATGAAAAAATTTGCAGCACTAACACTGTCGATTTTTCTGACCTACGGAACAGCGCTGGCGGATACACCGAAGGACGCCGACGCGCAACCCGCCCCGGCGGGCGGGGCAGCGAAGGCTGCAAAAGCGGCAAAAGCGAAAGCGGCGGAGGCAGCGGAAGCAAAGTTCGGCGCAGAGCTGGAAGAGTTGCGGCAGACCTTGCAATCGCAGCAGGAGCAGTTGCAGTTGTTGAAGGAAGGACTGGCCAAGCGCGACCGGCAGATCGACGAGGCCCGCGAGGCGGCAGCAACCGCGAATACTCGCGCTGCGGAGGCGAGCAGCAAGGCCGCGGAAGCGGTGATCGCATCCACGGCGGTGAAGAGCGAAGCGGCCACGCTCAATACCACGGTGAGCGATTTGAAGGTGAGCAACGAAAAGCTGCGCACTACGGTAGCCACAGCCGCGGCCCAGGAAAAGAAAGCGGACGAGGCCGGGCCGGCGGCGATTCACTACAAGGGAATTACCATCACGCCCGGTGGGTTCATCGAAGCGGCGACAGTAGCACGCACGCGTGCGGAAAGCGCGGGAATCAACACCGACTTCAAGAACATTCCCTTCCCAGGCAACGCGCTGTCGAAGTTGTCTGAGACGAACTTCGAAGCGCGGCAGTCGCGAGCCACAGCGCTATTGGAGGGTAAAGTGGGCGCTGCAAAGCTAACTGGCTACTATGAGGGCGACTTCCTGGGTACGGGAGTTACCTCTAACAACCGCCAGAGCAACAGCTATGTGTTCCGTCAGCGCCAGGTGTGGGGGCAGTTGGCGTTGGACAGCGGGTTTTCGTTTACCGGCGGCCAGATGTGGACGCTGGCGACGGAAAATCGCAAGGGCATCAACAACCGGCAGGAATGGCTTCCAATGATGATTGACCCGCAATACGTGGTTGGCTTCACCTGGGCTCGGCAATATGGGTTCCGCGTGGTGAAAGACTTTGGCGGGAAGTTTGCAGTCGGCGTGTCGGTCGAGGGACCGCAAGCGACGCTGGGCGGACGCGGATTCACTTCGTTCACAGGAACATCCGCAACTGGCGCGGTAACGGCGACCCAAAACTTTTTCATCAATGCTCCTGGGCAAGGCGGCGGTCTGCTTAACTTTGTTGACACATTCACAACCACCGGTATTGCCGGCGCGGGCGCCAATTACACAGTCAACAAAGCTCCGGACGTTATCATCAAGGCCGCAGCCGATCCGGGGTTCGGACACTACGAGCTTTTTGGAATCATCAGCACGTTCCGCAATCGCATATACCCATGCGCGGTAGCGGGCACCAACGCAGGCAACCCAAATCCTCCCGCGGGTTTCGTGCCGACAGTCGTCAATTGCCCTGTGACCGCCACGCCGGTGCGCAGTGCTGCTGGCGCGTTTAACGACACGCGAGTTGGCGGCGGGTTGGGCGCCAGCGCCACTTTCAGCGTTCTCAACAAGAAGTTGGACCTTGGGATCAAGGCGGTCGGCGGCGATGGCATCGGAAGATACGGGTCGGCGCAGTTGGCCGATGAAACATTCCGTCCCGACGGCTCAGCAGCCCTGATTCGAACCGCTCATGCGTTGGGCAGGGTCGAAGTGCATCCCAATCCGAAACTGGACGTTTTCTTTTATGGCGGATCGGAATATGCGTGGCGAGCGGCTTATACGGGATACACCGTCATAACCGCGACATCTACACCCGCGATTCCCGCGAGTGGCGCGCAGCCGGCCTATCCAGCAACAACTACGACGACGATCAATCTCAACGGGATCGGCGGATACGGCTCACCGTTTGCAAACAACAGCGGGTGCAGCACCGAAGCCGTTCCTACCGGGTCGTTCACGCCGGCGGCCGGAACCTGCGCCGGCGACATCCGGGTCATCACCGAGGGGACCGTCGGGTTCTGGCACAAGTTCTATAATGGCCCTAAAGGCGGTATGCGTTGGGGCATAACGTATTCGTACATCACCAAGAGCGGATGGTCCGGAAACAACAACACGCCGGCGGCAGTGGGGATTTCGCCCAAGGCGGTGGACAACATGATTTGGACGTCGTTCCGCTACTACATCCCATAGAGACAAGTCGACGGCAGTTGTAGAGACCCGACCAATGTGAGTCAGAGGGCAGCCCTTTTGCGGGGCTGCCCTTTATCTTTTGCGGCTTAAAGGTAGTGTGCGTTGGCGCAAGATGCCTGGAATCAAGCGCTTACAGGCAAGTGCGGCGTCGGCAGGGATTCAACAGAAGCTGAATCGATTGTAACAATGCTGTAACACTGGAGGGGCACACTGAGCACTACCAGTCGGTCAAATCCGCAAATGGAGAGAAATGCATGAAGCGAATCGCAGGAATTTTCCTGACGGCCCTTACCCTCGCGCTCGGCATAGTTGTTTTGGCGCAAGCCGCGCTTTCTATTAACGGAGCGGGCGCGACATTTCCATATCCTATGTATTCAAAATGGTTTGATGAATATCAAAAGAAAAACCCGACGGTGCAAATCAACTATCAATCCATCGGATCGGGCGGAGGAATCAAGCAAGTGACCGAAGGCACGGTCGATTTCGGTGCCTCCGACGGGCCGATGAATGACGACCAGTTGAAAGCGTTTCAAGACAAGCATGGATTCGGAATACTGCATTTTCCGACGGTGCTCGGAGCGGTGGTGCCAACGTACAACATTCCCGGCGTGACCGCGGCGCTGAATTTTACGCCCGACGCCTTAGCCGGAATTTTTCTAGGAAAAATCACGAAGTGGAACGACCCGGCGATTGCGGGGATGAACAAAGGGATAAGTCTGCCGGGCGCGGATATTGTCGTTGTCCATCGCTCGGATGGCAGCGGGACGACGTACATTTGGACCGATTATCTCTCGAAAGTCAGCGATGAGTGGAAGAACAAGGTAGGCAAGGGCGCGTCGCCGAATTGGCCGGTAGGTTTAGGCGGAAAAGGCAATGAAGGCGTAACCGGGCAGATTAAGAATGCGCCGAATTCGATTGGCTATGTAGAACTGATTTATGCAGTATCGAACAACATTTCCTACGGAAGCGTGAAGAATTCGTCTGGGAGCTTCGTCAAGGCGGATCTGGCGAGCGTCAGCGCCGCTGCTGCCGGAGCGGCAAAGACGATGCCCGATGATTTCCGCGTTTCGATCACAGACGCGCCCGGCAAGAACGCGTATCCGATCGCGAGCTTCACTTGGCTGCTGATTCCGGAGAAATTTTCGGACGGTGCAAAGCGCGACGCGATCAAGGGATTCCTCAGCTGGATGCTGGCGGAGGGGCAGAACTACGCCGAGCAGTTGTCGTACGCCAAGCTGCCGACGGAAGTGATCGCCAAAGAAAAGAAGGCGCTGGGCAAGGTTCAGTAACGGACCCATTCAAGAAAATCATGGCTGCAACCACGACTGTTCCAAGCGCGAGCCCTATTGCGGGCTCGCGCTCATTTCTGAGGCGGCTGCGCGAAGGAGACGAAATCGCGCGGATGATCACTTTCTTGTTTGCGGCGTCAGTGGTGTTGGTTACGCTGCTACTGATTATCGAACTATGGCAGGAATCGGCGCTGCCCCGTCACAAGTTTGGATTGCATTTCTTTGTGACGCAGGTGTGGGACCCGATCGCGGGGCAGTTCGGGGCGCTCCCGTTCATCTACGGAACATTGATCACGGCGACAGTTTCTCTGGTGATTGCAGTACCGCTGGGGATCGGGGCGGCGATCTTTCTGGCTGAACTAGCGCCGGCGCGGTTGTCGGACGCGCTGGAATTTTTTATCGACTTGCTGGCCGCAGTGCCGAGCGTTATCTACGGATTGTTGGGCGTTTTTATCGTAGTGCCGTTGATGCGGGATTACGTGCAACCGGCATTGAAGAATACGCTGGGATTTTTGCCGCTGTTTTCCGGGCCGGCATATGGAATTGGCTTCCTGACCGCCGGGATTGTTTTGGCGATCATGGTCATCCCGTACATTATTTCCGTCTCGCGCGAAGTATTGATGTCCGTGCCGCGGGACCAGCGGGAGGCGGCGCTGGGGCTGGGCTCGACGCGCTGGGAATCGACCTGGAACGTGGTGGTGCCGTTTGCGCGGACGGGCATCATGGGATCGATTTTTCTGGCACTGGCGCGGGCTCTTGGCGAAACAATGGCGGTAACCATGGTCATTGGGAATACGCCTACGATCAGCGCTTCGTTATTTTCGCCGGGGTACTCGATTGCGGCGGTGATCGCCAATGAATTCACGGAAGCGACTGGCGATTTGTATTTGCAAGCGCTGATCGAATTGGGGCTGGTGCTGTTTTTGCTGACATTTTTGCTCAACGGGCTGGCGCGGCTGCTCATCGTGATGACTTCGCAGCGCGGCAGCGGGACGGCGCATGCATGAGCGGGCGGCTGCGGTGGAGGAAGTTCGTAAGCGGTTTCATGCTGACAATGACGGGCGTGTGCGCGCTAGTGGCGGTCTCGGTGTTATTTTTTATCCTTGGGTATCTGGTTTACCACGGCGGGAAGTCGATTAGCTGGAGTTTTGTCACGAAGCTGCCGACGCCGGTGGGTGAGACCGGCGGGGGCATGGCCAACGCGATCGTAGGCAGCGCGAAATTGTTACTGTTGGCGTCGCTTATGGGAGTGCCAATCGGCTTTTTGGGCGCGATTTACCTGGCGGAGTTCAGCGGCAGCAAAGTGGCATTTGTGGTGCGGTACGCGGCGGATTTGCTAAACGGTGTGCCGTCGATCGTGATTGGCATATTCGCGTACAGCCTGGTAGTGCTGCCCTTTAAACATTTTTCGACCCTTGCTGGCGGGTTTGCGCTGGGGCTGATGATGATTCCCATCACGTTGCGCAGTACGGAGGAGTTCTTGCTGGCGGTCCCTCGTGCGCTGCGGGAAGCCGCAATGGCACTGGGCGCAAGCAAGTGGAAGACCATTGTGACCGTGATTGTGCCGGCGGCCTATCGCGGGATTCTGACGGCGGTGTTACTGGCGTTCGCGCGGGTGGCGGGAGAAACCGCACCGCTGTTGTTCACGGCGTTAGGCAATCGATTCTGGAGTCCCGGCTGGAACCAGCCGACGGCGTCGCTTCCGGCAATGATTTATGCTTATGCTTTGGCGCCATACGACGACTGGCACCGCCAAGCGTGGGCAGCGGGGCTGGTGCTGCTGGGATTGATTCTGGTTATCAATATCGTTGCGCGGGCGATTCTAGCTCGCGGCATTGCTGTTCCGAGGGCGTAATATGCATGCATCGGTGAGGCCGGCCGTGTCTTTGAATATCACACCAAGCCAGACCGGGGCGATTGGGCGCGAACCGCTTGCGGCTTTGCCGATGCGCATGAACATCAGCAAGGTGAACTTTTTCTACGGGCCGAAGCAGGTTTTGTTTGACATTAGCGCCGGCGTGGCTACGAACAAGGTTACGGCGCTGATTGGGCCGTCGGGCTGCGGGAAATCGACGTTGTTGCGAACGCTGAACCGCATGCACGAGACGGTGCGGAACGCGCGACTGGAAGGGGAAATCGCCCTGGATGGGCAGAGCATTCTGGCCCAGGACGTGACGCAATTGCGGCGGCGGGTGGGAATGGTGTTTCAACGGCCGAACCCGTTTCCGAAATCGATTTTCGACAACGTGGCGTACGGGCTGCGCATCAACGGGTCGAAGCTACCGATTGGGGAGGCGGTGGAAAAAAGTTTGCGGCATGCCGCGCTGTGGGATGAAGTGAAAGAGCACCTGCACAAATCGGCGTACGAGCTTTCCGGAGGGCAGCAACAGCGGCTGTGCATCGCGCGAGCGCTGGCGGTTGAGCCGGAAGTGCTGCTGCTGGACGAGCCTTGTTCGGCGCTGGACCCCATCAGCACGGCGAAGATTGAAGAGCTGCTGGTGCGGTTGAAGGACCTTTGTACGATCGTGACGGTGACTCACAACATGCAGCAGGCGGCGCGGATCAGCGATTTCACGGCGTTTTTGTTGACGGGGCAATTGATTGAGTTCAGCCCGACGCCCCAGTTGTTCACGACGCCCAGCGATCCACGGACAGAGGCGTACATTACCGGGCGATTTGGATGACGCGGCTAGGCTGAGATTCAGCCGGTGGTTCTGACTTTGAGGGGATCGATTTCATGGAACGTCACTTCGAAAGAGATTTGAACGAGCTGAAAGAGCGGCTGCTGTGGATGGGCAGCCTGGCGGAGCGCGCCGTGCATCAAGCGGTGCATTCGGTGCTCGATTCGGACGAGCAGTTGGCGAAGCGCGTCTTGGATGAAGAGGATGCCATCAACGAGCTGCAAATTGAGATTGATGACCGCGTCGTGCAGCTTTTGGCGCTGCACCAGTTGATGGCCACGGATTTGCGGTTGGTGCTGGCGGTGTCTCGCATCAACAACGATCTTGAGCGCATTGGGGACCAGGCGGTGAACATTGCGCAGTCCGCGGTGCGCATCTTGAGGCATCTGCGGGTGAAGCCGTACGTGGATCTTCCGCGCATGAGCGAAGTTGCGGAAGAGATGATGCGGGATTCTTTGAACGCGCTGGTGCGGCGTGACGTGGAGCTGGCGACGAAAGTTTTGGCAATGGATGACCAGGTGGATCACTATCGCGATCAGATCTTCCGCGAATTGCTGACCTATATGATGGGCGACTCGAGCGTGGTGTTTCCCGCGTTTGAGCTGATCCTAGTAGCGAAAAACCTGGAGCGCATCGGAGATCACGCCACGAACATCGCCGAGGATGTCATCTACATGGTGCAGGGGCAGGACGTGCGGCATCCTACCGTGGACCGACGCTAGCACGAGTGCCTAAGCGAGGCGCGATTCCCGACGGGCGATTTCCCAATAACAACAGACACGCAGCAATCACAGAACTGATGACGCTGAGAACAGCGCCGAAGGTGCGATCCGACGTTCGTGCGAAGTGTACTGTGACCCGCGAGTGGCCGGCAGGGAGAGGGATGATCATTTGGCCGGAATCTTCGGCGTTCTGGGGCTGGATGCGCGAGCCGTTTACCTCTGCTTGCCAGGCAGGGTAGTTCAGTATGCGCAAAGCCAAGCGCGCTGGTTCAGATGACTCCACTTGAACGCTCTTTTCCTCCGGCGTCCACCGTTCGAAGAAAAGCTTTGGGGACTGTGATGGTTGGCGGCTCCCGGATTCAGCGTCGTCGGTTAGCGGGAGAATTTGCGCGCGCGGCGCTTTCTGCGGGAGGTTGTAGTGGTCGTCGTCGATGGGGTCGTATTCGTCGGTGCCCTCGAAGCCTTCGCCGCTGGAAATGGCGGCACGCAACGTCGAAAACTCTTCGTCATCCCACCAGGTGTGCTTCACCAGAAAAACGGCTGTGGTGGAGAGAAACATGGCGACAGCCACAATCCAAAGCCAACGGGAGCGCTTGCGCATAATTGTGGCCGTCAGGAAATAAATAAATGGGATGGTCAAGATGGACATCCAGCGCCAGGGGAATTGCACGAAGCGCAATTTGGGGAGGAATTGCCACAGCACGGCTGTCGGGCGGAGCATTAGTGCCGCAGCAACAGCGCCGAGAAGCACCAATGCGTTCCACACCTGCTGTTGGGACGCTTTGCCTGACTCGCGAGACGCTCTGCGAGCGGCCAGAGCAGCGATGCCCGTGAAAACGAGAAGCGCCACGGCAATGGTGGAAGCAAAGTAATTGAACAACGTGTGCTCTGGCTCGTTGATGACGGTATAGAGAAAATTCTCCGATGGCAGGAGGCCCGGGGAGAGCGCCTGGGCGATGTTGACCCAGCGCTGTTCATAAGCGGCAGGAATGATATAGAAGGCTGCCAAGCCGAAACCCAGGGCCAGGCCAGAGGCGCCGCGGAGCAGCGGCCTCCAAGATCGATGGGTGAGCGCGGCCCACGCAAACAGAAGCGTGACGCTGTAGGTGGTCATCACGCCCGCGGGCGCGTTCGAGAGCCAAACGAAGGCAAGTAAAATGGAAAAGAGAGCCAGCGTTCGCAGCCATGGACGGCGATGAGCTGCAAGAATGTCTGTAAGTTGCAGAGTCGTCAGGAAAAGCAACGGAAAGAAAGCGGAGGCCAGAAGCTCGGCGTAATCGCTGCGGGAATAAATGATTAACAGGGCGTTGGGATTGGCGGCGTAGCAAACGGCCGCGAACAGCGCTGTGCGCCGCGGCAGCAAGCTGCGAGCGAAAGCGAAGGCGGACAGGCCAGCAAAGGTCTGTGTCAGAACGACGAAGGTGATAGGCACGTAGTCCCAAGGAACAAGAAGGCTCAGCGCGGGAGCGAGCAGCCAGGAAAGCGGGGGATAGAAAATGAAGCGCGGCTCACCGAAACCGTGATTCGCCCACTCGGTCCAACGCGGGTAAAGAATTCCTTGCTTCCATTGGACGGCGACGTCGAGCCAGGAGGTTGCGTGAAATTCAAAGTCGTGCCCGGAGGCGACGCCAAGCCAGAAAAACGGAGCCACGATCAGGAGGGAAGCGAGAAGAGAAAGAGAAAACGCAAGCGCCCACCCACCGGAGGGAGGAACGACGGCGTCGTCGTGAGGAAGCTGGGCTTCCGGAGTCATTCAGCGCTCGAAGAATTGTAACCGAAAGATTTGTGCGCGAAAGGCTTGCTACACGGCGCGCGATTGCGACTGGCCCATCAGTTCTTTGCTCAGATAAATGATTTGGCCGACGTGATGGTCGGCGTGGGCGGCGCAATTCAGCATGATGGCGAAACGATTTTTTTGCTTGCTGCGCTCGCCGGAATAGGGCGCGCTCCAATCGGACTCGGATTGTTTACGAATGGTCTCCACCACGGTTTGCATGGCGCGGTCGAAGGCACGCAGCACATCCTCCTTGGCCGGACGCGATGTCTCCGTGAATTCTCGATCGCGGTTGCGCACGTAGCCGCTTCCAGCGATTTGCGCGCCGATGTAGTAGCTGAGATTGCCTGTGAGATGGAGCACGAGGTGCCCGACGCTGTTCCCGTAAGCATAGGGATTGCCCCAGAACTGTTCATCCGACAGTGGGTCGACCCATTGGTGAAGCTTTTTGGCGACTTCTTCGAAGTGCCCGCTGAGTTCGGTGATGACAGTGTTGGCAAGATGAGGCATGAAAGCTCCCCGGCAGCGTCAGCGCTGCGGCGCGGCTCGATCGTTGCGATAGATGACGCCTTCTTTCATTACGAAAAATACCTTTTCGGTTTGCCTGACGTTTTCCGCGGGATCGCCAGGCACAGCCACTATGTCCGCGAGTTTGCCGGCCTCGAGCGTGCCTATTAAGTCTTGCAGGCCGAGTAGTTCGGCGTCGGGCAAGGCCGCGGAGCGCAGAGCATCGATCGGCTTCATGCCGAGATCGACCATCAAGTGGAACTCTTCCGCATTTCGTCCGTGCGCATAGACGGCGGCGTCGGTCCCGAATCCGATCTTCACGCCCTTGGCGACTGCATGTTGAAACATTTGCGAGCGTGCGGCTAACGCGGCGTGCGTTTTTGCAACAATGGCCGGAGGTAAGTACAGGCCTTTATCAATTTTTTCGCGCAGGCTATCGCCGGCGATGAGCGTGGGAACAAGATAGGTGCCGCGCTGTTTCATGATGTCGAGGGTTTCGTCTTGCATGAAGGAGCCATGCTCGATGGAATCAATACCGGCGAGGATGGCGCGTTTTGCGCCTT
>WNFR01009127.1_pt1 | contig 11026 bp, 9 predicted proteins | sample 5400221 | NCBI WGS metagenome assembly WNFR01 (sample SAMN13153357, study PRJNA577476) | soil metagenome | isolation source: 40 cm soil under Madrone tree | place: USA:California | collected 2016-06-14 | reverse complement strand
GACCGGTTCCTGCGCGAGATCGAGATCGCCGCCGGCCTCAACCATCCGCACATCCTCACCCTCATCGACTCGGGCAGCGCCGACGGCCTGCTCTACTATGTCATGCCCTTCGTCGAAGGCGAGTCGCTGCGAGGGCGGCTCGCCCGCGAGGGCCGGCTGCCGGTCGGAGAGGCCGTGGAGCTCACCCGGAAGGTGGCCGGCGCGCTCGCCTACGCGCATTCGCGCGGCGTCGTTCACCGGGACGTCAAGCCCGAGAACGTGATGCTGCACGAGGGCGAGGCGATGGTCACCGACTTCGGGATCGCCAAGGCGCTGAGCGGCGGCATCGAGTCGCTCACGCAGACCGGCATGTCGCTCGGTACCCCCGCCTACATGAGCCCGGAGCAGGCATCGGGCGAGCACGAGATCGACGGCCGGAGCGACATCTACTCGCTGGGCTGCGTGCTCTACGAGATGCTCGCCGGCGAGCCGCCGTTCACGGGTCCCACGGTCCAGGCGATCATCGTCCGGCGATTCACCGAGCCGGCCCGCTCGGTTCGAGCGCTCCGCCCGGAGGTTCCGGAGCTGGTGGACCGGGCCCTCCTGCGCGCGCTCGCCCGGGCGCCGGAGGAGCGCTTCGCCGCCGCCGCACAGCTCGCCCAGGCGCTCGCTCCCGCCACCGAGGTGCGCACGCCGCCCGACGGCGCCCCGACCATCGTGACCGCGTCGCACCGGGCGGCCCGCTCGATCGCGGTGCTGCCCTTCGCCGACATGAGCCCCGCGAAGGACCAGGACTACTTCTGCGAGGGAATCGCGGAGGAGATCATCAACGCGCTGGCCAAGATCGACGCGCTCCAGGTGGCCTCGCGCTCCTCGGCATTCGCGTTCAAGGGCAAGAACCAGGACATCCGCCAGGTCGGGGAGCAGCTCAACGTGGCAACGGTGATGGAGGGGAGTGTGCGCAAAGCCGGGAACCGTCTCCGGATCACGGCGCAGCTCATCAACGTGACCGACGGCTACCACCTCTGGTCCGGACGAACAGCGGCGGGCCATCGAGCGGCCCCACACCGGCAACGTGGAGGCCTACGAGTTCTACCTCCGGGGCCGGCAGTTCTTCTACCAGTTTCGCGAGAAGGGACTCCAGTTCGCCCGGCGGATGTTCGCCCGGGCCATCGAGATCGACCCCGAGTACGCCCGTGCCTACGCCGGCATCGCGGATTGCAGCTCCCAGCTCTACAAGTACTGGGACGCCAGCGCGGCCAACCTGGAGCAGGCGGAGTCCGCCAGCCGAAAGGCGTTGGAGCTGGCCCCCGATCTGGCGGAAGCGCACGCCGCCCGGGGGTTCGCGCTGACCCTCGGCGGGAATCACGAGGAGGCCAACCGGGAGTTCGAGGCCGCCATTCGGCTCGACCCGAAGCTCTACGAAGGCTACCTGTACTACGCCAACGGGCGGTTCGCGGAAGGGAAGCTGGCTGAGGCCGCCAAGCTCTTCGAGCAGGCGTCGGCCGTGCGCACCGAGGACTATCAGGCCCCGGGGCTGGCGGGCCTTTGCTATGCTGGTCTCGGGCGGGAGGCGGAGGGCCGCGTCGCCTTCGAAAAGGCCGTACGCGCCGCGGAGCGTCACATCGAGCTGAATCCCGACGACCCTCGCGCGTATTATCTCGGGGCCATCGCCTGGTGCCGGCTGGGCCAGGTGGAAAAGGGCCTCGGGTGGGGCGATCGGGCGCTGGCGCTCGACCCTGACGATGCCGGCGTGCTCTACAACGTCGCCTGCCTCAACGGCGTCGCGGGCAGAGCCGAGATCGCGCTCAATCACCTGGAGCGTGCCGTGCAGAACGGCTTCGGTCACCGGGAATGGATCGAGCACGACCCCGATCTCGAGTCGCTGCGGAGCCACCCCCGCTACCAGGCCTTGCTCAGCCGGCTGTAGCGGCGACTCTGGCCCGAGCCCGCGCCGAAGCAGTCGGCCTGGCGGGCCAAAGCTAGACGCTCCCGCCTCCGTCCATGCGCCGGCGGCGAGCCTCTCCCCTTGACAGTTCCGCATTCGGGCCTGCACACTAGCGCTCGCTCACACCAGCCTCTCCCGCTCAAGTGCTCCGGCCCCAGTCTCGCCGGACTTCGTCGTCCGGCACTCCCGGCTCGAGGTAGCGTATGCCCCCGGTCCGCCTGCTTCCTGGATTGGCGCTCCTCTTGAGCGCGGGCGGGGCGCTGGCGTTTCTCCACGGGTGCCAGGATACGCCCGAACCGACCGACCCCGCGCTCGCGGTGACCGTCATCCAGAAGACTCTGACGGTCACGGGTAGCGGCTCGGGCGACGGCGTCGTGACTTCCAGCCCGGTGGGGATCAACTGCACGGTCACCGCGGGGGTGGCGGCGGCCACGGGATGCAAGGCCCAGTTCAACAAGGGAACGGTCGTCGTGCTGACAGCGGCACCCAAGAGCGGACATTCGTTCCTGCGATGGTTCGGCTACTGCTCGGGCAGCGGGACCTGCACCGTGCCGATGACGGCGGACCGCTCAGTCCAGGCGCGGTTCCTGAAGGGACCTTTCACCGTCAAGATCTCCAGTGGCACGCCGGGGCTGGGGAACGGTGTCGTCAAGAGCCAGGCGGGGCTGTCCCCGGCCCTCAACTGCCTGATCACCAACGGGACGCCGGCCACGACCGGCTGCTCGGCCAGGTATCCCGCCTACACGTCGCTCACGCTCACGGCCACCCCGGCCTCCGGCTTCGCCTTTGCCGGATGGAGCGCGCCGTGCAGCGGCACCGGGACCTGCCAGTACACCGTGCTCCAGGGCAAGACCATTCCCGCCAGCTTCGCGGCCAGCGGCTCGAGCACCGCCGCCACTCAGGGAGAGTGGCAGCCGGCGTTCGCGACTCCGGTAGTCGCCATCCACATGCACCTGTTGCCCACCGGTAAGGTCATTCTGTGGGGCGACCAGGGGGATTCCCAGCTCTGGGATCCGGCGAACCCCGGCGCCGTCTTCACTCCGGCCACGAAGCCCTACAGGATCTTCTGCAGCGGCCACAGCCTTCTGCCGGATGGCCGCCTGTTCGTGGCGGGAGGTCACATCACGAACGACCACGGCCTCGCCAAGGGAGCGATCTTCGACCCGTCGCTCGGGACCTGGAGCACCACCGCCACGTCGATGGCCCAGGGCCGCTGGTATCCCACTACGACCACGCTGCCTGACGGCGAGATGCTGGTGGTGTCGGGCGCCGACGAGAACGCCGCCTTCGTCACCATTCCCGAGATCTGGAACGGCAGCGGCTGGCGCCGGTTGACGGGTGCCGCCCTGACGCTCCCGTACTACCCCGCGATGTTCCTTGCGCCGAGCGGGCAGGTGTTCTACGCCGGGCCCACCCAGTCCACGCAGTACCTGAGCGTCGCCGACGACGGCAAGTGGACCACGGTCGGCAACCGGATCGTGGCCAGCCGCGATTACGGGTCCGCGGTGATGTACGCGCCGGGAAAGATCCTGTACGCGGGCGGCGGTGACCCGCCCACCCAGTCTGCCGAGGTGATCAATCTCAACGACGCGGCGCCTGCCTGGCGAGCCATCCCGTCGATGGCGTATGCCCGGCGCCAGATGCTGGTCACCATCCTGGCGGACGGCAAGGTGCTGGTCACGCACGGAACCAGCGGCGCCGGGTTCAACGATGTCACCAGGCCGGTCTACTACGCCGAGCTTTGGAATCCCGCCAGTGAGTCCTGGACGACCATGGCGCCCGAATCCGTCCTCCGCGTCTATCACTCGACGGCGCTGCTGCTTCCTGACGGCCGGGTGCTCTCCAGCGGCAGCGGCGAGGGCGCCGGGATCACCTACGCGAACAGCCAGCTCTCGGCCCAGATCTTCAGCCCGCCCTATCTGTTCAACCCCGACGGCAGCCTGGCCGCGCGGCCGACCATCACGTCGGCTCCCTCAACGATCGCATACGGCCAAACGATCGACGTCCAGACTCCGGACGCGGGGTCCGTCACCCGGGGTACCCTGATCCGGCTTTCTTCGGTGACCCACGCGTTCAATCAGAGCCAGCTCATCTACCCGCTGACCTTCACGCCGGACGCTCCTCCCTCCAACACCCTGCATGCGCCGGCTCCGGCGAGCGGCAACCTGGCGCCTCCGGGCCCCTACATGCTCTTCCTCCTGAACGCGGCGGGCGTCCCGTCCGTGGCGAAGATGGTGACGGTCGGACCGTAGCGCCCGGCGTCACGCGCCCGCACGCTCTTGACGACCGCTTGACCCCCCCTGATCACCTTTTCCCCTGCAATCGTCGTCGAAGTCCGTAGTCCGGCCCCCCTCCTTCGAGGTGGCGCATGCGTTCGCCCCGGTCTCGATCCGGCATCGCCCTCCTCGTTGCGACTTCCGCAGCACTGGCAGTGCTTCACGCATGTCAGGATGCCTCCCAGCCGACCGAGCTGGAGCCGGCGGCAACCGCCGTGCTGAGAACCTTGACGATCACAGCCAGTGGCTCCGGAGACGGGGTCGTCACCTCCAGCCCTGCGGGCATCAACTGCATCGTGACCGGCGGCGTCGTGGCGGCCACCGGCTGCAAGCATCAGTTCGGTGACGGGGTGGTCGTCACTCTCACCGCGGTGCCGAAGAGCGGCCATTCGTTCGTGCAATGGTACGGCGCCTGCTCGGGCACCGGAGCCTGCAAGGTGACCATGACCGCCGATCGCAGCGCCCAGGCGCGGTTCCTCAAGGGTCCGTTCACCGTAGCCATTGCGAGCGGGACCGCGGGCGTGGGCAGCGGCACGGTGAAGTCCCAGGCCGGGCTCACCCCGGCGATCGACTGCACGATCAGCAACGGCATGCCCGGCACCACCGGCTGCTCGGCCACGTATCCCGCCTACACCGCGCTGACCCTGACGGCCACTCCGGCGTCCGGCTTTGTGTTCACTGGCTGGGGAGCACCGTGCAGCGGCACCGGCACCTGCCGGTCCACCGTGGTCAAGGGGCAAACTATCCACGCGACCTTCGCTCCCGGCTCCAGCGCCGCGTTCACCAAGGGGAAGTGGGGCGCGACCTTCTCGACGCCGGTGGTCGCGGTGCACATGCACCTGCTGCCGACCGGCAAGGTGATGCTCTGGGGACACGTGGGGGAGGTCGAGCTGTGGGATCCCGCGAACCCGGGCGCGGGCTTCACGAGCGTCACCAAGACCTACGACTTCTTCTGCAGCGGTCATACCTTCGCCGCGGATGGCCGGCTCCTGGTGACGGGCGGCACGATCGGCGGGGCTCACGGGGACCCGAGGGCAGTGCTGTACGACGCATCCGCCGGCACCTGGAGCGGCACCGGCTCGATGGCGCAGGGCCGCTACTATCCGACGCTCACTGTCCTTCCCCATGGTGATGTGCTGGCCCTGTCGGGCTCCGACGAGAGCGGCGCCGTCGTCGGGGTGCCCGAGGTCTGGAACGGGACCAGTTGGCGCCGCCTCACGACCGCCAGCCTGGAGATCCCCGGGCCCTTCTACCCGGCGGCCTTCGTGGCGCCCAACGGCAATGTGTTCCTCGCCGGCTTTCTCCCGACCACCAGTTATCTGGACGTGACCGGCACCGGCACGTGGATCACGGTGGGGGACCGGAAGGTCGCGAACCGAATGAAGGGATCCGCGGTGATGTATGCCCCCGGGAAAATCCTCTACGCGGGGGGCGGCGACCCGCCCACGAGTTCCGCCGAAGTGATCGACCTCAACCAGCCGTCTCCCGCGTGGCGGAGCGTGCCGGCGATGGCCTTCCCACGCCGCCAGCTCAACGCCACCCTCCTGGCCGATGGCCAGGTTCTGGTGACGCACGGCAGCAGCGGGAGCGGCTTCAACAACGTCGCCGCCGCGGTCCACGCCGCCGAGCTCTGGAACCCGACGACCGAGTCCTGGTCCACCATGGCGAGCGAATCCAGATCCCGGGTCTATCATTCGACGGCCCTGCTGCTGCCTGATGGGCGGGTGCTCTCGAGCGGGAGCGGCGAGGGCGCCGGGGTGCTCTACGAGAACAGCGAGTTCACCGCGCAGGTCTTCTCTCCGCCGTACCTCTTCAACCCCGACGGGACTCTGGCCGCGCGGCCCGTTGTCTCCGCGGCGCCTTCGAAGATTTCCTATGGCCAGTCGTTCAGCGTGCAGACACCGGACCCGGCGTCGATCAGCCGGGGAACGTTGATTCGGCTCTCCTCCGTCACCCACGCCTTCAACCAGAGTCAGCTCATCTATCCCTTGAGCTTCACGGCCACCGGCGCTACCAGTCTCGACGCCGTCGGGCCGGCCAGCGGAAACCTGGCGCCTCCCGGTCCTTACATGCTCTTTCTGATCAATCGGAAGGGTGTCCCATCGAAGGCCAGGATGGTGACGGTCGGGCCGTAGGCGCCGCGTCCGGGCTCGCGCCGCACTGGTAGTGTCCAGGACACTACCCGCCGCACTTCCTCTGCTTGTCCAAAACTGCTCTGCCCGTTATGCTTACGGGCTTATGTTCGACGAGCTGTCCCAGAAACTGAACGACACCCTCCAGAAGCTGACTGGACGCGGTGTTCTGACGGAAGATGCGGTCAGGGAGGGGCTCCGGGAGATCCGCCGGATCCTGCTCGAAGCCGACGTCAGCTTCGACCTGACCCGCGAGTTCCTCGAGCGGGTCCAGGCCAAGGCCGTCGGGATCACGGCGCTCAAGGAGGTTCGGCCGGGCCATCAGCTGGTCAAGATCGTCTACGACGAGCTGGTGACGCTGCTCGGCGAGAAGCAGGCGCCGATCGCCCACGCGACGGTGCCGCCGACGGTCATCCTGCTCGTGGGCCTGCAGGGCTCGGGCAAGACCACCACCGCGGGCAAGCTGGCCAAGCGGCTCAAGCTCGAGCAGAAGGCGCCGTTTCTGGTCGCGGCCGACGTGTATCGCCCGGCGGCCATCGACCAGCTCCACACGCTGGGACGGCAGGTCGAGGTCGGCGTGTACGGCGACACCGGCTCGAAGGACGTCGTCGGGATCGTGAAGCGGGGAATCGTCGAGGCGGGGAAGGCGCGGGCGCGCACGGTCATCGTCGACACCGCGGGCCGGCTCCAGATCGACGACGAGATGATGGACGAGCTCAAGCGGCTCAAGGCCGCCGTCTCGCCGCACGAGATCCTGCTGGTGGCCGACGGGATGACCGGCCAGGACGCGGTGCGGATCGCGCAGGGATTCCACGACGCCCTCGGCGTCACCGGCGTCATCCTCACCAAGATGGACGGCGACGCGCGCGGGGGCGCGGCCCTCTCGATCTACGGGGTCACCAAGGCGCCGATCAAGTACATCGGCGTCGGCGAGAAGCTGGACGCGCTCGAGCCGTTCCATCCCGACCGGCTCGCGGGCCGCATCCTCCAGCAGGGCGACATCCTCTCGCTGGTGGAGAAGGCGCAGGTCGCGGTCGACGAGAAGGAAGCCGAGCGCCTGGCCAAGAAGGTCACCTCGAAGAAGGGGATGGACCTCGAGGACTTTCTCAACGCCATGCGCCAGATGCAGAAGATGGGGCCGCTCAAGAACGTGCTCGGCATGCTTCCGGGGATGAACCCGGCCATGCTGCAGGCGGCCAAGATCGACGACAAGAAGCTCAAGCACGTCGAGGCCATCGTGCTCTCGATGACGCCCAAGGAGCGGTCCAACCCGGACCTCATCAACGGGCAGCGCCGGCTCCGGATCGCCAAGGGCGCCGGGCGCACGGTTCAGGAAGTGAACACGCTGCTCGCGCAGTTCAAGCAGATGCAGAAGGTCATGAAGAGCGTGGGAAAGACCGGGGGGATGGGCATGAAGCTCCCCTTTGGGCGTGGACCTTTCCCCGGTTAACCCAGCCTACCCCAGGAACGGACATGGCAACTCGGATTCGCCTGCGTCGCGTCGGCCGCAAGAAGCTCCCGTTGTACCGCATCGTGATCGCCGACCAGGAGTCGCCGCGCGACGGGCGGTTCATCGAGATCATCGGGACCTACAACCCCAAGGGCACCACCACGGCCGAGAAGATCCAGGTCGACGCCGACAAGGCGCGGCAGTGGATCGCGCAGGGCGCCACCCCGTCGGAGACGGTGCAGTCGCTCCTCAAGCAGGCCGGGGTGTTCAAGACCGCCGCGGTCTGATGACCGCCGACGCCCGCCACATGGTGGTGGGCCGGCTGAGGAAGCCGCACGGGTTGAAGGGCGATCTCACGCTGTTCCCGATCACCGACGATCCCGAGACGGTGTTCGCGCCGGGGCGGTCGGTGTGGCTGGTAGGACTCGACGGAGAGACGGTCGCGGGTCCGGTGACCATCGAGCGGAGCCGCTCGTATCACCGGGAGTGGCTGGTCAAGTTCGCGGGGGCCGACGGGCGCGAGGCGATCGATCCGTGGCGGGGACTGTTCCTGGCGGTCCCGGCCGACGAGTTGACGCCGCCCGAGGGCGACGAGGTCTACCTGCACGAGCTCGACGGCTTCGCGGTGCGGCTGCCGGACGAGACGCCGCTCGGCCTCGTGAGCGCGGTGTACGAGCTGCCGGCGGGGCTGATGATCGAGGTGCAGGGCCCCCGGCGCGAGTTCCTGCTGCCGTACAAGAAGGAGTTCGTGCGACAGGTGGACCGGGCGGGGCGGAAGCTGGTGGTGACGCTGCCGGAGGGGCTGATCGAGTAGGGGGTCAGGCGGTCGGACGGGCTCGGCGAGCCGACCAGGTGTCATCCCGAGCGGAGCGAGGGATCTTGTCAGGCCGAGTTCGAGCTCCGGGTGAGTAGATCCCTCGCTGCGCTCGGGATGACAGCCCCGGCCCGGACGGCGCGATGCTGACGATCGACGTAGTCACCCTGTTCCCCGAAGTCATCGCCCCGTTCACGGCGACGAGCATTCCGGGGCGGGCGGCCGCCGCCGGACTGGTGAAGTTCAATCTGGTGCAGCTCCGCGACTTCACCCACGACCGGCACAACACGGTCGACGACTACGCCTACGGCGGCGGCGCGGGAATGGTGCTCAAGCCGGAGCCGTTCTTCGAGGCGGTCGAGAGCCTGGGCGCCGTGGGGCCGGTGGTGCTGCTCTCGGCCCGGGGCCGGCGGTTCGGGCACGACGACGCGGTGCGGTTCTCGCTGGGCTCGCGCCTCACGCTGCTCTGCGGGCACTACAAGGACGTGGACCAGCGGGTCGCGGACGGGCTGGCCACCGAGGAGCTGTCGGTGGGCGACTTCGTCCTGAGCGGCGGCGAGCCCGCCGCGCTGTGCGTCCTCGACGCGGTGGTGCGGCTGCTGCCGGGTGCCCTCGGCGACCACGAGTCGGCCAGCGGCGACTCGCACTACGACGGGCTGCTCAGCCCGCCAAGCTATACCCGGCCGCCGGACTATCGCGGCCTGGCGGTGCCCGAGGTCCTGCGCTCGGGTGATCACGCCCGGATCGAGGCGTGGCGGCAGGCGGAGGCGGAGCGGCTTACGCGCGAGCGGCGGCCGGAGCTGTGGGGGCGGTACTCGGGAGCGGACGGGCCCGGAGAAGTGGGGCCCGAGTCACCCTGAGCGAAGCGAAGGGGGCATGACCTGAGGCATGGCTCCTTCGCTTCGCTCAGGATGACAACGGGGACGACAGGGCACGGCACGCATCATTCACCCAGGCGCCGGACGGCGTGGAGGATTCGACGATGGAGCGGTTGGCAGAAGTGGCCCGTGAGGGCTTGCGCACGGACATTCCTGCATTCGAGCCGGGCGACACCGTCCGGGTCATGGTCCGCGTCCGCGAGGGCGACAAGGAGCGGCTCCAGGCCTTCGAGGGCCTCGTCATCGCCAAGCGCGGCGGCGGGATCAGCGAGAACTTCACGGTCCGGAAGGTCTCGGCGGGCGTCGGCGTCGAGCGTGTGTTCCCGATCCACAGCCCAACGGTCGCCTCGCTCGAGCTGGTGCGCCGCGGCCGCGTCCGCCGCGCCAAGCTCTACTATCTGCGCGCGCTGAGCGGCAAGGCCGCGCGCATCCGGGAGAAGCGCGAGGGCTGAGCCGATGCCCCTCCGCCCCTCGCTCCAGCGGGAACGGGCGGCCTGGGCCGACGAGACGCTCCTGGTGGGCGTCGACGAAGCGGGCCGCGGGCCACTGGCTGGACCAGTGGTCGCCGCGGCCGTCGTCTTTCCCACCGATTGCCGCGCGGTGCGCGGCCTCCGCGACAGCAAGATCCTCCCCGCCACCGTCCGGCGGGCCCTGGCCGTGCGGATCCGCGCGCGCTGCCTCGGTTGCGCGGTCGGCGCCGCATCTTCGGTGGAGATCGACCGCCTCAACATCCGCGTCGCCACGGCCCTCGCCATGCACCGCGCCATCGGCCGGCTGCTCGCGCGCTCGCCGCTCGCCGGCCGGCCCTATCGCATCCTGATCGACGGGCTCCCCCTGCCCGAGGTGGGCTACCCGCACGATGCGCTGGTGGACGGCGACGCCCGCTGCCAGTCGATCGCCGCCGCCGCCATCCTCGCCAAGACCGTGCGCGACCGGCTCATGGAGCGCCTGGCCGAGCGCTATCCCGGCTACGGCTGGCAAACCAACATGGGCTACGGTACCGAGGAGCATCAGGAAGGGCTCCGCGCCCACGGGCCCACCCGCCACCACCGCCACACCTTCGCCCCGATCGCCCAGCTCACGCTGTTCTGATCGTCATCGGCTCGAGCGCCGTTACTTTCCGCCTATGCTATTCGCCACCAGCCGTCTGGCTTTCGCTCTCCTCCTCGCGGGCGCGCCCCTCGCCGCGCAGACCAACGCCGAGCGCGTCCTGAACGGATCCTTCACTCCGTCACACGACTACGATCTGGTGCACCAGCGGATCGAGCTGCGCAACTTCGACTGGGACTCGACCAGCTTCGACGGCCGGGTCACCACGACGCTGGTATCGCTCCGCCCAGGGCTCGATTCGGTCGTCCTGGACATGGGTCGCACACTGGAAGTGCGGCGCGTGACGCCGGCGCTGGCCTACGCCCGCCCGGGCGACTCGCTCGTGGTGCGCCTGACCCGGCCGGCCGCCTTCGGCGACACCGTGCGGTTCACGGTGGACTACCACGGCCGCATCCGGCAGGGCTACGGCCTGTATTTCTTCAAGGACGAGGGCCGGCCG
>WNFR01007587.1_pt1 | contig 11026 bp, 7 predicted proteins | sample 5400221 | NCBI WGS metagenome assembly WNFR01 (sample SAMN13153357, study PRJNA577476) | soil metagenome | isolation source: 40 cm soil under Madrone tree | place: USA:California | collected 2016-06-14 | reverse complement strand
CCGTGGCATCTTAGAAAGTTGTTATGCGGCTTTCTTTGTAGCGGCGAGCGTGAGACTCCACGGCGCGAGGCCGTGGCATCTTCATTCGAATTCGAACTTTAGAGTCGGTCTGCCGCTCGGCACTGATTTCGGCACGAGCTTTCTCAAATTCTCTGGCTTGGCGCGCGGATCGAGCAGACCATTGGTCACGAAATCAACCAACTGCCGGAACTCTTCGTCTGTCAAATGAATTGGATTTGCGAGGAGTGGATCAAGCCGGGCCAGCACGGGCGCCATTGGTCCAAGCGAGCCTCTCAGGTCTGGTGCGACGCCAGCCGTTACGGGGTTGTAATTGTTAACAGACTCAAGCACATCGAGATGGTGCCTAATCGCGTCCTCCAACCGCGTGAACGCGCCGTTGTGGAAAAAGGTTGGTTGCAGAGCCACATTGCGCAGCGGACTGGTACGAAACTTATAACGGTCGTTGGCAGCGCCCGTGATCTGCTCCAAACCGAAGTCCTCGTTCTGCCCTGGTCCATCAAAGATTACATTGCCAGCCGCAGGATCCCCCGGGGCGGGAGCAACTTGCGGCACTCCAATTACATGCTGACTGAAATCGCTGAACATCTCATTGGACTGACCGGAAACTTGGTGACACGCAACGCAACCGGCCGTTCCGAAAAATAGCAAAGCACCTTTCTTTTGGTCATCGGTGAGTGCGTTCTTTTGACCGCGTGCGTACTGGTCGATGGGAGCGTTGGCAAAGACCAGGCTGAACTCGAATTCTGCAATCGCTTTGCCAAACATATTGAAATCAATCGCTGCTCCATTCTTCACTTCGGGAAAAACTGCGCCAAACAATTTCCGGTAGGCGTCGACCGCGTTCAACCGATTGAGTACCTCTGCGCGGATGGCAAAGTTGTCACCGGGAAAAGTAAAGCCAGCTACTTCCACTCGTTCAGTCGGCGGAATGAACGCCTGCGCGTCGAGTAACTGCGGCAAGTAGGATAGGGTAAGGCCTTCGGGCTGTGGAAACATAAATCCCGAACTATTATCAAACGGGTCGCCGGAGAGTGAGGCAAATCGGGAGTTCCACATCAGGTTCGGAAAGAAGGCGGTGTTAATTGCCATGGGAGTCCGCCTTTGGTTTCTGGGACCAAGACGGTGTGGTCCGACGATTCCGTTATTGTCGATACCGATGGCAATTGACTGGGTGTCGCCAAAAGCGTTGGTGGGTGAGTGACAACCGGCACAGGTATTGTCGTTATTCAATCCGGTAATGGTATCGAACCATAGCAGCCGTCCCAGGTTGGCCCGCCTTTGGTCCAAATGTCGGCCCAGGCGTTGCTCGAGGGTCGTCTCGACGCGGCCAGTAAAGCCCAATTCGCCGAGTCGTGCGGATAATTCCTGGTCGAGCGGATCGTGACCTGCTCTCACGGAGTTTTGCGTCACCACCAGAACACAACCGATGCTGAGTATTAGAATGAGAGCGAGCTTGAAAACTGGCAGGCGCATTTCGAAACCTCCATTGAGAAAATAGCAAAATGGTAGGCTCGAGTTACGCAATTGCTTGCATAACTCGAGGATGATACGAACTCAGTGATCGTCCAGCCGAGAAGACGGCAGCGATGCGGGCCACGCGTCTACGGCACCCGTGGGTTAGTATGCGCGAACATACCATTTGAGTTGTGTAACCAAACCCAGGCAGTCAGTTCCCAGACTCCGATCTCTTCGTTTCGCCTCCATACGTCGGCATCTCCACTAAAGCCTGAGGGCGGGGTAGCGGCGAGTATTAAAGGCACCGCATACTCCACGGCCACCAACTCCAGGCGGTTCTCATTCGGGACTGGGGCGTAGAGCAGTACTTCCGGTTCGTCTGGATTGAAGGTTCCGTCAATCAGCGACGGCTTCACGTAATGGAGTCCCTCTCCCGCCTCATAATCGTTAACGTTGATGTATCCATCAGCTATGGCTTGATCCACGTCGTGGTATTTTGCGGTAGCCGCTCTCGCGATCGCCAGCTCCTGAAGCGTGGCGGCGCCTAAATCGTCCACCACAACCGTTGCTGCTGTGGCCTTGTGGGTAGTGATATTTGCACTGCCGATAAGCAAAGAGCAAATTCCGATGAGGATGTACGATTTGCGAAAACTTTTCATTGTTCGTCTCCTGTGCGCCGGGGTAGCCAGCGGGTTTAGTGAAATGTTACGGTAATGCGGTTTCTATCTAAAGACGCGCGAATTCAGTCCGGATCCTCTAACGGCAGCGAGAATTTTTTTAAGAAGAGTAGGGATGGATGAGCGTGAAAGATTCTCACGAGTGTATAATCTGCGTTGGACCTTCCCGGAGTAATTGGACCCGGACGACAGCCTCGCCACATGACAGTCACGCAACTGCTCATCGAATGGACCAACGGAAGTCCAGCCGCCCGCGACGAGTTGATGCCTTTGGTTTACGAGGAACTGCGTCGGCTCGCTCATCGTCATATGCGAGGGGAACGGCCGGGGCACACACTGCAAACATCGGCTCTGGTTCACGAGGCCTTCCTGAGGTTGGTCGATCAGAAGGATGCCCATTGGGAAAGCCGGGCACACTTTTTCGCCATCGCCGCTCAAGTGATGCGGCGTATCCTGGTCGATTACGCGCGCAATCGTGGGTCCGCAAAACGAGGGGGCAACGCGCGTCAGATATCTTTCGACGAGACGATTGTTTCCGAAGGGCGGAGTGCTGAGGTTGTCGCTCTGGATGATGCCTTGCAAGGTTTGGCCAGCCTCGATCAAAGAAAAAGCCAAATAGTTGAACTGCGGTTTTTTGGAGGTTTGTCGATCGAAGAGACCGCCGAAGTACTCGGCGTTTCGCCCGGCACAGTGATGCGCGACTGGACCCTGGCGAAAGCCTGGCTGCGAAGAGAGATGACTGGCGGCGTCTAAAATCCGTTAGAGGTTTTGAACGCCATTCTCGCATTTAAGAATGACAGACTATAGTTGTCGTGGCCGATAGGGAGGTAGTGTCCTAATTTCACGTTCCACTGGGTTCTCTGTGTTCTCCGTGTCTCCGTGGTGAAATGGTTTTTCGGCGCTTTTATCACCACGGAGGCACGGAGAACACTGAGAATGCACTAAGACAATCTCAAATTAGGGCACTACTGATAGGGAATTGTCGTTGCGGAAAATAACGACGAACTGAAGGTTGTCATGCAGCCTGAACGTTGGCAGCAGATCGATCAATTGTTTCACTTGGCGTTGGCACAAGAAGCCAACGGGCGAGCCAGGTTTCTTGCGGAGGAGTGTGTTGGCGATGACTCGCTACGCACTGAAGTTGAAGCACTGATTGCATCTCACGAGCAAGCGCAAAGCTTCATTGAGAACCCTGCATCTGACCTCGCAGCGGAAATACTCGGCAAGGGTGAGCACGGATTGATCGCCGGGCAGGCTCTTGGCCCTTACAAGATCGTGTCCACACTGGGAATAGGTGGAATGGGCGAAGTATATCTCGCCCAGGACACGAGGCTGAGACGACAGGTTGCGCTTAAAGTGCTGCCCTCGCAATTCACAATAAATCCGGACCGGGTACGTCGCTTCGAGCAAGAGGCGGTCGCCGTTTCAGCACTAAACCACCCGAACATCGTTACCATTCATGAGATTGGGCGAGATAACGACTCACAGTTTATTGTTACCGAATTTGTTGAAGGCCAAACCCTGCGGCAGCGAATGGCGGACACCGTCATTAGTCTATCGGCAGCGCTCGACATCAGTATTCAAGTAGCCAGCGCTCTGGCAGCCGCCCACGCGAGCGGGATCGTACACCGAGACATAAAGCCAGAAAACATAATGCTGCGCACGGATGGCTATGTGAAAGTCCTGGACTTTGGACTTGCCAAGCTGACTGAAGCGCCGTCGACAACGAATACCGCTGATGCGTCAACGTTGGTGAAAATTCAGACAAATTACGGGCTTGTAATGGGTACTGCCGCTTATATGTCACCGGAACAGGCACGTGGACTTGGCGTAGATGCAAGGACCGACATCTTCAGCCTCGGTGTGGTCCTCTACGAGATGATTGCTGCGCGCGCGCCGTTCGAAGGCGCCACTATCAGCGATGTAATCGCCACTATCCTCAAACAGGAACCGGCGCCACTCGGGCAGTTCTCACTCGAGGTTCCAGTTGAACTTGAGTGGATGATGAAGAAAGCGTTGGCCAAGGACAGGGAGGAACGGTATCAGACAATCAAGGAGCTGCAGATTGATCTGAGACGGCTCAAGCAGGAGTTAGAACTGCAAGCAAAACTGGAACGCATGACTCCAGCGACACGGCAGGATGTAGCGTCAGCGGCAAGGGATACGAGCCACGTTATAGAAAATTTCACAACAGCGGGTTCAAGCGCAGCCTCAACGGCTGAGATTGTTGTTCCCAATATCAAACGCCCCAGGTGGGGGATTGCCATGGGTCTTGCAACGATCATCGTTGGCGTCGTGGCCATTGCTCTATTTTCCCGGATCGGATTCTATGCAGGTTTGAGGCAAGCTCCAGCACTCTCCTATCCAACCTATCGCCAGCTCACTTTCCGTCGCGGCAACATCAGCACGGCGAGGTTTTCGCCGAACGGCAACACACTCATCTATAGTGCTGCCTTCGATGGAAAGCCAGTAGAACTCTTTACGAGCCGCTCAGAAGGCCCTGAGTCGAGGTCGCTTAAAAGTCAGATCGGTGGACGCGTCGCCGGCATCCAGTCAGTTTCTGCGGCGGGAGAAATGGCTCTGTTACTCGACTGTGAGATGAACTGGGGAGAGTGCGTCAATGGAACGCTCGCTCGGATGCCTCTGGACGGAGGTACACCGCACGAATTACTGGAAAATGTTTACGCAGCTGAGTGGTCGCCAGATGGTAAGGAGTTGGCGATCATACGAGTTGTGGAGGGAGTGTTTCAGCTTGAATATCCAAAAGGGAAGGTTTTGTATAAAGCTCCAGGCCTGATTGACCACCTGCGTGTATCACCGAAAGGGGATCTGTTGGCCTTCATTGATCACCCGATCCTGGACGACCCGAGTGGTTCGATCGCGGTTGTCGACCTAAACGGCAAAAAAACAGTTCTATCTGAGGGTTGGCAAACTACCAAAGGACTCGCTTGGTCCCCGTCAGGCGACGAGGTATGGTTTTCGGCTGGAAAGAAGAGAACCCAGGCCCTCTATGCAGTCACGATTTCTCATCAGGAACGATTGCTTTACTCAGCACCGGGTGACTTGCGGCTTTACGACGTCTCGCGTGATGGGCGCGCATTGATTGGAAACGGACAGCCACGCGGTCGCATGATCACCTTCACCCCTGGGAATGCACAAGAACGTGATCTGTCATGGTTTGACTGGTCTACGTCAGCGGATCTTTCCGCCGATGGAAAGAATCTGCTCTTCTATGAGTGGGGCACGGCAGTTGGCGGAGTACCTCTTGTTTATCTTCGAAGAGTCGATGGGTCAAACGATCCGGTTTTGCTTGGGCAGGGCAAGGCGATGGGATTATCGCCTGATGGGAAATGGGCTCTGGCTCTTCAAGAAGGTCCACCTTCGCAGCTGGTCCTATTGCCTACAGGGGCGGGCGAACAGGCAGGTGAACCGCGGCTGTTCCCGCGGGGGGACATCAAAGAGTATCACTACGCATCGTGGTTTCCGGATGGTGAACGAATCCTTTTCACGGGTCTGTTAGACCCGAGTAGCGGTTTGCGGTCGTACGTACAGGATCTATCAGGAGGTCAGCCGCGCCCCGTCACAGACGAAGGGATGATAGCGTTATTGGTTTCCCCGGACGGCAAGTACCTCTTGGGCTTGGCCTCTGGTCACGGGCCCGATGGGAAATACTATCTCTGTCCGATCGACGGCAGCAAACCAACCCCAGTTTCTGGTCTGGGGCTGGGAGAAGTGCCCATTCAATGGAGCGCCGATGGTAGGGCGCTGTACGTTCGTGAGGATGGCGATTTCGATAGTGGAATCTATCGGCTCAATCTTTCCACTGGTGGTCGAGAACTTGTGAAGAAAATTGTCCCGGATCCGGTCGGGCTCATTGGTCTCGAGGTCAAACCAGGAGGCATCCAGATCACGCCTGACGGAAAGTCTTACGTTTATACCTATTGGTCATACGTTGATAACCTGTACCTGCTGGAAGGCCTGAAGTAAGGGTAGGCAAAACAACCTAGGACACTACTAGCAAAGGAGAATCCTTGACTCGGTCCGAAGGCCGGCGTAGCATCCGTCCAATTTCTCAGAACGCACAACCTCTAAGCAGTTCAGGAAGCATTACTAGCTCGGAATCTCAAAGGTGAACTACTTATGCGAAGAATCACAATCGCTCTCGTACTTGCTGTGGGAACTTTGCTGATGAGTATAGCGGTTGTCGACGCTTGCGGCGACAAGTTGCTGAGGATTGGCCGCGGTGCACGGTTTCAGCGCTCAGTCCACCCGGCATCGATCCTGATATACGTTTCTGCCAATACTCCTATGGCTGCCACTTCAAAAGTTCAATCTTTCTTGAAGAGAGCAGGCCACAAGCCACGCGTGGTCCAAGGAATGGATGGCTTTGGCGGAGCGTTGAGCTCAGGACAGTACGACCTGGTTTTGACTGACCTATCAGATGTTCCTGGTCTGCAAAAGCAGATCGATATTTCCTCCTCGAAACCCTCAATCGTGCCTATAGCCATAAAGGCGACTAAAGCTGAACTGACTGCTGCAAAAAGGCAATATAGGTGCCTGGTGAAAAACTCAGACGATGGCGACGAGTACTTAGACGCGATCGAGGCGGCCATGAGATTAAGAGCGAGGACGCCTTAGGGGTTAACTGCGACGCATGTGCTACTCAGCCGTCCATGACACGCTATGCACATCAAACGAATTGCTCACCTAATCGTCCTGTGCTTCGCCTCCTCGTTCTTTCACCTAGGGCCTCCTTCCACCGCATTCTCCCAGGCTTGGGTGCCCGAGAAGGATGAAGGCTCCGTCTCAATTACTTACCAGAAGCTTGTCGGTTACGACCACTTTGATCTCACGGGCGCACGACAGAAAGTCGGGACGGACCGCGCGCAGAGCATGAGCGTGGAGCTGGAGTACGGATTTACGGACAAGCTTGCATTCAACGCCGACGTCGTATACGTCGCCTCAAAATATAATGGCTCATTCCCCGAAGGGCCGCTGGATTTTGATGGCCGATACCACGCGTCATTTCAGGATGCGCACGTTCAAGCAAGATATAACGTGCTTAAGAACCCATTCATGCTGACCCCTTTTGTCGGTGTTACGGTTCCTACCCATCACTATGAAACCAGTGGCCACGACGCAACTGGACGCGATTTTTACGAGTTGTTGGTTGGGGTCAACGCAGGACGGCAATTAGGACCAGCCTTGCCGAATGTCTATGTCCAGGGCCGCTATTCATTTGCGATTCTTAAACACTTTGCTGGTTTGAATCTGAATCGCAGCAACCTCGATTCCGAGGTGGGCTGGGAGGCGACCAGAAGACTCACCTTGCGTTTACTCGGCTCCTGGCAAAAGACGTACGGCGGACTTAGAGCACCCATCGACTTTGCGGGACCCGGGACGGAGCAGTTTGAGTTCCATGATCGGGTGTTGCGAGCGAGTTACTTCCGTCTCGGAGGCGCAGTCACATACTCGCTGAACAAAAGCTTTGACATAAACGTTGGCTATGACGGATCTGTTAGCGGCTTAAACACCCTGGCGGTGGGCGGTGTCGCGGTAGGATTGTCGTGGAGGTTTTCGCGAGGGTCAAAGATTTCTAAATTTCCTGACCTTCCTTAGGTCGCCCACCTACCATCTTAGCCTCCTATAGTCTGCCTCATCGCTTCAGCCCGGAAAGCGTTTTGCCGTCTTTAATCAAAGGGTATTCCAATACTGCTTCTTCACGCCGCCTCACTAGCTGGCTGATCTTCATCAATAGAAACGTAGCTGTGTCTCACCCCAAAGCTGGTATGGCATTTTCTGGGACCGATTCAATGTGTTCTTCCGGAATCAGTTCCTCTGCGGCATCAATCCTGAGCCACGCAAATGCCGCAACCGCCAGCATGCACGCAACTGGGATTAAGGCCAAATCATAGCTACCGAACCATGCCACGAAGTAACCAAACGAAACTGAAAACAGAAACCCACCGGCCTGGCACATCGTGTTGAATGTTCCCATGATCCCGCCAACATACTTCCGGCCGATATCCAAAGCGACTGTTAGAATCACTGTCTGCTGGAAGGTGATGCCCGCATAGACCAGCCCCAGAAAGAGTAACGTTGCAAATTTATTCGTGGTCAGAATCGTCGCGATGGTGAAGAGGGCTGCGACCGAAAGGCCAGTGAGACCCACGCCGCGACGTCCCCACTTGAGTCCAAATCGTCTGACCAACGCGTCACTCACAAAACCTCCGCAAACATTCCCGCACGCGCCGAGCAGCCCGGGAGCTGTAGAGAGAAGTAGATCGGCTTCGCTGAAACCGCGTCCTTTGACTAGAAACGTGTGCAACCAGGAGATAAAAAAGTAGAGGCCGAAGACGTAGCAAAAACCGACAACCAGGATGGCCCGTAGATTGGCGCTACGCAGCGCAAGGCCCCAGGGCAAGTGCTGGTTATTCAAAAACGACTGGCTGCCGATCTCCTTGATCTCCGCCTGCGTCACATTTGGGTTGTCCGCTGGCGTGTCCCGATACCACCGATACCACCCGATACACCAGACGACCCCCATGACACCCAGCACGTAGAACGATGTGCGCCAGCCGTAACGAAGTTGGATCGGCACTATTACTAATGGGGCGAGAGCGCCACCAGCTTGCATGGACATGAGGACGAAACCCATGGCGCGCGCTCGTTCGATAGTCGGAAACCAGCGCGACAGACTAATCCCGATGTTGGGTAACGCGCCTGCCTCGCCTGCGCCAAAACAGAAGCGCGTCAACAACAACACGTAATAATTCGAGGTCATCCCGGTGAACGCGGTGAATGCTGACCACCACAACACAACGCGCGTCAGAACACGGCGCGCACCGATGCGGTCGCCCATCCGTCCAGTGGGAATCTCGAAGATGCCATACGAAAGAGTGAAGACACCTACGACCCAGCCCCACGCTTCAGGACCTATGTGCAAACTATCCTGAATGCGTGGTCCAGCCACAGAGATTGCGACACGATCAAGGTAAGTGATCGCGGCGAGCAGACATAAGAAACCAAGAACTCTGTGACGATATTTCATGGGGGAAGTGGTCTTTGGTCTTGGGCCTTTGGTCTTTGGTTTGGTCTTAAGTTAGTGCAGTCTGGTGGTCGTCCAAGTTCAACTCTACCGATAAACCTCATCGCTAAGAGACGCGTGTTTGGCGAGATGACCGCAGATGCTCTGCGAAGGCATCAACCCTCACCTCTGCACCATAGAGTTTATCTGCTCTCGATCATTAGATCATTCTCGTTAATCTGTCGACCTTTCTTTCTACTGAACCAAAGCGGTGACAAGTCAGCACGCTGCAAAAGTTACTTACTCACCGCTGGAACGCGGCGTTTCACCTCTTCCGCCCAATTGAATATCGCTTGAAGCTGGAACGTCGGAGGCTGCTTGAAACTTTCTTCAAGCATAAGAAAGCGGCCATCCGCCGCCACATCGTAGGAAACACCCGGAACGTTCAGATATGGACCTTCAAAAAGCATATGCGGAGTACCAGCTTTGAATTGGGGGTCAGTTGTGACGTCGGCCGCCATCCACTTTGGTCCGTTGCGATAAAACAGCTCACGTCCATCCTTGGACCATAGCGGCTCTTCGCCACCTTCGGATGAAATCTGCCACTTAGCTCCTTCGCCCGAAGCCGGTCGGACATAAATCTCGTACTGCCCCGACTCGTCAGAGGTGTATGCGACATACTTCCCATCGCGTGAAAAGGCCGCTAACAACTCGCGGAACGGCGTCACCAGCCATGGCCGTGGGGGCTGGTCGCCACTTTTCATCCACAGGTCGAGACTCGTCTCGGGTGTGTTTCGCATGAACACAAGGGTTTTCCCATCAGGTGACCACGATTGAATTTCTCCGGTCGCCCGGCTCATGAACATCGCTTCGGAACCGGAATCAATCGCTTTCGAGATGACGTCGAAGCCGCCAGCCTTGCGTCGCCAGAACGTGACCTGTTTCCCATCGGGCGTCCAGCGGGGGCATCCATTCTCTCCGTCATTGGTAAACCGGATCAGACCGCCGCGGGCAAACTCAAAGAGGTAGATATCGCGCGTGGCCTCGGACAGTTCCAGGGCGACGCGCTGACCGTCGGGTGAAAGAGATAAATTCTGGTATGCGCGCGCGGGTGCTGCGATTGGAGTGGTGGCGCCAGTGCGGTCAGCCCATACCAGTTTGCCGATCCACGCGGGACCGCCGGAGACATAAACCAGTGTGCCATCGTGTGCGAGCGTGTACTGAACCGATCCCCACTCTTCACTGCGAACATTCTCGATAAGCGCGACTCCTGGACCGGTCACCGCCGCCGTGCGGACGTCAAATGGAGCGGCGATCAATGTGGCGGCGCGCGCGTAAACGAGATACCCCGTCGAGAGATAATGGGCATTCACGCCCCCCTCCACCACAATGCGGAGCTTGCCAGTCTTCAGTGAAAGTACCCCGATGCGATAGTTGTCCGGATTATTAGTCCTCCAGACGGTAACGAGTGCCGTGTCGCCATCTGGCAGAAATTCGGGAGTGCTGAATCCCCAGTCTCCCTGATTAAGCTCGCCTAGGGTGACAATCGTCTTCGGTTCTCCGCCGGACGCGGAGATGCGAACGAGTCTCGTCCCTTCCCCATCGGCGAAGAGAATCGTGTCATCCGGTCCCCACGCGCCGCCGTGCGAGGTCCTCGACTCGCTTAACGTGACTGGCTGCCCGCCTTGCAACGAGACTTTCTGCAGGGTGTTCGCGGCGAAAAAAGCGATCCAACGGCCATCGGGTGAGAAGAACGGAGCATAAGCTCCTTCGGTCCCCGGAATCGGACGGCCATCGAACGAGTCGAGAGGCCGTGCGAAGAGTTGTGACTTCCCGTTCTGCTCGC
>WNFR01007586.1_pt1 | contig 11027 bp, 10 predicted proteins | sample 5400221 | NCBI WGS metagenome assembly WNFR01 (sample SAMN13153357, study PRJNA577476) | soil metagenome | isolation source: 40 cm soil under Madrone tree | place: USA:California | collected 2016-06-14 | reverse complement strand
CCGGCGCAGAACCAGCGACAGGAGGTGACGGCGGCGACCCCTTTTCCCGCCCTACCGCTCGATCTGACCTGGGTCATCTCGCAGCGCTGGGCGGTGAGTGTGCGGGGTGCGTACCTCAAGGCGACGCTCAGCGGCTTTCACGGCTGGTATGCCGACAGCCACGAGGACCTCCAGTACCGCTGGAATCCCAACTTCGCCATCGGTCTTGGCTACGCGTCTATCCGCACCTCGCTCAACCGCAGGAGCGGCACCTTTCCGGGCGCGTTCGCCATGAGCATCAGCGGACCGGAGGCGTTCGTGCGCTTCGGCTTCTGAAGGAGGCGCGGGCGTTTCACGCCCGTGGAGTCACCACGTAGGCGCGCGCGAAGCTCTCGGGCATGCGCACGGCGCGGCCGGTGTCGAGATTGATGCACACGTAGTCGATGCGGGCGCGCGCCAGCGTCTCCCCATCCGCCCTGCGGAGCACCTGGAAGCGTCGCTCCGCGCGCAGCCGCCCGTCGGTGTTCACGATCCAGGTGGCCGCCTGCACCACATCCCCCCTCAGCGCCGCGCGCCGATATTCGATCTCGATGCGATGCGCCGCCATGCCGCGGCGCAGGGCGACACATTGCCCGAGCGACACGCCGAGCGCGGTGGAGTGCGACCAGGCGGCGCGGTCGAGCCAGGTGAGGTACACCGCGTTGTTGACGTGTTCGTAGGCGTCGATGTCCTCGGGCTGCACGGCGAGCTCGATGACGTGAGGGGCGGGGTGGTCGAACTGCACGACTCTGCCCGGCTAGCGAAGCACTGCGCGATAGCCGATGTCGCGCCGGTACTGCACACCGGGCCAGTGGACCGTGTCCGCCAGCGCATAGGCTGCACGCTGCGCTTCGCCGACGCCGGCACCGAGTCCAACCGCACACAACACGCGACCGCCGTTGGTCAGCACCTTGCCGGCTTCGAGCCGGGTGCCGGCGTGAAAGATCTTGCCCGGCAGGCGCCCGGCGCGCTCCAGACCCTCGATGACGTCGCCCTTTTTCACCTGGTCCGGGTAGCCGGCCGCGGCCAGCACTACGCCGAGCGCCGCGCGCGGATCCCACCGCGTGCCGACGGTATCGAGCGCGCCGCACAGCGCCGCCTCGCACAACAGCGTGAGATCGGACTGCAGGCGCATGAGGATCGGTTGCGCCTCCGGATCGCCGAAGCGGCAATTGAACTCCAGAACGTTCGGTGTGCCGTCGGGCGCAATCATGAGTCCGGCGTACAGGAATCCGGTGTAAGGCATGCCGTCGGCGGCCAGTCCGCGGATCGTGGGATCGATCACCTCGCGCATGATGCGGGTATGCAGTGCCGGGGTGACGAGCGGTGCCGGCGAATAGGCGCCCATGCCGCCCGTGTTGGGTCCGCGATCACCGTCGTCGCGGCGCTTGTGATCCTGGGAGCTCGCGAGCGCCAGGCTGTGTGTGCCATCCGCCATGACGATGAAGCTCGCCTCCTCGCCGGGCAGGAACTCCTCGATCACCACCTCGCGGCCGGCATCGCCGAACTGGCCGGCGAACATCGCCTGCACCGCGGCGTGCGCCTCCTCGATGGAGGCGGCGATCACCACGCCCTTGCCGGCGGCCAGGCCGCTCGCCTTGACCACCAGCGGCGCGCCCTGGCTGCGCAGCCACGCGGCATCGAAGCTGTCGCGCGTGAAGGTCGCGGAGCTCGCCGTCGGAATGCGATGCCGCCGCAAGAATTCCTTGGCAAAGGCCTTGGAGCCCTCGAGCCGCGCGGCCGCCTGACTGGGTCCGAAGCACTTGAGTCCCCGTGCGGCGAATGCGTCGACGACACCTGCCACCAGCGGTGCCTCCGGTCCGATGATGGTGAGGTCGACCCGCTCGGCGGCAGCCAGCTGCACGAGCCCCGCGACATCCTCCGCCGCGACGTTCAGGTTGCGTACCCCGGTTTCGGTCGCGGTGCCGGCGTTGCCGGGAGCCACCAGCACGGTCGTGACGCGCGGGGAGGCGGCGCACTTCCAGGCGAGCGCGTGCTCGCGGCCACCTCCGCCGACGATGAGAACCTTCACGGCACCCCACGAAATTGAGCGCTGCACGACCGGCGGCATGAGTCGCTCATCAAGATGCTCACTACGTGGGACCTAAGCCTAGTGCCGAAAATGGCGCATGCCGGTGAACACCATCGCCATGCCATGTTGATCGGCGGCCGCGATGACCTCCGCATCGCGCTTGCTGCCGCCCGGCTGGATCACGGCGCAGATGCCATAGCCGGCGGCCACGTCGAGGTTGTCGCGAAAGGGCAGGAACGCATCCGAGGCCATGACCGAGCCGGCCACCGTGAGCTGTTCATCCGTGGCCTTCATGGCGGCGAGTCGTGTCGAGTACACGCGGCTCATCTGACCCGCGCCGACGCCGATGGTGGCGCCGGCGCGCGCGAACACGATGGCGTTGGATTTCACGAACTTGCACACAGCCCAGGCGAAGCGCAGGTCGGCAAGCTCGGCACTCGTCGGCTTACGGCGCGTGGGCACGGTGAGCTCGCCTGCCGGCAGCTGCGCCCGATCGCGCGACTGCGCCAGCAATCCACCGTTGACGCTGCGCAGCTCGAATTCGGCGCCGTCGACCTGCGGCCACTCCTCCAGCACCAGCACCCGCACGTTGGGCTTGCCGGCCAGCACGCGCGCGGCCGCGGCGTGCACGGCGGGTGCCGCCAGCACTTCGACGAACTGGCGCTCGAGGATCGCGGTCGCGGTGGCCGCGTCGAGCTCGCGGTTGAAGGCGATGATGCCGCCGTACGCGGCAGCCGGATCGGTGCGGTAGGCACCCTCGTAGGCGTCCAGCGGGGTGGCCGCCACGGCGACCCCGCAGGGGTTGGCGTGCTTGACGATGACGCAGGCGGCCTCACTGAACTGGCGCACGCACTCGACGGCGGTATCCGCGTCAGCAATGTTGTTGTACGAAAGGTCCTTCCCCTGCAGCACCTGCGCGGCGGCGACCCCGGCACGGCGTGCGGCGGGGTCGCGGTACAGTGCCGCGCTCTGGTGGGGATTTTCCCCGTAACGCAGGTCCTGCACCTTCTCGAACGTGAGCGACAGGGTGGCGGGGAGCGCCTCGACCGGCCGCGCCTGCTGTGAGGACAGGTAGGCGGCGACCGCGGCGTCGTAGTGGGCGGTGTGGGAGAAGGCCTTGGCGGCGAGGCGTGCGCGTGTGGCCAATTCACTGCCGCCCTGGTGCGTGTCGAGCTCGGTGAGCAGCGGCGGATAGTCCGCCGGGTCAACGACGACCAGCACCCATTCATGATTCTTGGCCGCGGCGCGCAGCATCGCCGGCCCCCCGATGTCGATGCTCTCCACGGCGTCGGCGTAGCGACAGCCGGGCCGGGCCACGGTGGCGGCAAACGGGTAGAGGTTCACCACCAGCAGATCGATGGGCGCGATGGCGTGCTGCGCCATGACGGCGTCGTCCACGCCGCGGCGGCCCAGCAGGCCGCCGTGAATCTTCGGATGCAGGGTCTTGACCCGACCGTCCATGATCTCGGGAAAGCCGGTGTAGGCGGCGACCTCGCGCACCGGCACGCCGTTCTGTGTGAGCAGCTGCGCCGTGCCGCCGGTGGACAGGATCTCGATGTTGCGCCGGGCGAGCTCGCGTGCCAGCTCGATGAGGCCGGTCTTGTCGGAAACCGAAAGGAGCGCGCGGCGTACCGGCGGCGGCATGGGCTTCATCCCTCAAAGGCGCCGGTGGCGCCGGCGGGCCCGCAGCTCAGGAGCCGGCAAGCCCGAACTGCTTCAATTTCTTACGCAGCGTGCCGCGGTTGATGCCGAGAATGTCCGCAGCGCGGCTCTGATTGCCTTGCGCGTAATCGAGCACGACGCGAAACAACGGTTCCTCGACCTCGCGCAGCACCAGGTCGTAGAGCTGGGCGGGCCGGTGACCGTTCAGGCTGGTGAAGTAATCGCTCAGGGCGCGCTCCGCGTGCTTTCGCAGCGGCAATTCCCGCCCGTTGACTCTGGCGACGATGGCCTCGCGAGTCCGCGTCTTCTTCCTTGCGGTCATTGTGAGCCCCCAAAGGAAAAAACCGTTCGTCAGGCCGCCAAGGCAGCCTCACTCACCCAGTTTTCGAAATGCTTAAGCGCGTGCGCGAACTGTGCGGCCGTGCTCGCAGCCCCCATCAGGTCCCGGCGAATCTCCGCCGGCTCATCCAGCAGGCCGCAATACCAGCCGAGATGTTTGCGCGCCATCCGGACTCCACTTTCCTCGCCGTAAAAAAAGTACAGGGAGTCGAGATGCGCCAGAATGATATCACGCAGGTCGGCGCGCGGCAGTGGCGGCGGCGCAATTCCGTTTTCCAGGTGTACGTTGACAGCGCGGAAGATCCATGGGGCACCATGACTGGCGCGCCCGATCATTACTCCGTCTGCGCCCGTGAAATCAAGGACCTCGCGCGCTTTTTTCGGCGTAGTGACGTCGCCGTTCGCGAACACCGGAATCCGGACGCGCGCTTTGATGGCGCGGATCGTGTCGTACTCGGCCGCGCCTTCATAAAAATCCGCGCGCGTGCGGCCGTGCACCGCGAGCGCGGCGATGCCGCACTCCTGCGCGATGCATGCAATGTTCGCGCCGTTTCTGTGCTCACGGTCCCAGCCGGTGCGGATCTTGAGGGTCACGGGCACGTCGACCGCGTTCACGACCGCCTCGAGAATGCGCGCCACCAGCGTCTCGTCGGTGAGCAAGGCCGAGCCACACAGCCTGCCGCACACTTTTTTTGCGGGACACCCCATGTTCAGATCGATGATCTGTGCGCCGAGGGTCACGTTGGCGCGCGCCGCCTCCGCCAGCGCCTGCGGGTCGGCGCCGGCCAGCTGCACCACGCGCGGCTCGGGCTCGCCCTCGTGGTTCATGCGCTGGCGCGATTTGGGCGTATTCCACAGCCGCGTGTCCGAGGTGATCATCTCGGAGGCTGCCAGCCCCGCGCCGAGTCGGCGGCACAGGACGCGGAACGGGCGATCGGTCACTCCGGCCATGGGCGCGAGCACGACAGTTGAGGGCAGGAGATAAGGTCCGATCCGCAAGCGACACCTCTTTCTGTGGCGCGACCCGCTAGCGCGCGATGGCGTCGTTTGCGCAGGTGACCTCGCCGCCGCTGGCTGGCAGACAGGCGTCGATCTCGAATCCCACCGCATTGGCGCCCGGATCCACGAAACCCATTTCCGCATCGATCCGCTGGCCCACCGACAGTAGAGCCGACGCCGACGGCGTGGCGCGCGGCAGGTACAGCGGCGGCGCCACGTCGCGCGCCGCGATGCGGTTGCCGAAGCGATCCTGCAGCGTGACCCGCAGCACCGGCAGGGGCTGAGGCTGCGCAGCTGCGTTCTTGACGCTGGCGCGTACCGTGATCAAACCGGTGCTCCCCGGCTCCACGGACGCGCCGAGCTGGTGCACTTCATACGCCCGCAGATCCCAGTGCGGCGCCAGCTGCACGCCGAGGGACGCGTACAACGCAGTGATCGGGCGGTGGAAGCGCGCCGTGGCGGCGAGCTCGTCACGATAGTGGTTCACGATCTGCGCGAGCAGCAGCAGCGCTGCAAGTCCGGTTCCGGCGAGCCACAGGCGCGGCAGGAGACGCGCCGTTCCGGCGCCCGCTCTCAATTCCCCGCCGAGCCGCATCTTGCGCGGCGCTCGTGCCTGGCTCGCGACGCTTCGTGCTTTCACCGGAGCTTCGGGCGCGGGCCCTGCGGGCGGGGTTGCCTGCCGCGCAGGCGGCGGCGGTGTTTCCCGCGCTGCAGGCGCTGGTGTTTCCCGCTCGGCGGGTCGCGGTGCTTTCTGCCGGGTGGCGGGCGGGGTTGCCTCCCGCGCGGCCGGCGGCGGTGTTTCCGGCCGTGCAGGCGCTGGTGTTTCCCGCACGGCGGGTCGCGGTGCTTGCGGCGGGGCCGGCGGCTCCGCGAGGTCGATGTGCAGTATGGAGGCCAGTAACTCCGGGTCGATTTCCACGTCGATCTGGGAGTCGGAGTCCTGCCGGGAGTCGGGGTCCTGCGCCGGCGCGGCCTCCTGATTCGCCGCGATCATGGCCTTGAAGGTTCCCGTCGCCGCCGTCCACTGCGGGTTCGGCGGTGGTTCGACGAACACAGAGGCCACATCGGTCTTGCTGGGGTCGAACTCGAGCGCGTCCTCCGGGATCGCGTCCTCGTCGATCACGCTCTGCGGCGGAGCGTCCGGGGGCGCAGGGGGTGGGGCCTGCGAGGCCGCTGGGGCTGGCGGTGCAGTCTCGGCGCTCTCCTCGGAAGTCTGTCCCTCCTCCGTCAGGCGCGCGAGCGCATTGAACACGCTCGAGCAGCGCCCGCAGCGCACATAACCCTGGGCGACGCGCAGATCCTCGGTGGTCACCACCAGGGTCAGGGCACACTTCGGACAGATTGTGAACATGACAGAGCTGCGTTGGCCGGGTGTCAATGGCGGCGTCCGGCGAGGCCCACCCACCCGTCGCGCTCGCCGAACGGGGCGACATCAAAGCACGTTGCGTAAGCGGCTGTCACGTCGGCGACCTCGTGCTGCATGAGCCCCGCGAGCACCACATCCCCGCGCGCGCGCAGCAGTGATGCGAAGCGCGGCGCCAGCGTGCACAGGGGCCCCGACAGTATGTTCGCCAGCAGTACATCGGTCGCGGCCGGCAGCGTGTCGGGGCGATCGTGGACCTGTACCTGCTGCGCCACGCCGTTCGCTCGGGCGTTGGCCCGCGCCGCCGTGAGCGCCTGGGGATCGATATCGAAGCAGTGCACCTGGGCCGCCCCAAGCTTTGCGGCGGCCAGCGCCAGCACACCCGAGCCGCAGCCGTAGTCGATGACGCTCGCACCGGGGCCGAGGTGCCCGTCGAGCCACGTCAGGCACAGCGCCGTGCTCGGATGACTGCCGGTGCCGAACGCCAGCCCCGGATCGAGCGCCACCACGACCGCGCCGGGCTCGGTGACCTGCTCATGGTGTGGGCATACCCACAGACGCCGACCGAAGCGCAGCGGGTGAAAGTCTCTGAGCCACTCGCGCTCCCAGACGCGCTCAGCCAGCTCGTGCACGCCGATGAGGGCGGGATCCATTCCTAAGGCCGCGCCGAGCGCTGCCCGGGTGCCGGACGCATCGTGCGCCTGCACGAACAGGCATTTGAGGCGGGTCCGCGGCCACAGACGGAACTCTCCGGGCAGGGGCTCGAGCACCGCATCATCACGTGCGTCGACGAAAGTGACCGCGCTCGCGCCGCAGGCCCAGCAGGCGTCCTCGGCGGCTTGCGGATCCAGCGATCCGAGATCGAAGCTCATCTCCAGATACGCGGCCACCGCCTAGCGCAGACCCAGCCGTCGCTCGAGGTAGTGAATGTCGGTGCCGCCCTTCTGAAAGGCCGCGTGGTTGCAGATCTCCTGGTGCAGCGCCACGTTGGTCTTGATGCCTTCGATCACCATTTCGGCCAGCGCATTCTTCATGCGCGCGATGGCGGTCTCGCGCGTGTCGCCGTGGGCGATGACCTTGCCGATCAGCGAATCATAGTAGGGCGGGACGTTGTAGCCGGAGTAGACGTGGCTGTCGACGCGGATGCCCGGACCGCCCGGGGCGTGCCACAGCCGGATCGGGCCCGGGGATGGCATGAAGGTCTTGGGATCCTCGGCGTTGATGCGGCATTCCATGGCATGACCGCGGATCTGCACGTCGCTCTGCGTGTAAGGCAGCCGCTCGCCTGCGGCGACCAGCAGTTGCGCCTTCACCAGGTCGATCCCGGTGATCAGCTCGGTCACCGGGTGCTCGACCTGGATGCGGGTGTTCATCTCGATGAAGTAGAACTCGCCGTCCTGATACAGGAACTCCATGGTGCCGGCACTACGGTAGCCGACCGCACGGCAGGCTTCCACGCAGCGCTCCCCCATGAAGCGCCGCTGGCGCAGCGTGATGCCCGGTGCGGGTGCTTCCTCGAGCACTTTCTGGTGGCGCCGCTGCATCGAGCAATCGCGCTCGCCCAGGTGGATGACGTTGCCGTGCGCGTCCGCCAGCACCTGGAATTCGATGTGCCGCGGCCGCTCCAGGAATTTCTCCATGTAGACTTGATCGTTGCCGAAAGCCGCGCGCGCTTCCGCCTGCGTGATACCGATCGCGTTCAGGAGCGAGGCCTCCGCGTGCACGACGCGCATGCCGCGCCCGCCACCGCCGCCGGATGCCTTGATGATCACCGGGTAGCCGATGTTGCGCGCGATGCGCAGGTTCTGGTCCGCGTCCTCGCCCAGCGGGCCATCGGAGCCGGGCACGCACGGCACTCCGTGCGATTTCATGAACCGGATCGCCGACACCTTGTCGCCCATGGCGCGGATGGTCTCCGCCTTGGGGCCGACGAACACGAAGCCGCTTTTCTCCACGCGCTCGGCGAAGTCCGCGTTCTCGGACAGGAAGCCGTAGCCGGGGTGGATCGCGACCGAGTCGGTGACTTCCGCGGCGCTGATGATCGCCGGCATGTTGAGATAGCTGGCGGACGCGGGCGGTGGCCCGATACACACCGATTCATCGGCGAGCAGCACGTGCTTGAGGCTGTAGTCCGCGGTGGAGTGCACCGCCACGGTCTTGATGCCGAGCTCCCGGCAGGCGCGCAGGATCCGCAGTGCGATCTCGCCGCGATTGGCGATGACGATCTTCTCGATCATGGGCCGCTATTCGACGACGAACAGCGGCTGACCGAACTCGACCGGATCGCCGTTTTGGGCCATGACCGAGCTGATGCGACCGGCCCGATCGGCCTCGATCTGGTTCATCATCTTCATGGCCTCGATGATGCACAGCACCTGGCCCACCTTGATTTCATCGCCGATCTCGACGAAGGCCTTGGCACCCGGGGAGGGCGAGGCGTAGAAGGTGCCCACCATCGGCGCGGTGATCACGTGCTCGTTGGGCTTGGGTTTGGGGGCTGCACTCTCAGCGGCGGGCAACGCCGCGGACGCTGAGGCGGCAGCCCCGCCCGCACCGGCAGCAAGCGGCGCCAGATGCGCGAGCTGCGGCGCCTGGTGCCCGGTCGCGGTGCCCGTGGGCATGCGGCTGATGCGCAGCGCCTCTTCCCCCTCCTTGATCTCGATTTCCGCGATGCCGGACTCCTCCAGCAACTCGATCAGCTTTTTGATTTTTCGAATGTCCATGCCGGGAATGCCCCCAAAGAATCGGAAAGCGGAAAACTTCGGACCTCAGGCGGAGGCTGCGAGCCGTTGCGCGGCGGCGCGCACGGCCGCCTCGTAGCCGAATGCGCCCAGCCCGGTGATGACTCCGACCGCAATGTCCGACAGATAGGAATGCCGGCGAAACGGCTCGCGGGCGTGCGTGTTGGACAGGTGTACTTCGATGAACGGTACGCCGGTGCCCAGCAGCGCGTCGCGCAGCGCGATGCTGGTGTGGGTGAAGGCGCCCGGGTTGACGATCATGAACGCCACAGCTTCGGCGGGGGCCCGATGGATGCGATTGATCAGCTCGTGTTCGGCGTTACTCTGGAACGCAATCAGCTCGTGCCCGAGCTCGCGGGCCACCGCCGCCGAGCGCTTCTCGATCGACTCGAGTGTGTCGGTGCCGTACACCGCCGGTTCCCGTGTGCCGAGCAGATTGAGGTTCGGGCCGTTCAACAACAGCACTCGGGCCATGGGGGTGACTTCTTTGTGAGTCGTCTGAGCGAACCGGCGCGAATGTAACCTAATTCGCCCGCATCAGGGTACTTCTTGTTGCGATTTGCGAGGATCTGGCAGGAATGGGGTCTATTGCGCCGCGCCACCCGCCGGGGCCGACCTGAGCCTGTTGAGGCGGGTGATCCCGGTCGCGATCTGCTCCCGGGCGGCGGCGAGGGTCAGGCGTCCCTGGTCCAGGTCGCGCATCCGGTCCAGGATGAGGTCAGCGTCATCCCGGTGCAACTCGCCCACCTTCAAGGCGATGACCCTGCCGGCGCGGTCGGCGAACACACTGAAGGGCAGGACGGGATCCATGCCAAAAGCCGCGACAGCCTCGAGTCCCCCCTGCTCACCGACCAGCACTGGATAGTCGATCCCGCTGTCCCGGGCATACTTTTGTGCCGTATCATGAAAATCGATGGCAATGCCGACAACTTCGAGCCTATCTTTAGCACGTTCGCTGCGCAGGCTCCTCAGGAGGGGAATCTCCCGGCGGCAGGGCTCGCACCAGCTGGCCCAGAAATTCACCAGGAGCATGCGGTCTTTCCAGTCGGAGAGCCGGCGGAGCCGGCCGTCCAGCCCAGGTAGCGCGAGCGGCGGCAGCACCTCGGGGACCTTGGGGACGGCCGGGGATGATCCGGGCGCGGCCTCCGCGGGTGCGCTCGCAGGCGCCCGGGCCGCCGGAGCCGGTGCGGCGTGCAGCGTCGCGCGCGGCGGGCTTGCGAGGTGGTAGGCGAGAAAGCCGCCGGCGGCGCACGCTACCACGAGGGCGGCGGCGAGGCCTGCGCCGGGCATGCCAAGCCGGCCAGGCGAGGCTGGCTGATCGCTCACGGAGGCGCGTGCAGCGCCGCGCGCGTGCGGGCGGCGAAGGCTTGCGCCTTCATATACCCCACGACCCGAAACTGGGTGCGTTCCTGGCCATCCGGGCCGTAGAAGGCCAGGGTCGGCGGTCCGAAGATCCCGAAGCGCCTCAGCAGCGCCTGGTCGTCCGCATCGTTCTGCGTGACGTCGGCGCGCAACAGCACCGCGGTGCTCAGCGCCGCCTGCACGTTCGGGTCCGTGAAGGTGTAGCGCTCCATCTCCTTGCACGAGGTGCACCAGTCCGCCGAGAAATCCACCAGCACTCCGCGCCCCTGCAGCTTCGCCTGCGCGACCTCACGGTCCAGATCGGCAAGGGATTTGATGCGGCGGAACGGCAGCTCGTGGGCCTGGGCGGCGAAGGCGGGTATCGGCGCAAGCGGATCGGTGCCGCCGAGCGCAGAGCCCGCCGTGAGCGCCACGCCGTACAGGCCGGCGATCACGGCCGCGGCGCGCAGCGCCCAGATGGCGGAGGAAGGGCCGCGCGTCTGTGACCACAGGAGCCAGGCCAGGATCAGCG
>WNFR01007585.1_pt1 | contig 11028 bp, 8 predicted proteins | sample 5400221 | NCBI WGS metagenome assembly WNFR01 (sample SAMN13153357, study PRJNA577476) | soil metagenome | isolation source: 40 cm soil under Madrone tree | place: USA:California | collected 2016-06-14 | reverse complement strand
GCGCCTTCCTTCGACCAGCATGACTTGCGGCACGTACGCGATGCGGCCGACCATAAAGAAAAACAGCCACAACGCCAACGTTGTTGCCGCCAGAACACCAATCACGCCGACGAAAGCACCCAGCCACACGGATATTTTTTCTCCCAGTAGGATGGCGCCGAGTGAAACAAAGATAACGACGAAATACCAACCAAAGAATCCGACGGTAAACGCCAGCCCCAGCCACATCATCATGAGCACACTCGCACCCAGTAGCGACCAGAAACGCGATCGCACTGCCGCGTAGGTGGTGCGCGCCAGTACTGGCTCGTTTGACAGCAGATGGGCCACGAGGTTGCGCGAAGCGCCGCCCATCACCAGCAGGCTGAAAATGTGTCCTCCAATTATCAGCGCGACGGCGGCGATGGACAGAAACACGTAAATTGCGAAAGCGAGATTGCTTGGAGTTGCAAAGAACCCGCGCCAGGAGATGGTCCATAAGACCGAGCCACAAGCAGAAACAAAAACCGGCGGGGCGGCAATCCGTATCAGCACCAGCAGATGACGGCGATAAAGACGCACGGCGCGATCAATCAGATCGCCCGCGCCCAGTGGAACTAGAGGTAGGTTAGTAGTAATTTCACCAGCCATAGGCAGATGATATGAGGGTTGTACAAAATACCGAAGCGCTCGGCCGTCAAACAGTTATCTTTTCTATCCCAGGGACCGCAGTTGAAATCCCGGCCAGCAAATAGCCGAGCCCGCCTGAACGTCTTTCCGGGAGCCCCAACCATCGTCTCATGGTCTATAAGCGAATCAAGCGCATCTTTGCTGTTTGTAGCCATTGTTTTCGCTCCGCCGATTCTTTGAGATAAGATGTTAGCAGTTGAAACGATTACGTAGGTTTCTTTTCCTGAGAACTGAAATCATTAAATGAATATTAGTAAGTCCTTGCCCGCGGTTAGCGTCATCATCCCAACCCATAAGCGCCCGCATTTGCTTCTCCACGCGATCGAGAGCGCGCGAGCCGCAGGGACTGATGTGGAAATTATTGTCGTGGACGATGCCTCGGTGGACCAAACGTCCTCGCTCTGTCAGAAACTGGACGGCATAAAATATGTTCGGCTACAACGCAACCAGGGCGTCGCCGGCGCGCGAAACGTTGGAATCTTAACCAGCTCTGCCGAAAGAATCGCTTTCCTTGATGACGACGATTTACGCCTTCCGGGTTCGCTTGATCTTCAGGTTGAGGCATTGGAAGCTGAGCCTGCGGCGGGCTTCGTCTGCGGCGCGATGGTGATGGCGGATGTTAACTATCGTGAGTCGGGTGAAGTCATAGCTCCATTGCATTCCGGCGGCGACGTCTTTTGGAGTCTTCTGGAGTTGGATTTTCCTGTGATGCCCTTATGTGTGGTTATTCGCAAAGAATGTTTCTTCCGGGTTGGGTTGCTCAATAAGCGTCTTCAGGGAATCGACGACTGGGACATCCTGGTTCGTATTGCGGAACTGTATCCGGTCTCAATTCTAGACAAGACCGTTGGTCTATATAGAAAGCCTGCACCATTCTCCGCTCAGGGATCTTCCGCCCAGGCCGCCCATCTGCTTCGTGCGGTGAGACATCAACCCAGGCTGCTGCAACTTCCTCGAGCGCGGGCGTTGTCATCCCGAAATCGTCAGGCAATACGCAGGAGGACAGTTAATCGCGTAGCTGATACCCTGCTGTTCAATGCTTTGCAGCAACTCTCCCAAAAAGAGTTCAAATTCGTTTGCGCGAATATTCTTGCTGCCCTGCGCTTGAATCCCCTAAGAGCGGCTCGCCCACAGTCGTATAAGAAACTGCTCCAGGGTCACCTCAATCACCCTGGTTGAAGAGTTGCGAATTCTAACTTCAGGCAAATTGGGTTAAGGTTTCCTGCCAGGCCAGAATCTGTGTACTCAGAAAATGCCTAAAGTCAGCGTCATAATCACAACTCATAACCGGCCGCACCTTCTGCGTCAGGCCATTGAAAGCGCCAAGGCGGCTGGCGCCGATATCGAGTTAATTGTTGTAGACGATGCTTCGACTGATGACACTTCAAATGTTTGCAGAGAATTATCGGGAATCCGGTATGTGAGGGTCGAGCGCAATCAAAAGGTTGCTGGTGCCCGCAACATCGGCATCCTGGCGAGCACGGCGGATTACATTAGTTTCCTTGACGATGATGATGTGCGATTTCCCGGATCATTGGATTTCCAGCTGGCAGCCCTTGAAGCTGAACCTGCTGCCGGACTGGTTTATGCTCAAGCCATGGTCGAGAATCAAAAAGATCCTCAGTCAAACTTTCTTTATCCCAGCCACCCACAGGCGGGCGACATCTTCTGGCTATTACTAAGCCAGAACTTCATTCCCTGTGGCTCAGTTGTTTTTCGACGCTCCTGCCTTTCAAGCATAGGTTTGCTTGACGCAGATATTCCGGGAATCGATGATTGGGATTTGTGGATTAGGATCGCGGAAGTTTATCCCGTGATCGCTTTGTCTCGACCAGTGATGACCTGGCGAGGTTCGACGCCCATCTCAAAACAGGGGACATCCAGAGCCAGCGAGTTAGTAACTCTCAGTACCAGACAGTTTCAAAGAGAGTGGATGCAGTTACCGAGGGCAGCTGGGGCAACGCGGATTCAACGACGCGAAGCGTGGCAGCGATTCTCTGCGAACATGGCGAAGCATCTCGTTTCAGAAACAATAACTGCGCTTCAGTACCGTTGCTTCATCCAGGCCCAACGACATTTGAATACGCTGCTCAGGCTTCACCCGGCCGGGTTAATGTGGGCAATCGGCAAGTCATCGAAGTTTCGGTTTCTTTCGCAGACCGGAACCAACGTTCAGAATCCAAACTCATGATCCCGGAGAGTGGCACTGTTTGCGAAGTTATGACTCTTGAACGTACAGTAAAGACTCTGACCGCCAAACTGCTATCGGGCATTGAACAAACTTGTGACGTGAGGCATAGATTACGCCCCGGTTTATCTCGCTACATAGCTAGGCGGTCTTGTTTGCAATAAGCGGGAGGTATCTCCGAATACAATGAAGATTTTTCAACGGCGAAAGCCGCGACGGATCAGTACGCGCGCGGACGTTTCTGCTAACGAGAGATACATTGCGACCGTTGAAGTAATAGGAGCGTAAATGCTTCGTCAAAACTGCAACGGAATCTTTCGGACCCTCGAACTCACAATGCCCATCGAACTAACATCATGGGCGCAATCTTTCCGATTGAACTCGCTTTACGAAATTAGACAGGTATTGTTCGTGGCATAGACCTCATGAAAGTCGAACAGATCAGTCGGACGGAACTTGCCGCCATCGAAGACGCGCCGGCCGAACGGGGTGCAGCTATGCGCTACAACCATGAACGCGTTGCGCATTGGGATCGGGTAGCACAGTGGATGGACCGGCACAGAGGACTGGGTGGCGCCTATCAGCGCCGGCTCGTAAAAATCTACGGACACCTGGTTCCGAAGGGCAAGCGGGTTTTGGAAATCGGATGTGCTCAGGGCGATTTGTTGGCGGCACTTGAGCCTGACGTTGGGGTAGGGGTGGACTTTTCTCGCGAAATGCTTGATCGCGCACGTCAAAAGCATCCCGAACTCCGCTTCGTAGAAGCCGATGCGCATGAGCTTGGCCTCGAAGAGAAGTTCGACGTTATTATCCTTTCTGACCTGGTCAATGATCTGTGGGATGTTCAGAAGGTCCTCCAGATAGTTGGACTACTATCTTTGCCTCACACGCGCGTGGTTCTCAATTTCTATAGCCAGATGTGGGAATTCCCCTTGCGGCTGGCAAGGCGACTACGGCTGGCAAAACCAAACATGACTCAGAACTGGTTGACCGTCGCAGATGTGACAAGTCTACTTGCACTGACAGATTTCGAAGTCATTCGCCATCGGAGAGAGGTGCTGCTACCTTTATCGGTGCCGTTGATTTCAAATCTTGCCAATCGCTACCTCGCCAAGATTTGGCCTTTTAACATTGCGGTTTTGAGCCACATGCTGGTGGCGCGAGTTATTCCAGCGGGCCATACCAGCGGGAAAGAACCGTCGGTCTCGATAATCATTCCGGCACGCAATGAAGCGGGGAATATTGAGAGTATTTTTGCCAGGACCCCAGAGATGGGGGCAGGCTCGGAATTAATTTTCATTGAAGGGGGTTCGACCGATAACACTTATGAAGTGATTGAGCAAGCGATTCTCGATCACCCTTCGAGGCGTTGCCTCCTGATGAAACAGACGGGAAAGGGGAAAGGTGACGCCGTTCGATTAGGGTTTGCCAGGGCCAGCGGCGAGGTACTCATGATTCTCGATTCCGACCTAACGGTACCACCCGAGGACTTACCGAGATTCCTGAAGGTCCTCGTCTCGGGCAAGGCCGACTTTGTTAACGGATCACGTTTAGTCTACCCACTCGAGAAAGAAGCAATGCTCTTTCTCAATCTAATTGGCAACAAGTTCTTCAGCCTGATGTTCTCTTGGCTCTTAGAGCAGACATTGAAAGATACTCTTTGCGGCACGAAGGTATTATGGAGGGCCGGCTATGAGGGTATCGCCGCGAACCGCCACTACTTCGGTGAGTTCGATCCGTTTGGTGATTTCGACCTGTTATTCGGCGCCGCAAGACAGAACATGAAAGTCCTGGACTTGCCCGTCCGCTACCGCGACCGAACTTATGGAACAACAAACATACAGCGCTGGAGTCATGGTTGGTTACTTCTGAAAATGGTGATCTTCGCCGCTCGTCGGATCAAGTTCGTCTGAAGCAATGAAAACAACTCGACTGCTGGAGGCATGTTTGGCTCATCCTTTGACTCGAAGGCTTGACATCAATGATCCGCAAACAACCAACATTAGACGCCGCCTCCTGGTTGAAAAGAAATTCCTTCGTTTGATCTATGATGCCTGGTACAAGAATGTGGCCGCAGCATTGCCGCCGGGACCAGACCTGGTTCTCGAAATCGGCGCCGGCGCGGGCTTCATGAGCGACTATATTCCGGGGCTTATCACATCGGAGATGTTTCCCTGTCAGCGAATTCGATTGGTGCTAAATGCCACGGAAATGCCTTTTGCCAACCATTCCCTGCGGGCCATTGTGATGACGGGTGTACTTCACCATATACCGGACGTAAGGCGATTTTTCAGCGACGCCACCAGGTGTTTACGTCCGGGCGGATCGATAATAATGATCGAACCCTGGGTCTCCTCCTGGTCACGCCTGGTTTACGGCCGAATGCATCATGAGCCCTTTGAGCCGACCGCTCACGATTGGGGTTTCTCTCCGACAGGACCGCTGTCGGGGGCCAACGGCGCGCTACCCTGGATATTGTTCGAAAGAGATCGTGCAGAATTCGCGCGTGAGTTTCCTTCGTGGCGGCTACAGTCGATTGAGCCGATGATGCCTTTTTGCTACTTACTGTCGGGCGGATTTACTACGCGCAGCTTGATGCCTGGTTGGAGTTTCAAGCAGTGGCGTTTCGTGGAGGGACTCTTACAGCCATGGATTAGCTCGTGGGCAATGTTTGCCCGGATAGTATTGGTGAAAAGGGGCCAGGAAGCGTAAAAACTGCGCCCATCCGCCTCTGTTATTTGGTCCCTTTCGCGATAATTGACAGTTCCGCGTCGGGCTGGCTGAGGTGGGTTCTGCGTGCTAACATCCTCGATCGATTCGGGTCCCGGCTTAACAGGCTAAAGGATCTGCTTTGCGCGCCATTGAGAAAACGTCTGGATTGCGAACTCGTTGAGTGTCCGAGAGCTTCAAGAACAGTTGAGCGGTTTCCAGATCCTGGATCTTGTTCTTCAATGGCGCAGCAAACATAGAATCTCAAACAGGTCATGATTACACTTATCAATCATCAGGGCCTAAAGATCGTCAAAGGCATTCAGCTGCAGAGCCCATCACCTTCCATAGGGCTGGCGTATATTGGTGGCTATCTAAGACACAAGGGCCTGTCTTATACCGGTATCGATGCCTGCGGCGAAGCGCTTGATCAAGTCTATCCCTATCGGGATATGAACGACATTATGGTCCAGGGACTGACTATTCCTCAGGTCATTGAACGTATTCCTTCGGACACAAAAATCTTCGGCTTCACCTGTCTCTTTTCTCATTGCTGGCCTCTGGTAAATGCCATGGCGAGGGAGATTCGAAAAAAATTTCCGGAGGCGCATTTCGCGGCTGGCGGCGAACATCCCACCGCTCTCCCTGAACCGATCCTTAACGCCGGAATCTTTAATTCCATCGTGTTCGGGGAAGGTGAGGAAACTTTTTACGAGCTGGCCGACAAAGTGCTGGCAGGGGAAGACTGGCGAAATATTAACGGCGTGATATATCGCGACCGAGACACCGGGACAATCAGGCAAAATCCCGCGCGCAAACGCATCACCGATATCGATAACTTCCCTTATCCGGACTGGGAAAACTGGCCGATCGAGGAATACATAGATCATAACCAGGTGACCGGAATCAATTTCGGCAGAGCAATTCCAATCCTGGGAAGCCGCGGCTGCCCCTACGCCTGTACCTTTTGTTCCAACGAAGACATGTGGACCCGCCGCTACATCATGCGGGATGGGAAGTCCCTCGTCGATGAGATGGAATACCTTAAGAAGAGATACCGGTTAGAGGGCTTTTCCTTTATGGACTCTACTTTTATCGTGAATCGCCGTAAGACCCTCGAATTTGCCCAGGAGTTGATCAAGAGAGACCTGAAGATAAGCTATCAACTACCCGCCGGAACCCGCTGCGAGGCCTTCGATGAGGAGTTGGCATTTGCGCTGGACCGCTCGGGACTGAAGAACTTTGCGCTCGCACCCGAATCGGGATCCGAGATGATTCTTGCGGCTATCAAGAAGCAGATCGATCTCCAACGGCTCCTTGAAGCAACAAGGATTATTCTGAAGACCAACATGACTCTCGCGGTCTTCATCGTGATTGGATTTCCCGAAGAGACTAAAGCCTCTTTGAAAGCGACCCTGAAACTAATCCGGAAGATTGCCCTGATTGGGGCCCACGACATCACGGTGTCTAAGTTTATCCCCTATCCTGGTTCCCCTTATTTCAAGCAGTTCCTTAAACAAGGCCGGGTCATGCCTGATTACCAAGAGGACAATAAGATCATTAACTTCTACTCCGAAGATGACCAATCCTATTGCGAACGCTTCACGCCGGGACAACTGCAGCGCTGCATGTACTGGTTCTTCCTCAATTTCTACGTCCTCTCGTTCGTGGCTCGCCCATGGCGCGTCATCAGAAATTTGAAAGACTATCTGACTGGCGGCGTCGAGAATACTCGCTACATGCGGCTGGTCTCGGAATTACTCGTAGTCCGGCGGAAGTGGAAAGTAAAGAAACGCGTAGAATTACGCTGAAGCTGAGGAAGCGCCGCCGAATTATCCCGCTCGCTCACGATGAGATTACCCACAAAACTAGTACGCTTGGGGCCAAGCTTCCTCTATCGACATTCGTCTGGATTTTCCTTAACCCACTGAAGATTGCAGCCGATGTCAAGATCCGCACCCGATTGGAAAAAGATATCTATCGCCATAGTGTTGCTTGTGTTGGTTCGTGGCGTCCTACTGCTGAGCGTGCTACCTCCGTTCGAAGGTTGGGATGAATACCAGCATATCGCCTATATCGTTTACCTTAGAGAACACCATGAAATGCCGAGTTTTAGAACTACGGTTCCTAATTCAATGGCAGAGATGTTGCGGCGGTACCCCCATCCCGAACTCGCTTACCAACAACACTGGCGATGGGGAACCAAGCCCTACAATACCTTTTGGGATGAGACACCAACCCAGACTGTAGATGGCGCTTCTCAGATCCCGCTCTACGAATCACAACAGGGTCCTTTGTACTATCTAGTAGCCCTGCCATTTTGGATTATCTTTTCAAGCCTGGGCGACCTCGCAGCGATTTACGCCCTGCGCTTGATTAATCTCTTGTTTCTGGCGGCGGCCGTTTTCATATTTTTGCAAACACTGGCCAAGAGCGTCCCCAACCTTCGACATAGACTGATTGTCGCCCTCTTGGTGGCGACCTATCCTCTCTATCTGATTGCGGCGGCAAGGGTCTCGAACTGCGCCTTATCAATCCTCTTTGGGGCCCTAACGCTTTACTGCATCGTCAGCGCGATAAAGGAGAGACCGTTTCGTTATCTTACGCTGGCCACCTGTTGCCTGGGCTTGGGAATTCTGGCCAAGGCCACCATGTTAACGATGGTTCCGGTGGTATTTATCGGAGGATTGTTTTGCGCATATCGGCATAAGTTGAACCTCCGCACTTCACTCAAGACCCTGGCGGTTTGTGCTGGTCTACTGCTGCTCCTTTTGCTCCCGCTTCTCTATCACAATTATAAGGTGAGTGGTGGCGTGTATTTGATGGCTCAACAGCGTGATTTGCGCGCGAAAAATACTTTCTGGGTCTTATCACACTTCTTCAAAGTAGGTTGGAGTACACAGCTTCGTCAATGGATCTTCACCCGCGATATTTGGTCTAGTGGATGGAATACCTTGCCGACACATGTGTGGGTCGATATTCCCTACACGGCAATGATGTATTTCTTCTGGTTCGTCGTCATTGGCACAGGTTTAAAACGCGGATGGGCGAGACGCCCGTCCTCTCGCCGGCTGGAATATCTTTTTAGTGATGATGGAGATCTGCTGGTTTTTGCTTGCACAGTGATCTTTATGGTCATGGGCCTGGCCTATTTCGTAACCCTCAGTCTCGCTGATTACGGAACACCGATGATCATCCCTTCATACTTCATGATCGCCCTGCCGGCGTGGACTGCACTTCTGTACCAGGCGGCACTGTGGTTGGGCGCACGAGTCGCCTTCTGGTTCGCGCACATTCTGATCGCGTTCTATGTCGCGGCCGAACTGATAGGTTCGCTTTACATTATGCCGCGGAACTATACCGCTACGAATTGGTCCTTGCTTTCGTGGAGCAGACTGGTGCAGATACATCCTTTTTTTCCGAGTCCCTGGTTTATTGTGCCGGCCCTGCTGATATTCGCCGGCCTTCTAACTTATTTGCTGCGAGTTCTCTGGCGAGTCGGACAGAGTACCCTTTCCCGAGTGGAAGCCAGCCCGGGTTAAGAAGGTCAAGAGACTTCGCTCATTACACAGTTAGGGCAGCACGGGCTTTAAACGTCATGTGACGAGCGCACTGATTTTGTTAGGTGTTCGTCCGAGAGTGCGGTCAATTAGAATGAGGAGATCGCGATCAAATGAAGTTGTTCCAGCGAAGCAAGCCGAAAAAAACCTCCGCAAACGCAAGAGGAACGGCTAACGAAAAATATCGCTCCGTCGAAGAGGCTAATGCGGAATCATAGTCATGAGGAGGTTATGAAGCTAACAGTCGATCTTCATGCCGGGCGTCAAGCGCTGACAGTCTTCATCAGTAAGGATGCAATAAGCGTCTGGGCGGATCGTCTCGGCCTCAAGGTTGAACTTATTCATGATGGTGACCGGGGAACATTCCTTTGCAGGAGCCGGTGATTTTCGACGGTGGGGCCGTGATGAAAGACATGGGAACTATCGGTCAATCGCTTTGGGTGCTGTCTACTTAATCGCGCATATTTCAAACGAATTTTTTCACCACGATAGTATTCTGTAATTCCACATCCCCGCTCTCGAGGTATTCCAGGAAAGTGAAATCCTTCGTCCAATGATTCAGGACGTAGCCTTTGGGAATACAAGTCTCTCCATAAAAAGAAGCATCGAGAATATCGCCACCTTCAAGGGGATAATAACAATACATCCCGTTGTCATAATCGGATAGGGATTTTTTAGTGTGTGGGAATGCCGTCTCCAGTCCATCCGGAGGACGACCCTTCGTATTCCTCAACATAGCGCAGTATTCAATAAACGCTCGTCCCCTTGTGGTTGTAATCAGCAGGCCTCCCGGTCTTAAGATGCGATTGAACTCGAGCAGCCACTTCTTATGAGCATCTTCTGAAAGATGAGAGAAGACTGAATAACTATAAATCAAATCGAACATTTCACCGGGAAAAGTGGTCGGAGGCAGCGGATCAACGACGCGAAAATTACACCATCTATTAGTTTGCCGGCAGACCGCGATGATCCTCTCCAGGCAATCGACCCCCCAGATTTTAGAGGGATCGAGATCCCTAAGAAAGAATCTCGCCATTCGGCCCCAACCGCAGCCAAAGTCGAGAACACTTTGCAAACAGGAAATTCCGTCTAGGTATTTCTCGCTGAGCTGCTTGATGAGGGAATATGCGTCGAAAGCCTTAGTCATGGTTTTATCGCCGGTAAATCCGGTGAATCGTGACTGGGTCATCTCATCCGGCATGGCCGGCAGGACGTTTCGGAGTGCCCGGTGCTCCCGGTACCCGGCGGTGTTTGCCCACAACCACAACTCGTCGCTCAAGCTGCCAAAGATCAGGTTAGGCCGCTTGACGTCGGCAGCGGAGGCTACGATTTCATCCTGCTGGCGTTTAAGCAAACGTTGCCGCTCTTCGCGCTTTAGTCGCAACGCGTAATCGCTGGATCTTTCGAACAGGCCTTTCATGATGTTCGCATATACTACGGCAAGCGAGTTTTTTCGACCTTTATGCCAGCCTCAAATGTGATTCCAGCGTTGGCAGAGTACAACTCTGATTCGACGGGTGACGCTCCGTTTTTGCTATCTGTTCCCAGAGGCGGCTCAAGCTTTCAGAGTGGCCTGGCTGATGAAAACTTAGGCAGAATTTTGCAGAATGTTGCGTCGACTCAGACGCATGGTTATCGCGTTCGCCGCCTGCCCAATCAACAACAAAAGAATACACGTATACAGAGGCATCACAGGAAGGTAGTAACGCGGAATCAAAGTCGACCACGACGACGCGTCAATCAGAGCGAAAAAAAGTACTCGTGTGATAACCGTTGCGGATAAGAGAGCGAGTATCGCGTAAATCACGTCCTTTCTATTGACAGACCGATAGCAAAACAACAGAACCAGAACTGAAGCAATGCTCAGAAACGTAAGAAGAGCAGTCATGCGTCCGTAATTTG
>WNFR01007584.1_pt1 | contig 11028 bp, 10 predicted proteins | sample 5400221 | NCBI WGS metagenome assembly WNFR01 (sample SAMN13153357, study PRJNA577476) | soil metagenome | isolation source: 40 cm soil under Madrone tree | place: USA:California | collected 2016-06-14 | reverse complement strand
TGAACTTCGATCTCGACCCTGAGCAGGAGCTCCTCCGCCGCACGGTCCGCGACTTCGCGGAGCGCGAGATCGCGCCGCGAGCGCCGGAGCTGGATCGGAACGAGGAGTTTTCCTGCGAGCTCACCCGTGCGATGGGCGAGCTCGGCCTCTTCGGCATGACCGTCGCGCCCGAGTACGGCGGGCACGGCCTCGACTATCTCTCCTACATCATCGCCGTCGAGGAGATCGCCCGCGTCGACGGGTCGCATGCTGCCACGGTCGCCGCCGAGAACTCGCTCGGCATCGGGCCGATCTACTATTTCGGCAGCGAGGCGCAGAAGCGCCGTTACCTTCCCGACCTGTGCAGCGGCGCGCGTCTCTGGGGATTCGGGTTGACGGAGCCGGGGGCAGGCTCCGATGCCGGCGGCACCAAGACGAGCGCGCGGCTCGAAGGCGATCGCTGGGTCATCAACGGCAGCAAGATCTTCATTACCAACGCCGGGACGGCGATGACCGCCGGCTCGACGGTGCAGTGCGTGACCGGCACGCGCCCCGACGGCAGCAAGGAGTACAGCTGCATCATCGTCGAGCAGGACTCGCCGGGTTTCACGACGCGCAGCATGCACCGGAAGCTCGTCTGGCGCGCGTCGAATACGGCCGAGCTCTACTTCGACAACGTCACGGTGCCGCGCGAGAACCTCCTCGGTGAGCGCGGCGCCGGCTTCAAGCAGATGCTCGAGACCCTCGACAGCGGCCGCCTCTCGATCGCGGCGATGGGCGTCGGCGGCGCGCAAGGCGCGTACGAGGCCGCGCTCGCCTATGCGCGCGAACGCCGACAGTTCGGGAAGCCGATCAGCCAGTTCCAGGCGAACGCGTTCAAGCTCGCCGACATGGCGACGGAGATCGAGGCGACGCGCAACCTGCTCTACAAAGCGTGCTGGCTCCGCGACCAGGGCCGCGCGTTCGGCAAGGAAGCGGCGATGGCCAAGCTCTGGGCGTCGGAGGTCATGGGACGCGTCGCCGACGCGGCGGTGCAGATCTTCGGCGGCTATGGGTTGATGGAGGAGTATCCGGTCGCGCGCTTCTATCGCGATCAGCGGCTCCTCGAGATCGGCGAGGGCACGTCCGAGGTGCAGCGCCTCGTCATCTCGCGTCTCCTCGGCTGCTACGACTGAGATGCCTCCGGCCACGCTCTTTCTGAACGGGCGCGTCCGGACGTCGTGCGACGACCGCGAGCCGGTCGCCGCGCTCGCGGTGCACGAGGGACGGATCGTCGGGTCGGGCGACGCCGCGGCGATGCGGAACGTCGCCGGCGCCGGTGCGGAGGTCGTCGATCTGCGCGGCGCGACGCTGCTGCCCGGCCTGATCGACACGCATCCGCACCTGCTGCACTTCGGCGCGTTCACCTATCCGCTGGTCGACATCGCCGACGCGGCGTCGCACGACGACATCGTCGCGCGCATCGCGGCCCGCGCCGCAACGATGCCGGCCGGCGAGTGGCTCATGACGACGCCCGTCGGCGAGCCGCACTATTTCCTCCGCCGCTCGTATCGCGACCTCGTCGAGGGCGCCCTCCCCGACCGCAGCGTCCTCGACCGTGCCACGGATCGCCACCCGGTCATGATCCAAGCGTGGGCGCCGGTCATTCCCAACGTGTGCGCGCTCAACTCGGCCGCGCTCGCGCGGCTCGGCATCACCCGCGACACACCGCCACGGGTCTCCAACGTGTGGATCGAGAAGGACGAGCACGGCGAGCCGACGGGCATCCTGCGCGGCTCGGTCAACAACTACTACACCAACGACGAGTTCATGAACGGGCTGCTCCGCGAGGTGCCGGTCCTCGATCCGGCCGCGGTGCTGCCGGGGACGATTCGCGCCATGGCCGAGTACAACCGCCTCGGCGTCACGACCGTGTACGAGGGACACGCGATGGGCGCACCGGAGGTCGGCGCGTATCAAGCGCTGCGCGCCGACGGTGCCTTGACGGTGCGTGTGCTGACGGCACTCGAGGCGGAGTCGTACGGCTTGCCGTGGACGCACCCGCTCTCGATGGCGGAGTTCATGGAGCACCTCGAGCGCGCGCTCGCGACGCGCAATCGCGACGACGATCTTCTGCGCCATGACGGCGTGACGCTGTCCCGTGGCGGCCCCTGCTGGCCAGGCTTTCTCCGCATGCACCGTCCGTACACCGGCCCGTACGGCGACCTCACGAACGGCGTCACCTTCGTCTCCGAGGAGAAGGAGATCGTCGCCCTCGACTTCTGCGCGCGCCACGGCTTGCGCCTCAACTTCATCGGCGCCGGCGACCGCGATCACGACGAGTTTCTCGCCAATGCCGAGATCTGCGCTCATCGTCATCCCGATCTGCGTCGTCGCGCGTGGATTCTCCAGCACGTGTTCTTTCTCACGCCGGAGCAGGCGCGGCGCTACGCCGCGCTCGGCTTCCACGCGACGACGAGCATGTCGTTCTCGTGGGGTAAGGGCGATCTCTTCCTCGAGCGCATCGGCGCGCACGTCCTCGAGCACCTGATCCCACTCCGCCGCATGCTCGATACGGGCATGACCGTCGCCTGCGGCACTGATTGGGGACCGAAGAACGTCTTCGAGCACCTGCACCTCGCGCTGACGCACCAATTCGCGGTGAGCGGCCGGAGCAATCTCGGTCCGGCACAGCGCGTGACGCGCGCCGAGGCGCTGGCGATGTGGACGCGCGACGCCGCCCGCGCGCTGCAATGGGAAGGCATTGGCACGCTGGCGGCCGGCGATCACGCCGACCTGATCATCGTCGACCGCGATCCACTCACGTGCGCGCTCGACGATCTGCCGGCGACGCGCGTGCTGCGGACGGTCCTCGGCGGCCGTACGATCTACGACGGAGGAGCACTGTGAACGGCATTCGTCTGCATGCGTCGATCGTCGGCGTGTGCGTCGTGGCGCTCTGGGCGGCCCCCGCGCTCGCGTGTCACGACTCCGGACGCCCCGTCCCGAAGTCCGGCCGTCCCGCAACGTTGATGCGCGGCCTCGGCGATCATCATCATCCGATCACCACGTCGAGCGCCGAGGCGCAGAAGTTCTTCGACCAAGGGCTGCGGCTGATTTATGCGTTCAACCACGACGAGGCCGTGCGCGCGTTCACCCGTGCGTCGGAGCTCGATCCGAAGGCGCCGATGCCCGTCTGGGGCGTCGCGCTCGCGCTCGGTCCCAACATCAATCTCGACGTCGATCCCGAGCGGGAGAAGGCGGCATATGTCGCCGTGCAACGCGCGCTCGGCCTCGTCGCGGCCGCACGCGACGACGAGCGTGCCTACGTCCAGGCGCTCGCCCATCGGTATTCGGACGACCCGGGAGCGGACTTGAAAGCCCTCGCCGTCACGTACTCGCGGGCCATGCATGACGTCGCCGCCGCGCATCCCGACGATCTCGATGCCGCGACGCTCTACGCCGAGAGCCTGATGGACCTGAACCCGTTTAAGCTCTGGACCGCGGACGGCAAGCCCGCCGACGGCACGGAGGAGATCGTCGCGACGCTGGAGGGCGTCTTGCGGCGCGACCCCCGTCACCTCGGCGCCAATCACTACTACATCCACGCCGTCGAGGCGTCGCCGCATCCCGAGCGCGCGCTCTCCTGTGCCGCGCGGCTGCCGACGCTCGCACCCGCGGCCGGCCATCTCGTCCACATGCCGGCCCACGTGTACATGCGCACCGGTGACTATGCCGGCGCCTCGCGCGCCAACGAGGCAGCCGTACAAGCCGATCGCGCGTACCTTCGCGCCGGCGGCCCGGCCGACGGTGTCTACCCGCTCTTGTACCTGACGCACAACTTCCAATTTCTCAGCGCGTCGAGCGGCATGGCGGGCGACTCCGGGTCGGCCGAGCGCGCGGCCGCGGGGATCGCCGGCAACATGGCGCGCGTGCCACTCGAGGGTCCGCTGCTCGGTCTCGTCGAATATTTCATGCCGACGCCGTACTTCGTCGCGCTGCGCTTCGGACGCTGGGACAGGCTGACGCGCATGCCGGCGCCGGATCCGCGTCTCGTTGCGACGACCGCGTTCCGGCATTTCGCGCGCGCGGTGGCCTTCGCCTCCACCGGCGCCGGCGACCGCGCCCGCAGCGAGAGCGCGGCGTTCGATCAGGCGCGCACGCAAGTGCCGCCGGAAACGATGCTGAACCTGAACCGCACGGACGACGTGTTCCGTGTCGCGCGCGCCGTTCTCGATGCGCGCCTCGCCGCCGCGGCGAAGGACCACGACGGAGCCGTCGCCGCGTGGCGCCGCGCGGTCGAGCGCCAGGACGCACTCGCCTATGACGAGCCGCCGGCGTGGTACTATCCCGTGCGCGAATCGCTCGGCGGCGCGCTCTACGCCGCCGGCAGGCCGGCAGAGGCCGAGGCAGTCTTCCGCGACGACCTGGCCCGCAACCCACGCAGCGGCCGCTCCCTCTTCGGCCTGCGTGAGGCGCTTCGCGCCCAAGGCAAGACGGTCGCCGCCGACGCCGTCGATCGCGAGTTCCGCGCCGCATGGTCCACCGCCGACGTCCAGCCGCGAATGGAAACATTGTAAACAGCAACGCCACCGAGCACGCGGGCCGGGTAGCACGCGGGCCGGTAAGTTGGAGCTGCCCGGATTCACTCCGGGCAGCGACGCCCATCGGAGCACGGCCGCGCAGCGGCCGCGTGCACGGGGGCAAACTCTACTCAATAAATTTATTTATTTAATCAGTCGCTGGATCAACTTGAACTCCGGCGACTCGGCGGTGCGGACGAGCTCGAGGAGCGCGCTCTCGACCGTCGCCGGTACGACACCCGCGCCGAGCATCTTGTCCCAGCCGATCGCGGCGTCCTCGGCGCGACGTGACGACGTCGTGTCACGCGGCACGTGCACGGCGTAACCGGCGGCCATCAGGTCGTGCGCCGTCTGACTGACGCACGCGTGCGTCTCGATGCCGGCGAGGATCACTTGGCGGCGCCGCAGCCGCGCGAGCGTCGAGGTGAAGAGCGGCGTCCCGCAACAACTCAATGTGAGCTTTTCGATCGCGGCGGCTCCGCGCGGCAGGTGCTCCGCGACCTCGGCGGCGGTGTGTCCGAGGCCTTTCGGATACTGCTCGGTCACGAGCACCGGCACGCCGAGGGCGGCAGCACCCTGGACGAGGATTCCAGCGGCACGGGCGACGCGCGCATACTCGAAGAGCACCTCGCGATACGCCTCCTGGACGTCGATCACGACGACGACGGCGGCGTCCCGGTCGAGCAGACGCGGATGCCGGGGGGCGGCCGCCGGCGGCACGGATCAGTGCCTCGTCAGGCTCTCGCTCTCGGCATTGACGCCGAGGAGCGCCGCGAGCGCGTCGCACGCCTCGCTGAGGGGACCCTCGACGGTATCGCTCACCAGCTGCTCGACCGCCGCGAGATCGTCGGGACCGGGCGGCTCCGACTCGTGATGCATGCCGTGCAACGCCCATGCGACCGTACTCAGACGGTTGCGGACCTCGCCGAGCAGCGCGAGCGCCTTCTCCGGCGACATCTCCGGCGACTCCTTGCCCTTCTGTGCCATGCCTCCTCCTACTCCCTGATCGGCCGGCCGTCGCACGCAGCCACGTTCGCGCTCATCGTGCGTACTGTAGACCGGCCGAGACGTCGCGGCAATCAGCGAAACGTGCCCGGCCCGCAGCCGCCGCGCGGTACGACGAACGTATCGCCGATGTTGCGAATCGCGACGCGGTCGGCCTGCGGCCCAGCGGCCGCGAGGAGACGCGCCATCGCCTCGCCGAGTGGCTCCTTGCCGAGCCGGAACGTGTCCCAGTGGACAGGAAGAAGCCAGCACGCGCCGGTCATACCGAACATCCGCCAGACCTGCTCCGGATCCGCGTGGTTGTGGATCCAGGGATCGTACGCCCCGATGCCGAAGAGCGCGACGTCGATCCGCTCGCGTGCGAGCGCTGCGAACGCCTCCGTATACGCGGTGTCGCTCGCGAAGAGCACGCGACGGTCGCCCTTCGTGAGCAGATAGCCGTTGTAGCCGCGCCAGCCGTCCCACGGCCACCGCCTGCCCCAGTGATTCACGGGCACGGCCTCGACGCCGACGTCGCCGACGTCGACGCGCTCGCCCCAGCCCAGCTCGACCACGCGCGAGAACCCGAGATCGTCGACGAGGTCGCGCGTCGACCGCGGCGTCACGAGGAGCGGCGTCGCGGTGACGCGGCGGAGCGACGGCCGATCGAGACTGTCCATATGGGCGTGCGTGACGAGGACGGCGTCGAGCGGTGGCAGCTCGTCGGGCGTCAGCGCGGCGCGCACGACGCGCGTCGGTCCGATCGTGACGCCGGCGATGTGCACGCCGATCCGCGGAAAGAACGCTGGGTCCGTCAGAATGCGCGTGCCGGCAAAGTCGATCAGCACCGACGCGTGGCCCACGTACGCGATCGTCAGATCGTCGCGTGACCACGAGCGCGGGTCGGGATGCGCCGGCGCCGGAACGGGACGCCGCCACGGTCCGCCGCACGCATAGCCGAGCGCACCGGCGGCGACGATCGCGATGACGGCGGCGATCCAGCGCGCGCGACGACGCATCACCGCGGGTGGTCGTGTCCCTGCGGCATCGCCTCGTCGTGGTGCGCGTGATGATCCGGCATCGGGACGACGACCGACGAGACGAGCTTCGCGGCGCTGCCCTTCACGCGGACGCAGCCGCGGTTGTAGACGCCGGTCACGAACGCGCTGGCGTCGACCTGCACGTCGGTAAGCAGCGTCGCCTCGGGAACGCTGGCGATCGCCCGCGCCACCGCGTCGGCGAGGGACGCCCGGCGCAGCGGCACGAAGAGAATCGAGGTGCCGCAATCCTCGCCGGTCGCGCCGGTCGCGAGCACCATCGCCGGCGGATACGCGTCAGCGCCGAGGATGCCCGGCAGCGTCGCGATCCGCGCGCTGCAGCCGATCACCGGCAGAATGACGGCGAGCACCGCGAGGATCCCGCCTCCGACGAGCCGCCGCATCCGCTCAGTGATGGGAGAGCAGGCGCTCGCGAACCTCGTTCATCTGGCGGCGCGCGGATTCGGAGAACCAGACGGCGAGAAAATCGCGATCGAGGCGTGCCCGCGTCTCGGCGAGCCGCGCCAGCGTCGGCGCGAGGAGATGCGCCTTGATCGTGGCGTACGCCTCGAGCGAGTCGGGCGAGATCGCGCACGCGACCGCGATCGCGCGCGCCAACAGCGTGTCCGCCTCGACGACCTCGTCGACGAGGCCGCGGGCGCGCGCCTCCTCCGGCGTGTAGAGCGCACCGGTGAGCGTCACCTCGCGCAGACACGCCGGCGAGAGCGCGTGACGCGCGATCTCGAACGGTACGCCGGGGAACGGAATGCCGACCTGCACCTCATTGAGGCCGATCTGCGCGTCCTCGTTGTCGACGACGACGCGGAGATCGCACGCGAGCGCGATGATGCAGCCGCCGGCGATCGCGTGACCGTTCACCGCGGCGATCGTCGGCCGCGGCAGCGAGAACCACGCGAGCAGCGTCTCGCTCAGCCGATCGACGAACGCGGCGAGCGTCGTCTCGTCGAACTCCCAGAGCTCGAGCAGATTGAGACCGGCCGAGAAACACGTCCCGGTTCCGGTCAGCACGACCGGCAGCGGGGGCGCGCTCTGCAGCTCCGCGATCGCCGCCTGCAGATCGCTGAAGAACTCGTCGTCGAGCGCGTTGACCTTGTTCGACCTCATCGTGACGACGGCAACGTCGTCCATCTGCTCGATGGTCCAGCGGCCCACGATGCAGCTCCCGCTCAGGGCACCACGCGTACCGACTCGATGATGACCGCCGTCGTCGGGGCGTTCTGATAAGGCCCCTTCGTGCCGGTGGGCACGGCGGCGATCTTCTTCACCACGTCCATGCCGTTCACGACCTTCGCGAACACCGCGTACCCGAAGCCCGCCGGCGTCTCGTCGCGATGATCGAGGAAGCCGTTGTCGACGGTATTGATGAAGAACTGGGCCGTCGCGCTGTCGACGACGCCCGTGCGCGCCATCGCGAGCGTCCCGGTCGTGTTCTTCAGGCCGTTTCCGGCCTCGTTCTTGATCGGCGCGCGTGTCGGCTTTTGCTGCATGTCCGGCGTGAAACCGCCGCCCTGGATCATGAAATTCGGAATGACACGATGAAAGATGGTGCCGTCGTAGAACTTGGCGTCGACATAGTCGAGGAAGTTCTTGACGGAGATCGGCGCCTTGTCGGGATACAGCTCGATCGTCATCTCGCCGAGCGACGTCTTCACCACCGCACGCTGCGCCTTCCCGGGCGCCGCGCTCTTTGCCGGTGCCGGGCTCTTCGGCGGATCGGCCGCCTGTGCGGTCGCCACCGAGACGAGCAACATCGAAAACACCGCCAATACCAACGTGTGCGTCATGCGCCCTCCGTCCCCGAAACGCCGTCCGTATCCCACGCTCGTCCAGGAGGGTCAAGGCGAACTCGCGCGCGGCAGAGCGCCGCCAGCGGCCGTGGCTTGCCTGGCGTGGCAGCAGGCGATCGCTTCCGCTACCGCGGTTCACGTTTGCGGTTGCGTGCGAGCGCGGGTAGTCGTCGCCTGCACCCGGTGTGCGCGCCGAACCTTCTGCGCACGCGGGTGCAGGCGACGACTACCCGCGCTCGCACGTACGGGCGAAAGGAGCACGTATGCGTACCGTGAACGGCCTCGACGAGATGCAAGGACTGGTAGGTCAAGAGCTCGGGACGAGCGACTGGCATACCGTCACGCAAGAGGAGATCGATCTCTTCGCCAAAGCCACGCACGATCACCAGTGGATCCACGTCGATCCCGAGCGCTGCCGGCGCGAGTCGCCGTTCGGCGGCCCGATCGCGCACGGCTATTACACGCTCTCGCTGGCGCCGCATCTCTTGGCGCAGATCCTGCGCGTCGACGGCGTCCGCATGGGGGTCAACTACGGGCTGAACAAGATGCGCCTCCCCAGCCCGCTGCCGGTCGGCGCGAAGGTGCGCGCACGGGCGACGCTGACCGCGCTCGAGCCGGTGCAAGGCGGCGCCAGCGCCACCATCGGCCTGACATTCGAGGTCGAGAATCAGCCGAAGCCGACCTGTGTCGCCGAAGTGATTTACCGCTATTACGCGTGAGCCCCCGCGCACACGATCGCCCACGCAGGACGTTCGGCCTGCGGCGGCTCAGGCGAATGCCGGCATTACCTCGTTGCGGAAGAGCTCGAGGCCCTCGAGATCGAACGGGGCGCGGAGCGAGATGTTGACGCGATCGGCGCCGGCGTCGCGGTAGGCGCCGACGCGGTCGATCACTTGCTGCGGGGTGCCGATCAGCATCCCGGGCTCGAGGAACGCGAGCATCGACCCGAATTGCTCCGCGAGCGCCTCGCGCTTGCGGCGCGCGCCGGCCTCGTCAGCCGCGAGCGCGAGACCGAGATTGATGGTGCGCTGAATCGCAGCGGGATCGCGGCCCTCGCGCTCGCACCACGACGTCAGTACGCCACTCTTCTGCGCGAAGACCTCGGGCGCGATGAAGGGCACGTTCCAGCCGTCGGCGCGCTGCGCGACGATGCGCAGCAAGCGACGCTCGCCCATGCCGCCGATCCAGATGTGGGGGCGCTTTACCGGGCGCGGCTCGCAGCGTGCGCCGCGGAGCTGGTAATACCGGCCGTCGAACGTGACCGACTCCTCGTCGAAGAGCCGGCGGATCAGCGCCGCCTGCTCGTCGAGGCGGTCGAGACGCTCGCGCAGCGACGGGAACGGCACGCCGAACGCCGCGCACTCCGCTTCGTGCCAGCCGATCCCGAGGCCGAGGTGCACGCGCCCGCCGCTCACCTGATCGATCGTGGTCGCCGCCTTCGCGAGGATGCCGGGATGGCGGTAGAGGACGCAAAACACGAGGCAGCCGACGGCGACGCGCGTCGTCTCCGCCGCGAGCGCCGTCATCGTCGCGACGCCCTCGAGACATGACCCGCGCGTCTCGCCGATCACCGCGGGGGCGAAATGATCCCACACCGAAACCCAATCGAAGCCGCCCCGATCGGCGGCGCGCCACACGGCACGGAGCTCGGCATACGTGCAGTGCTGCGGCCCGGCGTGGACGCCGAAGCGCATCGCCGTCACGCCTCGACCGCTTGGAACGCGCCGTCCTCCTCGAGCTCGACGCTGAATCCCAGTGACTCGACCATCTGCCGCGCGCGCTCGGCGCCGAGACCTTCGGTCGTGAGATAGCCGTCGACAAAAATCGAGTTCGCGGGGTACAGCGCCAGCCCCTGCCACGCGCCGAGGCTGCGCTCGCGACCGCCGGCGGCGCGGATCTCGCTGTCGGGATTCGTGAAGCGGAAGAGGCAGAGCGCCTTCAGCGCCCTGCTCGCCGTTACCGATGGGCCGTCCGCGAGCGGCGTACCGGGAATCGGCAGCAAAAAGTTGACCGGCAGCGAGTCGACGTGCAGCGCGCGCAGCGCGAACGCCAGCTCGACGACGTCGTCGTCGCTCTCGCCCATGCCGAGGATGCCGCCGCAACAGGTGGCGAGGCCGGCACGTTGCACGGCGCGCACCGTCGCGACGCGGTCGGCATAGGTGTGCGTCGTGCAGATCGACGGATGGAAGCGCTCGCTCGTGTTCAAGTTGTGATTCACCCAGCCGACGCCCGCATCCTTCAACGTCCGCGCCTGCTCCTCGTTCATGATCCCGAGCGAGACGCAGATCTCGAGCGTCGGAAAGCGCGTTTTGATCGCACGCGTCGCGTCCGTGAGCTCCGCGATGTCGCGGGCGCTCGGTCCGCGGCCGCTCGTGACCATGCAATAGCGATGCGCGCCGCGAGCGACGGCGGCCTCGGCGCCCTCGATGAGTTGCTCGGCCGGCAACAGGCGGTACGTATCGATCGCCGCCGTCGAAACCGCCGACTGCGAGCAGTAGTGGCAATCCTCGGGGCAGAGGCCGCTGCGCGCGTTGCGCAGGAGGCACAGCTTCACCCCCCGTCCGAAGCGGCGCTCGCGAACGCGGAATGCCGCGAGGAGGAGCGGGCGCAAGTCGTCGTCGGGCGCGAGCAAGACAGCGTGCGCCTCGCCGCGACGGA